>Ga0302296_1000469_pt1 | contig 33725 bp, 49 predicted proteins | sample III_Fen_N3_1_FD_194546 | JGI IMG/M metagenome (GOLD analysis project Ga0302296, IMG submission 194546) | Peat permafrost microbial communities from Stordalen Mire near Abisko, Sweden - III_Fen_N3_1 | ecosystem: Environmental > Terrestrial > Soil > Wetlands > Permafrost | place: Sweden: Abisko... | reverse complement strand
AAAAATAGTTGTGAGCACTATTCTATCGACTTACTTAAAAAATAAGCGTAAAGGCCTGAATAATTACATTCACCAAATAAAGTTATACTTAGTCGTTTAGCTTTTTCTTTTTCTGAGGCAGTTAGCACGATCAGTGTTTTAGTCGTTTTTCGTTCTCTTACTTTAGTATCCATGATTAATTTATTTTAAAATTAGGTACAAATATATCTATATATATTTATATATACAACATTTTATAGTTAAAAACCGACATAAACACAATAATTTAACATAATTTGCCATGAATAATATTATTTATTGAAGAATAATACACAAATAATATGTTAAAATAATACGTTAATCATTTGAATATCAACCAATATTTAGTTAATATTATTTTATTATCAAAAAAGTGTGTTTGAAAACTTCTTATAGAAACAAAGACCATATACAGCGTGCAAATTGTATAACCAAACACTAATAAAATAATAATATAATAATATTAAAGTAATATAGATTTTAGATACTGATAATAAGCCCTTTACATTTTTCATTTAACATTATTATGTATTATTTATTTATTATTTGCATTATAAAAATAATATTCCGATCAAAGATATATGAAATTTTACCTTAAATTTTACTTACTGAAAAACATTTTATACATTTGCGTTAAAATAAATCTACCTAAATGGCTTATACAGTAAAGCAAAAGCAAAAGATATTTGATGAAATTTGTGATTTAATTGTTAATGGTTATTCCTTGCGCTCTGCATTATTAACATTAAATAACATACATGCATCTGATTTCTTTAGGTGGTTGAGGGATGATGAAGAAAAAAACAAACAATATGCGCGCGCATCAGTTGAAAGAGCTGAATTTATGAGAGAGGAAATACTCGACATTGCGGACGATGGATCGAATGATTGGATGGAAAGATTTAATAAAAAGGGTGAATCAATAGGGTTTGAAGTAAATAAAGAACACATTCAGCGTTCTAAATTAAGAACCGATGTAAGACATTGGCACATGTCTAAAGTGAACCCCAAAAAGTATGGAAATGTTCCAGAGTCAAACGGAAAAGACGAAGACAATGAAATAACTATTAAAATTGTCGAATAATGCAAATTAACGTTATAAAAAAGTATAGAGATTTTTTTGATGCCACAAAAAACGAACCCCTTGTCATAATCCAGGGGTCTAAACGATCCGGAAAAACATTCTCCATCCTCCAACATAACGGGATTGACTTCTTGTCTACCAATTTTAAGAAGTTTCAAATGTTTTCAGAGTCCCCGAAGCAACAAAACTTTGGGTTAATGTCCGATTTCAAGCAAATATTTAACCCAATTTTACATAAAATTAAGGTTAATGAGACAAGAAAAACATTTCAATACAAAAATAACGAGCTCGCCTTTATAAACATTGCTGATAATACCAACGCAAACGACATAGCCAACTCCCTGGGGGCGTGTGATATTCGCTATATTAACGAATGCAACACATTTTCAAAAGATACGGTTGAGAAATTAATGATCAATAACCGGGGTCAAATGTTTTTTGACTATAACCCGTACCGTGAATTTTGGATTAACGACCTAATAACTGAAACAAACTTTCTGAAAACCACATGGAAAGATAATCCCTTCCTAACCACTAATCAAATTAACTTATTCCTGGAATGGACGAAGAAAGGTCAGGATTCTGAAATTGGATCTTATGATTATTGGCGATGGCAGGTTATGTGTGAAGGTATATTCGCAGAGATAACAGGGGAAATATTCACAACTGAGAACATTCACTTCACCAATGTGAAGCCCATAGGACTCCATAACTACATTATCTTTGCTGACCCGTCTAATGCTAAGGGCGGGGATAATTTTGCGCTTACATTGACTGCAACTGACATAAACGGCAACGTTTATCTACTTGATAGCATATCGAGAAATAAGATTGAAAAAGTATTATTAGCAGAAAAGATAAAAGAGTGGCAAAAAGACTACCCGGTAGTCAGAACATTTATTGAAACAAATGGTCAAATTGGGTTAAAGTTCTATAATGACTGTATATCCTCTCAAATCCCCGTTGACAGCTGGAATAGCCGGGCGGATAAATTCGAGCGTATCATGGCTAACTTTGATGTATTAACACAAAAATTATTCATAATTGATACCCCACAGAACCGAGAATACGCAAATCAGATCTATATATTTAAGATTGATTGTGAAAGGGATGACAATATCGACTGTCTTAACAATGCGATCATGGCATATATTTTAGTTTTTGGTGAATTAAAAATACTTTTTTGATAAAATTATGATTGTAATAAAAATATAACTATATTTGCAACGAAAACAATCTATAACAATGGCAATATTTAACTTTTCATTCGGAAATAAAAGAACACCAAGCCAATTCGAGCTTGGTAGATCCGGAAATTTAGCTAATCATTTTTATGGAACTGGCATCGGATATGTTATAGATGAGTTCAATTTATACTCTCAAATCAAAGATTATCGAACCGATCTACTAAATGGTACTAATTGGAGATCAACAGACCTAATCAACGCTACCAACTTTCAATATATTCAATTCTTAAAAGTGTTATCAAAATATTCAAGCGCAGCCCTAAACGATTATTTAAAGGTTGGACTTGCTGTGTTTGCAAGAATAGATGGGGTTATTTATTATGTATCGTATAGAAATTATACTAAGACAATTGATAAGATAATAATTAATGGCTATCCAAATGCGGAAATATTCAGGTTTGACGAGCCTAATGTTTATTGCGGAGAAAATACTATCTATTGGAAGTGCGAGCCATACCAACGACTCTATAACATAGCCCTGAGTTGCCAAAAAAACGGCATGAGTAAGAGCGGGTTTGTTAGCATAATATCTCCAAAAACGCCAAGTGGTTCTCCTGTTTTCTCAACACTGAAAGATGATGAAATCGAAGAAATGGAAAAGCGTTTATCCGAAAAACACGGGGTTTCGACAAACGAGCAAAGCAACATGCTTATATTTAAGAGAGAAGTAGATGTTAAAACAATAACATTTGACTCGACGAAGCTCGGAATACTTGACACTAAACGAATTTGTGAAGAATTTATGTGTTCAAAACTGGGTGTTCCGTTTGTTTTACTTCCATCTTCCGGGCAAACATTTGCAAATTATGAAGAAGCAAATAAAATACTGTATGAGAATCACTCGAAATATTGTGAAAGTTTTTGTAAGTTCGTTAAAAGTGAAATAGGTTTGGACATTGACTATAAAACAATTGCCGAAGAAGATAAAGGGATTGATCAATCGCAAAATATTTCGTTAAACGGTGCTCAAATATCTAGTCTACTTGAGATTTTGGCGAGCGTGTCAGGTGGATTAATAACCCCATCATCTGCAATTGAAATAATAATTAGCGCAATCCCTCAAATATCGAAGGATCAGGCAAAATTAATATTACAAGGTGTTAATATTGGGGTTAGCGAGGCGGTAAACGCAACTCCAGAACAGCAAATTTAAAGAGATGGTAAAAGAACTTAACATATTTGGTGATATTGTTTCTTGCATTGAGAATGTAGGTGAGGTTTCTCCGTCGCTTGTTAAAGATCAAATTGGTTCATTATCATCGGGTGATGAATTAATAGTTAATATTGATTGTTACGGAGGTGAGGTGTTCGCATCGGTGGCAATTCGGGCTATAATTAAAAACTCCCAGGCAACAAAAACATTTAACATACTTGGAATTTGTGCAAGTGCGGCCAATTTGTTGTTTGATGAAAATGATATTGTTAACATTTCAAAAGGCGCAATGGTAATGAACCATAAGCCGGCAGGCGGATTGAATGGAACGGCTACCGAAATGAGAAGTCAGGCGGATATGTTAGATAAGATCGAAAATGATATTCTACTTAAAAATTTAGTTGCCCGCTCCGGAAAGCCAATCGAGGAACTTAGAACTTTAATATCGAATGAGTGGTGGTTAACATCCGATGAAGCTATTTTTAATTTGGGATTTGTTGGGTTAAATTCTTTTGCAGTAATGAACCATGCAAAAACAAAACAGGAAAATATTTACAAAAATTACATAGAAAAGAAAAAAGCGTTGAACGTCAACGCATTTAAACAATTTACTAATTTTAAAAAACAATTACACAAATGAAAGAAATTCTTTTAAATTTGTTGGCGTTAACAATGACGGCTTTAACGCAGGGCGGAGGAGAAATCCCACCCGAATTACAATCTGAAATCGATGCTTTGACCGCATCAATCAACGCAATGGGCGAAGGTGCAAATCCTGATCAGGCAGGAGATCAAGCCGCAACAAACGAACTGTTGCAGAAAATGACTGATCTTGCTGAAAAGATTAAGGACAATGCCGAAAAATCAAAGGTGAGTAATAAGATTACAGATGCAAAAGTTGCAGCCGTAAATGTTGCCATCCGTAATTTTGAGACCAAACAAAAAAACTTAGGTTCCGGGGAAGCAAAAGCAAAGAATATGAATTTTGATGCCATGGTTAAAAACAATGGTAGACTTAGAGTTTTTAACGCAAACAACGGAACGTTCACAAAAACCGTCGAGGAAGAGTTTAGCTTTTCTCAAAAGTTGCGTAACTCCGGTATGCTTGCTGGTCTGAAAGAAATGAATCAGGCAGAAGGTACAAATCAAATTATTTGGACGGAAGGCACAAGGGGTGCAAACGTCGCTGCCATCGTTGCCATTGGTGCTGATAAACCTTTCAAAACAAACACTACTGCAAACAGTACGTTAGCATTGTCTACTTTAGCTCAGGGTGTAACTGTTCCGGTTCAACTTTTGAAAGCAATCAATGGCGTTCAATCTCTTTACGAAGATGATTTGAAAGGAGATATTGAGGATAAAATATCTCTACAGGTTGCCGGGGTTTTAGCTACTGCAAACAATCCTATCGTTACAACTGCAAAAGTAAATGTTGGAACTCCAACGATTGCCGATGTAATTGAAGTTGCTTACTGGCAATTACGTCAATATGCACAGGGTAAAACTATCCACATTGCAATTTCGAGTGAACAACAAAAGGCATTAAACCTTTTGAAAGATGCAAACGAAAATAAATTGGCTAAAATTTCTTATCCTGATTTGTTAATTGAAAACTTTATCGCTGATGCAACTTATACATCTGATAAGATTTTCGGATGGGTCGATGCTTTATCGGTTCGTTTTTATAACGATGGCTTATGGGTTGGATCAGATGAGTTAAACGGTCGTGGTGTTTCCGGTGATAACTTCAAGAAAAATCAAATCAGCATTTTGGCTGAATACCTGAATGAAGGTATTGTTATTCGTGGAACAGACATTGTTACTACTATTTACGATTCGATAGCCGGGATTATTACAGACCTGACTCCAGCGTGATAAACTAACGGGAAGTGTAAAAGCTCCCCGTTTAAAAGTAAAATTATGAAAATCGAAATAATTAAACCATTTAGACTCCTTGAATTTGGCAAACAACTTGACATAGATATGGAGTATTCCGCTATATTAATCAAAAAAGGCTTTGCAAAAAGTCTTGAAAGTGTTGAAGAAGTTGATAAAGAGGAAGAAAAACCTAAAAAGAAAAAAGAAGAATCTAAATAATTCTGTTTTGTTGTTGGTTTATTGATTTATTGATTTTGTTGTTTGGTTTCGGAAGGGTGGTTAATCGCCACCCTTCTTTTTAATAAATATTGCGGGGTATTGTAAAGGTAACATGCAAGTCTCATAAGCTTGCGTTTCAGTTCGAGTCTGGCGACCGCAACAAAACAAAATTTAAAATTATGGCAATTCCAATCGTAACGGCTACATCTTTAATCGCAAAAGGATATCCGGTATCAACTCTGAAAAGCGAAGGACAAATAACACTTGCAGATTCTGACATTAAAGATGCATACTTTCCATCTACCGAATTATTCGCAGACGAGAAAACAGTTGACTTGCTACATGCTCTTGTTTACTCTTTGCTGTTGCGTAGGAAAATAGTATTAACCCGTTACGGATCGGTCGAAAAAAATCTCGCCTATTCAGTGCGGGCGGAGGAGGATGCAATCACGTCCGAAATACGTGGGTATTGTGCATCGAGGTTAGAAAAGTATTATTTAACAATTAATATTCCTAACCCTATAAAACCGTATTTTGATTACTATCTTAATTTAACTATCTATCCTCCATTGAATAAATTTGAATACGATGATATTTTGAAAATTTATGATATATTTTTAAGATGAAGCTAAAAGCAAATGATAGCACAAAAAAACTTTTCCAGGCGCTCGGGCGTGGATTAATTAAACAAGAAGATATTATAAATCTTGTTGAATCCCGAAAAATTGAACTCGGAAAACATCTTTATTGGACACTCGATCAATTTGCAACGATTACACAATTAGCAAATGATATTGAAATTGTGCGTTATCTTTTGAAAATTGAAAAAGATAAATTATCTTTGCTAAACAAAATATTATTTAAAACTAATCCGCTAAAGATTAATGTTAAAAAGTATCTTGAAACTTTGAAATTTGCGAAGGATGGAGTTAAAGATATTACTGATGCAATTTCAAATATTAAACAACCCGAACTTTCGGATGATCAAAAGAATGCAGGATTTGGAAAGCTAAATTTCGGTGATTTAGGGATGGCAAGGACGGTGGGATCATTTGAAGGTATCGGAACGTTAAAAGCTTATGATTTACCGATGCACTTAGTAATTCAATCGATCGACCAGAATGCAGCAATTAAACGTTGTGAAAAAGCACACCAAGACATAATGAAGGAAAATAGTAAGAAAAAAAATAACAAATGAAAAAAGCAGTAACCATTGTCAATTCCGAAATAGTTGTTTATTCTGCACTATCCGCCCCGCTTTCAATTGATCCTGCTTTAGATGGTGGTATAAAATTAGACATACTTGAAACACTTAATAATAAAGCCGGTAACATTCCGTATCTAAAACTCTCAATTGCTCCATCCGAAAATATGCCAGATTCGACTGTTGGTATGGATGGCGAATACTTCATATTAATATCTGCTAATTGCAGCGTATTTGCTAAATTATCAGGAGCATGGAATGTTGTTGATAAGTCAAATGATATGTTTTTCTTTCACAATACAGATGATGGAAAGCGGAATTATTACGCACTGAGTGACGATTTAGTAAATACTACCCTTGTCCATACAATTGATTTTGGTAATCCAGGCGGTGAATCAATTAAATACACACTTCAAACTTTAACCACTCCACAAAAATCACAGGCTCGCATAAATATTGATGCAGCATCTCAATCATATATTGATAATGCTATTGCAGCTTTAAAAAATAGCGGTGCAATCGGGGCATCTGTTGCCGGTTCAATTATGCCATGGATGGGATTAACAACTACAATTCCGCAAGATTGGGCTATTATACCATCTGTTCAGACGTGGTACCTAAAATCGGCTTACAATCAATTATATGTCGCTTTAGGGTCTGAAGCCAATCCTTGGGGTATAACTGCAGATTCATTTTCAATTCCATATATTGCACCAGGATCATCTATAATTCAGCAAGGAACTGGATTTATTAATAGGTCTATCGGGGGAACAAAAGATGAAACTTTAACGATTGAAAAAATACCGGCACATAGTTTTAAAACAGTCGTAAATGCTCCACGGGGTGGAAACGGAACATTAGCAACATCTCCGATTGACAGATCAATCGCAACCGAAGCCACAGGAAATGTTCAGGACGATGACAATAACGCATATAAACTGTATGCTGCAAATTCGGGAGCCGTTCCAACGCTTGGAAAAACTGATAGTTTAGGTGGTGGGCAAGCTCACAATAATATGCCCCCTTATATTGCTTCGTATTGGATTATTAAGTTAAAAAATACAGGTGGAAGCTTTACCGCTTTGATAAATGAAAATGGACACCTAATATTAACTTTTGACGATGGAAGTACTCAAGATGCTGGATCTGTAGTTTCTGCAAATCCCACTTATATTTTATCGGTTACTGAAGCATCGGCAAGGGTAGACATACCAATCCCTGCTAATACTTACATACGAGATATTAACGTTTTCAAAGTTTCAGGTAATCCAATAATAAACATCCCCGGAATAAATACAGGAGATATGACCGGAGAAGATATTTACCCGTGTTCTGCTAATCTACATTTAACAAACGCAGGTAATTTACAGGTAAACGTATCTGGCGGAGTTGTTAAAATTCAAATCATAAAGTATAACATATGATTACGTTAATTTACCTTTATCAAAGGAAAATATATCTGATATTCAAATACTTATACATCACAATATTTTTAATGTCAACTTTTACAGCACAAAAAGAAATGTTTAAAATAATCAAACAACTTATTAAATCATGAAAAAAGCTATTTTATTTTTATTGGTATTTATTTCTATCTTGTCAATGGGGCAGGCTCCCCAACGATTCAATAAGGTAATCGTAACGGGTGATATTACATCTCCTAAATTTATTCGCACAGGATCTACGGTCGACAGCGTATTGCTTGGTAATGGTTCTGCACGGGCGGTTGCATCTATTAAAACTGATACTGCAAGTTTGTCGAATCGAATAAACACCAAAGAACCTGCAAACTCAAACATACAGGCTCACATTTCAAGTACTTCAAATCCTCATTCTGTGACCAAATCGCAGGTTGGATTGGGAAGCGTGGACAATACATCCGATACAAACAAACCTATCAGTACGGCTACTCAAACGGCTTTAAATGGGAAGCAGGCGGCAGGAACTTACTCTACGGACATCCATTCAAATATTACTGCTTTAAATGCAGTATCAGGAACAAATACTGGAGACGAAACATTAACATCTATTAAGACAAAATTAGGCGCTGCAAGTTCTTCAAATTCGGGCTACCTATTAAATACTGATTGGTCAACATTTAATGGAAAACAAAACGCTTTGACTTTTGGAAATCTAACAAGTTCAGTGGCGAGTATGTCGGTAGCAGGTGGAACAGGGGCTGTTATTGGAAGTGGGGTACAATTAAGTATTCCAAACGCAAGTACATCGACCGATGGTATATTAACGGCAGCGAATTTTAATGTATTTAACAATAAACAACCACCGGGAAGTTATTTAACATCTCTTACGGGGGCTGTATTACTAAACCCATCATCCGCTCAAAGTGGTAGTATCAATTTAACAGGTTCAGCCACTTTTTCATCAGCTGTCCAAACAACAGGGATTACCCCAACAAACCTAACAACAAATTACATCCCTATGAAAAGTAGTGGGGTGTTGATTGATAGTCCATTGTCTATAGTAAGTGGAATTACAACTATTACAACAGGAAATCAAGCGTCTTCAAGGTTTAATATTATAAATACATCTGGTCATGGCTTTTCTTTAGTTGCTGGTCAAACAAATGAAAGTCAGGATGGATTTAGTATATATGATACAAGTTTAGGTACCACAAGACTTACAATTACAAGTGGTGGAAACGTTGGAATAGGCTACTCCTCAGGAACTGAAATAACTAATAATAAGTTGGCGGTGAATGGTAAATCCTACTTTAACGATATGGTAAACATCGGATATGCTTTTGATAATCCGGATTTAACAGGAAATCAATTAGCAGTAAACGGAAATATATACTCATCTAACATAATTCATTCGGAAGGGCAAATGATAAGTGATGATTTAATTACAGGACTTGGAGATATTAAGGCTTATGGGAATTTTATAAAGAATGGAGGTACATCATCCCAATTTTTAAAAGCCGATGGGAGTGTGGATTCAAATACTTACATTAATGTGAGTGACATATTGTCTGGTTTTTTTTCTGGAGTAGGAGTTACAGCTACAATATCTGGGGCAACTGTTACCGTGTACACAGTATCGATAGGAGGAACAATGCCGAACACGTCATATAAAGTAAGTGTAACCCCAACATCAATTATCGGGGGGTCTGCTGCGCATTATGTTTCAAATAAAACGACTACCACGTTTGATTTCATTTTAGTAGGAGGGATATTCGGAAATATAACACTGGACTGGGTGGTATTTAAATAATTATTAAATTAATCAGCCGAAAGGCATAAAACAAAAACAAAATGAAAACAGTAACAAGTACATTCCTTTCTTTAAATTTTAGAGATTTATTGAAAGCATTAATCATCGCAGTTTTAACACCTGTTATCCCAATTATTCAAAATAGTTTGAGTGCCGGGGTATTAACTTTTGATTGGAAAAATATTACAATAGCTGCAGTGGGTGGGGCTTTTGCGTATTTAGTTAAAAACTTTTTGACTCCATCGCAGATTATTATCACCGATGTCAATGCTGTAACTAAGGCGAAAGCTGAAGCTGCAAAATAAAATAAGTGCCCGCTTGAAATATAGCGGGCTATTTTTAATTTGTTAAATTAATTGTTATGTTGGGGATAAACGATTGGATTGCAATTTTAATAGCATTTTTTACGAACCTTGGCGCTGCCTATGCTTTTTTTGAAAATCAAAAACGAAAGCAGACTGAATTTGAACTAAACATGAATATTGAGATTGCAAAGCTAAATGAGAAGTACGTTGCACTAAACAAGGAAGTTTCAGAACATAAGGATGGCAATGAAAAATCATTTGATAAAATTGAATCCCTGGTTATGGATAACACAAAAAACAACAGGGAGGACCATGGAAAGCTATTCGATAAACTTGAAAAAGTTTCAAGCGACTTTGTGATTGCAACAAGGGTTTTAATTGGTAATACAAAATAAAATGACACGAGCCGAAAAATTTATACCGAAAATACTATTTAATGAGGGTGGCGATAAAGTGACCAACGATCCAAACGATTCAGGAGGGTTGACAAAGTACGGAATTTCTCAAAAATCCTTTCCAAATGTCGACATAAAAAATCTAACTGAGGCAAAAGCTATTGAAATCTATAAATCAATTTATTTCGATCCATGCAAAATAGATTTAATAGGCGATGAATTACTCGCACTTCATGTTTTTGATTTTGCTGTAAATTCAGGAAATAGTAGGTCCATAAAAATACTTCAAAAAGTAATAGGAGTTGAAGCCGATGGGGCGTTTGGAAAAGATACTTTATTGGCAGTAAATACGGGATCTCATGTAGAAGCATTTAAACAGGCTCGTATTGATTTTTATAAATTAATTGGAACAGGTAAAAATGCAAAGTTTTTAAAAGGATGGATTAACCGGGTAAACAATTTAAAATTATGAGAAATTTAATAAAACGTTGTTGGTGGATTTTGATTCCGATAACATTTGGATTTTTGCTGTTTACTTTTTCATGCAGGACGATCTATGTTGATCGTCCATATTACGTCACACAGAACGACTCTATTCAATTAATTGACACGGCAATACTAATTCACCACGATACTATAAAAAGTACCGTGGTAGTACCTATTAAGAATAAATTGGCTATTATAGACACTAAGTTTCTATTTTCGAAAGCTTGGATTTTTAATGACAGCTTATTTTTATCGGCAAATCTTAAAAATAATGTCGATACAGTTAAAATAAAGAATACGATTAGGACTATAACCAATACCCCTGCACCAATAATCATCACTAAGACGGAAAAAGTTTATACGCATTCAGATCGATTCTTGGAAAATTGGATGTATGGATCGGGGTGGGTGTTGTGGGGTATTATTTTGCTCGCTGCTATAACTTTTATTATAAAATTTTTGATTAAGATTAAAATTTTGTAAATTTGAACCATGAACGCAAAAGAAGTCTACAATTTATTGGCAACCAAATACGATAACCATTACTTCGGAAGCTACGAGGAGTTGAATATTATTTTAGACTCGGCAACATATCCTTGCATTGTGGTAATTCCTGTTAGTAAGCAAATTTCATTCGTTGCGGACAGATTTAGAGTTGTCGAGACTATCGTAGTAGCTTCTTTATCTATAATGGAGCTTGATTTTTCCACGTCAGCCATTTATGACACCGTTAAATCAATGGAAGTCGACCTAATGAAAAAGATTTATCCGTTTCAAAATCAAATTAAAAGTTACCAAGTGCTTTCGGAGTTAAATAAGTTCGATGCAAACGTGGCTTTCGCTGCTTTTGCTTTGGACATCGTAAACGATCCAATTTGTAGCAACACATGAGAACACTAACCAACCCCAACGGATTAAATATAATTGCATACGTTCCAGAACTAGTAGGTTCGATGTTCGATGAAGAATTATTTGTTGAAATAATTGACCCGTCAGGATTATACATCAATGGCTCGTACTTCAATGTAACGATAAACGACGTAATCATTCCGATTTTAATGTGGAACGGTAAAGGGCGTTATTATTTTGATGCGTTAACTTTTAATGACTTTACAAAAGCAGTTGTACATATCGAAATTACAGATCCGTTTTATTGGGCTTTCGATTTATTTCCTAAAAAATCAATAGGGGATATTTTAACCATGCAAACATCACTACTCCCGTTTTGGAATGGTGATAATATTTTTTCTGCTACCTACGATGTTGACATATTTAAGCTTATCGATGGATCGGGCGTAAAAATAACACTTCCAAGGAACATGAAAAATACTGTTTCGGGTGTTGAAAAATATCTATCCGGCTCAAAAGGCGCTTACACCGAAGAATACACTGAGGAATACATGATACCATCATCCGGATATTACATCGAAAGTCGAAAGGTATGCCCGGATCATGTATTTTTTAGTTGGGTCGATGATGATGGGTATTGGCGTTCGTGGTATTTCAAGCTTGCAGAAACGAAAGTGAGCTCAAAAGGGGTAACCGTTGACTTGATTAAAAATTATTCTGCATCCGGCAATGAACGCATAAACAAAATTGATCAAAAAAAGAATACTATATCAAGAATTTTCACATCAGGAAATGAAAATAAAGATGTTCTTTCAATTTTAAACAGCATAAAATCAAGCTCGTACGTTTTTATGAACTCTGAACGTGTAAATGTTAAAAGCGAAGACACAACAGACTTCAAGGATATTGACGAATTTATTTTTACAGTTACAAACGAAACAAAAACAGCTATTTAATGGTACGATTAAATTTAGAGGGTATTTGGATTGACTTGGACAATCAAGAATTTGAGTTGAAATGGAAACATCCTATTCAAAATTCTTTGAAAGGTGAATCATCTACATACTCGACTGATATAACCGCAGCATTAACAGAGAATAACCGTGAAGCTTCCGACTATAAGGTGTTTTCAGACTCCGCAAAGACAAATAAATACTTGTATGGAGCTTTATACGTAAATGGAACTTCAATGCGTGTGAGGGCTTATATTAAAGAGTTTTCCCCAACATCAATTAAGTTCTACCTGGAGCAATTCAGGAGTGGTGGGGTATCAAATTTGTTGAAAGACACTACGAATATATGTGATATTTATTTACCAGAAATTCAGAATAAAACTAAGCAGGATGTTTTGTTAAATGTTCAAGATGGATCGCTGTATAATTACTCTTTTGTTCCGGGTACCAATGCACCTAATATTTTTCATGGAGTTTTTGCTAATGGAAGACCAAATATTTATGCAGAAAATTTAATTCAGCAACTCGCATTATTTTACGGTGTAACTTTGAATAATGCACCGGATAACTACTTAGTGTATTCAAATCAATGGAAAAGACGCACTAACTCACTTGCTTATACCTCACCGGTAAGCAGGAATTACAACACGGGGGGCTCAAATCCGCGGAATCACGATATTGATTTAGGTGTATCAGTTCAAACGGAAGGAATTTTTATAAACGGGTTATCGATAACATCTACATCCCCGTTTAAACTTTTTATTAACGTAACTTCAAACAATTCCAGTCAGCCATATATCAGCTTTTATTCTAAGGATTCGCTTGGTGTTTATTCGATAATAGGAACTTCGCCACTAAGGGACGTTTCAGACCATTTTTTATTGGAATCTAAAATACTTCCTGCTGGTGTTTATTCAATCGGGGTGTTCGTGGAAGCATACGTACAATTCAGCATTTCAGTCGAAGCTATGGCTTGTTATACTGAACTTGAGAAAGAGACTGCAGGATTTAGTGATTATGCGGATTTCGGATTAACCGGGCTTTACCCTTGCTGGCAGAACCTACCGAAAGTTACCGCTAAAAGTATGATCGAAACCATTGCGCTGTGTTCTGGGAAGATGGTTGAATACCTCGATAATGCAATAAATTTCATCGATTTTAAAGATATATTCGACTGGCATAATGCAATTGACGTATCAGATAAATTAATTGGATGGAAAACAAAATCTTTCCGATTCCTTGACTCAAATAATGCTACTGTTAGTTATGCAGATAGCAAGGTTATAGCCACTGTCTTAATCAACGATGAAACATTACCCATTGGGACGAATAACGTAGCTACAATCGATGCTATTCGCATACAGGACGATAATGGATCTGAGAGAGTAACAGATAAAATGGTGTTACAACAAACTCCGGACGGACATTTCGAAATAATAAATAAATTAGCCGATATTTATGCACCGGTAATTAATCCAAAATTATTTGAAGCTGATTTTATTTATTTCCCTGATAATAAAAAGCCTTTATTAATTCGTCAATTGGGTGGTATTTATATTGCACTTGAAAGCATAATGACAACAAAAAATACTATTACCTTAAAATTGCTAAAATTAAGATGATATGGCAAGCGATTTACAAATACGAACCAAATTAACAATTGAAAGCCGTTTTGATAAAAATAAAATAGATGGACTCCCTCGTATCGGTCAGTATGCTGTTGAAAAAATTAGGGAACAAATCATCGCAAAGAAGATTACAGCGACCGGACGGACTCAACAGTCACTTAGGTATTCAGTCGACGGAGAAAAAGAGCTTAGAATTATAGCTGATGCAGGAAATCGGGCTCCAATTTCAACATTACAATACGGAAGAGAACCCGGAAAGATGCCACCTATCACAAGTATTAAAGAATGGATAGAAGCAAAGAGAATAGCTTATAAGTCAATAGCATATATTCGCCAACCATCTATTAATTGGAAGCCAAAATATACACCACAAGAAAGAGGGCTTAATTCCGTAGCATGGGCTATAGCATTTAAGATAAAGAAACTTGGCACAAATCGTCGTATCAACCCAGATACGACGGTATATTCTCCGGTACTTAACGAAGTTATAGAACTTTTCACTACTTTTATAGCGAATAAAACACAAGATCAAATAATAAAAGCATTAATAAAATGAAAATAATCAATTATTTTAAACAGAAATACTCCGATGCAAAGGATATAGTACTACTTTTCCTTCTTACAAAGAAATTAAAGAGAGCTAAAAAAGAGCAAAATATAATGATTGATAAAGTTAATTCGCTATGGCAGTAAATGAGGAGGTATTACTCGATATTAAGGTTCAAAATCAGGATGCCTTAAACAATATAGAAAAGCTATCTGCTGCGAACGATAAGCTAAAAGGCACTCTTTTGGACATAAAAAAAGCGGTTGAGGCTGGACAAATAACAGATAAAGATGCTGCATCTACAAGGGCGGTACTAAATGCTCAAATCAAAGAAAATACATCCGGTATTCGTGAAAATTCGAAAGAGATAAAAACAAATGCTGCAAGCGTTGCATCTGCCGGGGACTCAATTAATGGAATGAGGGTAAGGGTTACGGATTTACAAAAGTCTTATAATTCGTTATCTGCATCAGCTCGTGAGGGATCGGTTGGGAGGGCTATTTCTGCCGAAATGCTGCAATTAAATACAAATGTAAATAAAGCAAATTTATCGGTCGGAAATTTTAAAGATAATATCGGAAATTATGCCGGTACGCTTGGAATGCTTCCAAAACCCATACAAGATATTGCATCTTCGGCAGAACAAACATTAGGTATATTTTCAAAAGGCTTCGGAGGGTTAAAATCTGCTACCGATGAATATATTGCAAGCATCGCACTGCAAAAAGAAGCACAGGCGGCAGCAATAATAGCAGATGAAGCCGCAACCTCCGCAGAACTTGAATTGTCTATTGCTAAGGCTGCCGGAACTGCAACATCCGAACAAGCTGCTGCTGCTGATAGTTTACGAGCTACGGCCACTGCTGCTGCAACCGTGGCAACTGAAACGGGAACAGGTGCAATGAAGCTATTCAAGGTTGCGCTTGCATCTACAGGGATCGGATTAATTGTAATTGCGCTCGGAGCTTTGGTATCTTATTTTACATCGACTAATGAGGGTGCTAAACAATTTCAAAGGGTTATGTCCGGGGTTAATGCCGTTATTCAGGAAGGTGTTAAATTTATGGGGTCACTCGGTAAGTTGATTGTTGATGTTTTAACAGGAAATGTAAAAGAACTTGGAAACGATGTAAAAAATATTGGCGACAATTGGAAAAATGCAAGCGGAAATATAGAAAAAAATTACGAATTAGGTAATAAGATTGCAGATCAGAGACAAAAACTAACAAAGGCAGAAAGGGAGTTTTCAAATGAAAAAATAAGACAGCAAGGTATTATCGATGTGTTGGCTCTTAAAATTAGACAATCTGATTTATCTCCTGCTGAACGAAAAAAAGCGGCCGATCAGACCTTAAAAATTGATAACGAGCTGCATCAAAAAGAAATGTATTTCGCAAATGAAAATTTAAGGATTGTTCAACTTGAACAGTCTGTTAAATCTAAAAAAGACCTTCAAGCCATTCAAGATGCAAAAAATCGTGTAACTCAGACCATTGCGGAAGATAACCGATTTGAACAAAGTGTTAAAAACAGAGTTGGAAGGGTTAATAACACACTTGCAAAGGCTGCTGATACTAAAGAAGCAAGGGAAATAAAAAGCACTCAAACGATATTAAATGAACGGGGTAAGGTCTTAGATAATGAAAATAAAACAGAACTTATTTTAGAGGAAAACTATAATAAAAGAACTGAGAAGATCAAAAAACTTTATACAGATGAAATTTCGTTGATTGATAAACAGTCTTCTTTTGAAAAATGGACTTCCGATAAGATAGAAGCTGCAAAAGCCGTAGTCTTTGATAAGGAACGTAAAAGACTGGAAGATATTGCGACAATAAGAACTAATTTACTTATCGACCAAATGCAAAAAGAGCTAAAAATAATTCAATTGCAGGAGGATGAAAAAACGGTAATAGGTGGTAAAACATTTCAAATGCAAAAAGATGACTTGCAAAGAAATTATAACGCATCTGTCGAGCAAAATCGCTTAAAATTAGAGAACGATAAAAATTATGTTGATCAATCTGATTTAATTAATCAGCAATTTGCAACCGATTCAGCGAATTTGGATAACTCAATTTCTGAAAATAGAAAACAGTTATGGTCAAATGATATTGAAAATCAATTAACTTTTGCCGCTTCCGGATTAGACAGAGAAACCGAGTTAAAAAAACAAGCACTTGATATTCAAAGAATAAATGAGCTTAAAAATGCAAATTTAACAGCTACCGAAAAAGAAAATATAAATAAAAAATATGCTAAGGCTGAACGTGATTTAGATAGGATGTCTTTACAAACAAAATTATCTATTGCATCATCTACCGCAAATTCGCTTGCTGAGATTTTCGGTAAAACTACTCAGGCGGGAAAGGTTGCAGCGTCTATAGGCATTACAATTGACTCTATTGCAGGATCTATTAAAGCGTTTAATTCTATGGCTGAAATACCTGTAGTTGGACCTGCTTTAGGTGTTATTGCAGCCGACGGTGTAATAGCAACAGGAGTACAAGCCGTAAAACAGGTGTGGGCTGTATCAGAATCCGGAACATCAACAGTCCCAAATACTTCATCCCCTGTAACTTCCGTAGCTACTCCCGGCAGCTCGACAATATATACCAATTTGCCGACTATTAGTAGCATGTACGGATCAAATGCAAGCCAAAATGAGACAGCGCAAATCATTGCACAGTCAGTACCTAACCCTGTAGTATCCGTAACTGAAATAACTACAATGCAAAATGTTGTATCAGTAAAGGAAAATTCGAAACTTTAATGTATATTTGCAATCTATAGAAAAAACTATTTATATTAACGTTAATTAAAAATTAAAATTATGCCTGTAACAAGTTGTAACAAAAAATTAGCTGCTGATTTGGCTGCGAATTGCACCAACCCTGTAGTCGAAGGAAAGGAGTTAAACGGATATTTGTTGAATCGTAGCGATGTCGACATAGAAGCCACCATCGCCACCAAAATAGCCGGATCTAATAACCTTTATGCTTCTCTGATAAGAAAAACAGGGGCTAAAGGTTATCAAATGACGAACGTCAAAGACGAAGATGTCGAAAAGGTGGACGGTGCAAATGTCAATCGATGGAAACACGTTCTTTCTTTCGTATTGCTCGATGATGGTGATGTACCCGGTTCGGTAATTGAGTCGCTTGGTAGAAAAGATGGTGATGGATTTGTGGCTGTAACCGAAAATATTTACAAGGATTTCGGACGTACCCTTTCCCCTGGTAGTTCTGCATTTCAAATTGACGGACTTGAAACTCCATTGCGCTCAACCGGACAGTCAATCAAGAATACAAAATCATCTACCGATACTGCCGGCGGATGGGCTGCTGGTTTACAGTGCGAAGATAACCACCCACGTACAGGATGGTACTCTACCTCATACACCGCAACAAAGGCGTTATTTGATGCCCTTGGAACTGCTGCCGTGTAATGGATATGAATGAACAGATATTAGCAAGGGCGTACAATTCGGATATTGATTCCGGTGTACGCTCTTATGTTTTGAGCTATTATGAATTTTTGTTTAACAAAACGGTTTCCGATCAACAATGTTCAAATTGCATACATGATGCAGCCGTTGAAATATTAGTTAAAATCATGGACAAAAGAAAATATATTATTTTTGCACACATTCCAATTCTTCACAAAGGAAAGTGGTATACTCAACCGACTTTAACGGATGAAATTGCGGAGGAATATTTAAAAGAGAATCCAAAGGATATTGTAAAGTTTAAGAAGTTTCCAAAACAGTCACAAAAAAAAGCGGTATAATTACCGCTTTTTTAATTAATATCTTTTTCCGTGTCTATACTCTCGAGTAGCATTGAATTGTCTTTTTAACTCAATGTGTCTGTCAATATTTATATTTAAAGCACCGACTAAGTTGAAAAGGAGAATAAAAGAATCAGCAATTTCATCTTCAAAAGTGTCTTTTACTTGCTCTTTGAAAAGATCAATAAACTTTTCGGTTTTACCTTGTTTTGTAAAGCCACTCAGATTACCGCTAATAGTATAGTCATTTGTCAAATTCTTAGTGTCGTTTATATTTACTCTTTTATTCTTTCTGTCGGCTTCTAAAGCTTCTGATAGCTCAGAAACTATAAGCATAAGCGTCTGTCCAATATTACACTCCTTTACGTCAAATCCTTTTAATTTATTTGCTTCGTAAATCTCTTCTGATATTTCGTTCAGTGTTTTATTCATTTTTAAAATGGTTTACTAATTTGTAATACTCCTCCAATTAGTCTCTTACCTGTCGATTTTTCAAAACAGCGAGTTGAAACCTTATGTTTAGTTTCGTAGTCAGAAAGATGCTGAATTGCATCTTTCACGGTTTCCACTTCAAATTCAAATACTACTAAATTTGAATCACGGGCTTTAAATGTCATAACTCATTGAATATCAGAACGGTAGGTCATTTGGCTGTATATTCAACGAATTTGGATCGTATATTGGGGCTCCGAACGGTTCAATCGGATTGGGTTCTGCGTGACTTCCATCTCCTATTGGTGGTTGTGGTTTTAGTTCGGGTGCTGGAGAAGCCCAACCAGTTACATCGCTTTCCGGAGCTTCATAGCCGTGAACTTGCTCAACTTTATCAACGATCTGAATTTTAGCATTTACATATCCCTTATCATTTTTGATGTAAATAATCTCGGCATCAATAACTCCGAAACGTTCGACATGATCAAATGTAAAGTTTGAGCAATTCAAGCCAAATGCGTACGTTGTAACACCGTTATATTCTCCAGCCTTAATAAGTGTAGCTACCTGCTCTTTCGTCGCTCCTGCCCCCGCCGCTGCCATTGCTAAGACGTTTGCATCTTCTTTATTGTCAACAGAACAGAAAAGCGATTTAATGCAGTAATTATCGCCCTCTTTGATTGATTTTTTAATGATTTTTACTTTCATTTTTTTTGATTTGTTTTAAATTATTTCTCCAAATTCCTCCACGGAGACTTTAAATGTTGGCTTGAAATTAAACACATCCAGTATCTTTGTTTCGGAAATTGAAACTAAATGACCATTCATTATCTCACTTGAAACATATTTAGTCGCATTTTGTAACGAGTCGGAAAAAACAAAGAATTTTTTTGATGATTTCTTTTCTTTCCCAGACACCTCATCCAAATAGATAAATTTCATGTTTGCTTTGAAAACATAATCAAGATCTTGATCCCCGATTATTTCGCAATTTTTTTTGCAGGACTACGCTTTCAACGGAAACAGGTTCTTTTGAAAATGGAGCAAGCTCGGATATTACAACATCTTCCGGCTTTTCTCCATCTTCGTGTAGCACCAGGTATTTTTCGCCTTTGCCTACTAACTTGTAAGCGTACTGTTCGTTTTCTCTAACTACTTTTGCTGTGACTAAACTTAATTTTTTCATGCTGTTTTGTTTTAAAATTTTGGTTGTGGATTTTTGAATGGATTAAAAATAAAAGAATGCGCATAATTCGGGAGTCTTTTAGTTATAGACCAAGTCATTCTTTGCGCTTTTTCTTCTTTTCCAGTGAATTTATTTACATAAATCACATTGCCCTTTTTGTCTTTTTTGCCTGTGTTTAATAACATAGTGCTGTTTTGTTTTAAATGATTATTATTGATTGATTAATTCTGTAATTTTTGAAAGGAGTTCGGAGTCGTGAGCTTTGATGTATAAATCGTGAATACCCTTTATCTCAGACATAATTTCCATTATTTCAATCGGATTGTCCGCTGCGTTTAATTCTAAAAACTTAGGAGCTAAATCCATTATAAATTTCTGATAGGGAGTGAAATTTGTTGTGTCCATTTTATTTGGTTTTATGTGTATAAATTATTGACTCCACAAAAATAGATAAACAAATTTAAACTACAAAGAAATTATAGTTAAAAATGAAATATATTTTCAAATTAATTAAATATGTCGTTTGTAGAGATGTGGGAAATAGCGGTTAGTCTTTGTTTTAATGCTACTGACCTGTGCTTCAACTCTCCGATTACTAAAGAATTACAAGGGTGGTATACTCCCGGTTCGTATTTTTTTTTATAGGATTTAACCCTTTCTATATTTTCAAGCATTTGCTTAAGTTCTTGTTCTAAAAAATCAATTTGCTCCATTTTGTTTTTCTTTAAATTATAAATATATTTTTTTGTCCTCCTTTGACCCCTACCGCCACATTGACAGTTGAGGTGATTAACTTTGAGCTTAAATACTTTTTTGTGTAAGTATCTGCGCTTAATCTATTCGACCCGTGAATTGTGATAATTTTTGGGTTTTTAGCTCCTGATTTTCGGATAAAATTGATAACATCGTTATCGGATAAATGCCTTGAACACCCTTGTCGCTGTTCGTCGGTGGCAAGATGAAAAAGATAGTCATTGTAGTTGCATTCGATTAGGAAGTTTTCGACTCCAAAGTGTTTTAAATCACTACAAACATCTTCGGTTAAATTGTCAAACTGTACATCGGTCGCAAAATATAGAAATTTACTTTCTACCAACGAATGTATTAAAAAAGTCATCGTGGTAACATCTCCATGATTCAATGGGAGTCCGAAAACTTTAAAATGTTCACTAACGTTCTTTTCCTGCGCCAAATAAACAGGCATCACAGCCATAAATTCACCCTTGTATTTTGCATGATCCATGTGAGAGTGCGAAATTATGCACATTTCAGGCGGAGTTACCCCCACCCGAAATTTTACATAAGTAGCACGTGGCATACCAGCTTCTATCAACATCGAATTTCCATCCTTGTCGATTAACTCGTAAAGATTCCCTGCGCTACCTGTTGCGATTACATTGATTTTCATCAGAAGAATGATTGAATTTCTGATGGTTTTGATTCTGCTGGCTCGGTCGGAGTAGCTTCCGCTTCTTTCTCAACTTTCGTAGTCGATTTTTCGGCAGGCTTTACCGGTTCCTTTTTTCCAGATAGCTCTTTCTTTGCTTCCTCCAGCGCTTTGCCGTCATTCGTTACGTCTTCGTAATGTGTGTATTCAGAACTTTCATCGTATGCCAGGATAGACTTTAATTCTTCCGATGGGCGTGGAATAATCTTCATTAAATTACGGACAACAATCTTTTCAAAGTGAATTGAGTTGTTTGTTTTTTTGTAGTTGTCCGCCTTGAATCCAGGGCTAAATTTGGCACGATCTACAATTTCGGCACAAGACATAAAGATGTCATAAATCTGGTCTTCAGTGGTCACGAAAACACCATAATAACCAACTGTCGGTTTAAATACATCGTTCTTTCCATCAAAAGAGTAATTGCCGGTAGTCATATCGCTAATTACCTGGACTCCTTCGTGAATTTCACAGGTGTAAAAGCGTTTACAGTTTGAGAGCTTAAGTATTTGTTGTTTCTGAAAATTGATGTCGAAAATAACGAGGGCTTCGTATTCCCCGGTAGCTGTTTTTACGTCTGCGCCGTTCTTTTTTTCTTTCTTGAAAATTTCAAAGGGAATAAAGGAAATTTCTTTTTTAGCGAATGATGCACCAGATTCGGTTGCCCGGAAAACTGCATTCATCAAAGATGCGGGTTTTGTTTTACTCAACTTTTCCAGCATTTCATCACTCTGTGAGAAAATAAGGTCGGAGAAAGTTTTCATGAACTGGATTTTGAACTCAGGGTTATTTGATCCTCTCATTGTCAGGTGCATTTCGGACATCTGTTTAAAATTGTCTTGCAATTCAAGCGCTGTTGATTGTTCTGTACTCATTGTTTTGTATTTATTTGATTGTTAAGCTTAAATATTATCCTGTGTATTCGTTACTTAATTTGTATGAGTATATTTCAACCTCTCTTTTGTCCATAAAAGATTTATCCTTGTTGTTATCGGTAATCTTTTTAAATTCAAGCAATTTGCCAGCAAATGGATTTGGCATTTCAGATGGAATAAAACTTCTGTTTAAAACATTCATGCAGAATAGTTTTACCTCTCTCTCTGGTCTTTCTGATGAAACGCTATAAGAATAATAACTATCGCCATATGATTTCCTCTGTCCAGCTTCCAACACTTCAACTTCAAATATATAATTCATTTTTTTCATTTCGTAATTTATTTAATTGTTAATTCATTATCATTAGTCGCAAAAGCCAATATGCAATTCAAACCTAAAGTATTGATTGGTTGGGTCGTATTTGCCTCGCAATTGTCCATTACCGTAACGCCCGTATAACCTTTCAAGCGTTGCAAATTAAATAACACTTGCATTTTAACGTTATTCTGCAAAGCCCCGTTACATTCATAAGGGAATACTTTTCCGTTTGCCGTAATTTTAAAGCAATCTTTGTATTCATCCCGACTCATTACGTACTCCAACAATTCGACATCCAACGCAATACCTCCTGCAAATTCCTGTTTAACAATAGTTGCTAAGTTACTGAAATAATCTGATATTTCGGTGGTTAGGATTGTTATTTTTTCAATTATTTCAAGTAGGTTGGCTTGTTTTTCTTTGATTTCGGATGAACGTTCAACGATTAATTTGATATTATTCTCATTAACGCCAACAGCCTTGTTGATGTCAATCTTCAATAGCTCGTATGCTGCGTGAGCATCCTTAAATTCTTCCGAAATTTCGACTGATTCGGGGAGTTTTTCGGGAGTTGGGTCGATAAGGTTTGCGAGTTCAGTTTGTTTTTTCCACAATTCTTTTGTTATTGTATGGAGTTCAGATTCAAATTGAGAGATATTCAAATTGTATATTTCTATCAACTCAGCATCTCTTTTTTTCTTTATTCTTAACCTGGTTTCATTTTCGTCATCGACCAATTTATTTGATTCAATCACCCGGCTTAACTTTCTTTCGGCTTCTTGCAAGTCGGATTTAACAGCGCTATATTCTGAATTGATAGCGGACATTTCTTTTTCGAGAATAGTGCGATTTTGAGTCCTTGATGTGGCAATTATAGCATTGTTCATTGCCTCAAATTTAATTTTTTCAGCAGTTTCAGAATGCAATTTTGCAGCCGGGCAATTTTCATTATTTAGCGGGCAATTTGATGATATCTCACCCGATGGAATAAACACCCGTTCCGAAATTTCCTTTATTTTTGCAGCATTTTCAACAAGAACCGGGTTATTTCCAAAGTACTTTTCTGCATACTTTTCAACACTTTCAAAATATTCTGACTTTTCTAATGCTGATTTAAGAACATCTACATCGGATTCGAGTCTTTCCGTAGGCTCAATAACCTTCGGAGCAAATACCGACTTTTTTACGCTCTCTAAAAGCTCTTTTTCGGTTTCAATTGAACTTTTAAGCCTTCCAATTTTAATTTCAGTGTCTGAGATGGCGGTAGAGATCTTACCTTTTTCGGTATAATAATCTCCCATCGCCTCATTATTTTTTTTGTTAATTTCAGCAATGGCATCCGAATTTGTCGAAGCGGATAAAGCAATATATTCAGCATTCATCGCCAAAATATCCTTTGGAAATTCGGGCACCGGCACATCCTTTGTATTCTTGTTGGCATCCTGTAAGCCCTTTACCAGGTCGACCTCAATTTTCTGAGCTTTCTTAAGTTCTTTCAGTTTCAGGGATGCAGAATTTACATCGTAGTCCGGAAGTTTACTTTTTAAAATATCGATGAAGATTGAACGTTGGACGATTTCTAAATCTTTTTTAGGAGCAAAGAAATAATCCGTTCCGAATTTTTGAAAGTCTTTGAATTCGTCTGCAAAATCATTGCAGGGAATTGAATTTTTTTTGCATACAGTAGAACACTTAATCTTTATGCTTTCAACTCCATCTCTGCCGGTTTGAAATACTGGCTGTACGATTCTATGGTATTCGTTTCCGTAGTTGTCGAAATATGACACGTCAGCAATTGCATCGTGAATGTCAACACGGTTGTCGTATACTTGTTTAAATTCATTTCCTGACAGATCTTTTCCTGTTAGAACGAAGCCTATTGCTTCAAGTATTGTTGATTTTCCAAGCTCATTACCGCCTGATATTCTCGCAGGAATTGACACTGTTAAATTTTCGTGTCGTTTAAATTTGTTGATTTGAAGTTTCATTTTGCTTGTTTTGTTTTATTTATTTATCAATATTTTACTGCCATTTCTCTGCGGATAAAGAAATGTATACCTGTCGAACACTCATTAAATCTTTCTTCATCAAAATCCAATATCTCGTTGGTTTCTCCAACTTTGTAAATAAATTTTGAATCATTATCGCTTCTAATTTCTTTTAATTCAGAAATTAACCCATCAATATTTTGAATTTCTAAACATTTCGCTTTTGAGCATCGGCACTTTAAAGATGTGGCAGAACTTCGTTTAGCATCCTCACAAACTTCAATTTTTACGATCTTGCCTTGCGCTTTCTTGTACGCTACAAATGCACCGTCTGGGCACTGCGATAGTAAAAATCCGGTATTTTCATTGTGGTTGGCACTTCTCAGGTTGGCACTTCTCAGGTTGGCACTTCTCAGGTCGGCACCGCTCAGGTCGGCACCGCTCAGGTCGGCACTTCTCAGGTCGGCACCGCTCAGGTCGGCATCGCTCAGGTTGGCACTTCTCAGGTTGGCACTTCTCAGGTCGGCACTGCTCAGGTTGGCACTTCTCAGGTTGGCACTTCTCAGGTCGGCACCGCTCAGGTCGGCACCGCTCAGGTCGGCACTTCTCAGGTCGGCACCGCTCAGGTCGGCATCGCTCAGGTTGGCACCGCTTAGGTTGGCACTTCTATTATTTGCTTCTGCTATTGTATTTTTAATAGAATTATTTTCACATTCTAATTCAAAAAGTAATGATCCGAAAATTGATTTAATTTTAATTTTTGTTTCCATTTTTGTTGGTTTATTGTTGGTTTGATTTACTTTTCGGATTTTACAAAAGTTCCATTTGCGTTTCGATTTCGGTGGAGTTTGGATTTCAAATTTACATTTGAATTTGAAAGAAGTACATTTAGATCTACATGATTTTTAATTTCGGATTTTAAGCCTTTAATCGTTAAATCCCTTGCAATAATCATTTGATCACGCAGGTTGATTTCTTTTTCAAGTTTTACAATGCGGGCTTTTGACTCCCTGGATAACGATTTTTCAATGATTAAAAAACACACGACAAGTAAAACGGTAGCAATAACATAGATAGTTGATGTCATAGGATTTGATTTTTTAATGATTAGTATTTGTTAATTGATTTTAGAATCTGATTTAACGGCTATCACACAGAAGATTGTGAATAGTGAGTATGTGATTATCGATAACATTAACATGGTTCTTGCTCTTTGTTGTAAAAGTCGTATTCTTCTTGTTCTCTAATTTTACAATCATCATGTATTTTATACTCTCCATCTAATAATGGTTGTTTACAATAGCTGCAACGATATTCATAAAAAATTCTTGAGTTGCGTTTAGCTTCTTTTTTTTTCTGACGCCGTTATTGAGTACATAACTTTATTTTTTTTAATCCCCGTGAAGCACGATAGGGCAGTTATTGAGAATTAGATAAACTTTTCTAAATAAAAATCATTTTTGCGTAATCCGAAAGATAATAATAAATCCATTACGATAGAAATACCATGGTTTACGATAATAACATTCTTTTCTTTATCATAAGAAAAAGATGTTTTAGAATTGATTAAAAACATACCAATGTTATTAATTTGAGTTGAAAAGACTAATGTGCTCATAATACTATGTTTTAGTTGGTTTGTCTTATTGACCCTGTAAAAGTACAGTTTCAAAATGACATATGCAATTATTTAATGTTAAAAGATAAATATATTTTCAATAACATGAAAGATTTAACAAATTAAAGTTAGAATGGTGCTGAATTTACGACGTGGCGCAATTTTAAATTAGTTTCCGTGGTAAAAATTCTCTTTCCTTGTCTATTAACTTCTACGAACTTAATGTATTTCCTGACATTTTCAGTATTGGTAAGTAGCTGAATGTTTCCGATTTCGTAGCCCTTGCTTTCATCTATCCTGTCAATATGGAAACTATTCTTTTCAATACCCTTGCAATTTAAGTAGTTCGATTTAACACAAAATTCTTTGAATTGATCAATTGTTAAAGAAAATTCTTTTCCGCGTTCTTTTGCATGGTACTTTAGCGAAGTATAGGCGATGCGGATTGGGTTTGATTTCTTTTTCTGAATGTAATTACAGCGGGAGCATGTTTTACGATGCTTTTCTGACTCATTTTGATGGCACTTTATACACAACATAACTATAATTATTTAGAAACATAAGGCCGTGACTTATCATTGCACCTGGTGCGTCGTATGTTGGTCACGTGGGTTGCTTCAACGCCTTTGTACTTTAAGACGATTAGTTTTGCGAGCTGCGAGTCGGTAAGTCGGATAGCAGGATAATCTTTATAGATTTCCTCTGCCACGGAAGTGTACCAGGTCAAAGTGTCTTGCTTGATACCTTTTATCGATTCCATTTCATCTATCGATAATATTTTTTTTTGATTTTTCATTTTGGTTAATTATTATTTATTTTAGTTCTATTGGTCTCCATGAAATAACTTTTAGCCCACATTGTTGCTCAATTGAGAATAAAAACATCTCTTTTTCTTTTACAATCAACTTATCATGATCATAAAAAGTTTCTGATTTCGGGCTATCTTTCGTACCTGAAGCTAATACTTTTACCTGAACAATTTCATCGATTTCCGGAAGATCTTCATCAACCGGAATCCAACGTTGTGCAAGTGAAACACCGGCTTTAAATGAATTTAATTTACATCGACTTATTCCGCCATCTAGCGACATTGCATGAATACTTGCTGACTCTTTAATTGTTTTCATTCTTTCACAAAATAAAGTGGTTTATTACTAAGATTCTCCGGATCATTACCAAAACAGCAAGGGCGTGTTGGTAGTTGTTTTGTGATTGTAAGTTTTAGCTTGTTATCTCTATGAGTTGCAAAGCAAAGTCCTGTACATTCAAATAAACACCTAACACACGGTCTTATGTCGTTTGGGTTATTTACGCCCACTTCTTTTGCCAACACCTTAACTCCTTCAATTCTCCCGGTACATCCCGGAGCAATGAAAATTCTTTTATCTTTCATTCTATTTTTTAATTCGTTTCTTACTTTGTTTTGAAAATTCGTTTTTGATGTAAAATGCAATTATCGCCAACAATAGCAATGATGCAAAAATTAGAGGTGTGTAGTTTGTTCTCATGGTGTTTATTTATTACGTAATATCCAATTTTTACCGTTTAAATGACAACAATCTTTTGTCCTACAATAGGCTTTCCCGTTTTCTTCTAAATCCAAAGAAAAGTATAACCCGTTAATTTCTATTATTCTATATTTTTTACCAGGTGTTAAATAATTACAACATCCTTTCGGTGGTATGGCGAACTTTGGATTTTTAGCATTCATAATTTATTAATTTTAATTGTTTGTGGTTTGATTAATTAGTGAGACAAAAATATATCTTTAAACTAACATTACCAAAGAAGATATGTTAAAAGAATAATTTATTTTCAATTGATTAAAACGGAAATAGATTTTTACTTTCAACTTCCGGAGCTTCTTCTCCTACAAGCTCACCAATGGAGGACGCCTTTTGCCTGCACATTGAAATTGAGTAGTACGCCTTATTGCTTTCAAGTCTGCAGCTTGAGAATAATTCTGTCATCGCTTCTCCAACCGATTTTTTTTGCTCCCGGGTTGGTTCGTTCTTGAATAGACTACTTGATACTTTTTTTACTGTCGTATACGTTCCCGATCCGATCCCGAATAAGGAATCTGAATTAAGCAGTATTTCGTTCTTTATCTCATTGCAATCCTTGGTTGCTAATCCATCAACAAAATCAAAAGAATCGTACCACTTTTGCCAGTCACTTTCCGGGGTTGCGTTTGTGCAGAATTGCAACCATAAACTATAAATATCATCGAAACTTAATTGTTCCGGCTTTGCTTCTATATTAATGGCAAAAAATCTGCGCTCGCTATCATCCTGCACGAAATCAATTATATCATCATTGGAAGTGAAAAAATAAAAGCGTTTACACTTAATATTAATAACCTGTCTGAATTTTGGATTATAGTTACAGGAGCTTGAAGTTAATATCCTTTTTATTGCCCCATAAGATTTTTTAGTATCTTTCGGCATTGCTTCATCAAGTAGAACGGCATTGTACAGGGCTGCCAGGGGTAAATCGTGATCATTGTATGACATTTCAGTACTCAATGTACTTTCATATTTCCCGTAATAATCAAACTTATCCCCGTTCAGGATGGTAACTATTGCCCTGGCTATTGTAGTTTTACCCGTCTGTTTTGATTTGCTCCACAAATAAATGCATTTGTTCATCGATGGATTATGCCGATCATGTCTTACCTGACAAACATAATAGCGAAGTGCGTCAACCTCTTTTTCAGTGAATCCCCAAATTTTACGAATTTTTGAGACTGCTTCTAAATATTTTTTGTGATCCGGCTTTTCCTTAAATATCTTTGCCACATTTTCAGCAAGGTTGCGCCGGCAGATTACACCGTTCCAGCTTATATCTGCTATTGATTCTGCTTCACTTGCAATTTTTCCGGCCCGATCCAAGCGTTGACAATAATAAAAGAAGTTTGAGAGAACAGGAAAACTATCTATTTTCTTTTTGTCATAAAAAACCGGCTCGGATATACATTTGCGCATCGCTGTTACTATCGACTCATAAAGATACTCTTGTGAGCCCACATTTAAGCTCTCAGCCCATTTGTGAATCCCACCGATATAAACTATATCTATAATCTCAGAGCTCGGCAAATCGTTTAGTCTATTGCCGTTTCGGATGAATACATCTTTGTGAGTTTCTTCGGGGTATGCATCCCAACACATCAACTCATTTACTTTTGATAATATGGTATTTTCCTTTAAATTCTGTTTTTGTTTCTGTGGTGCCGAAAAATCAAATACTTCTACTTCTACTTCTACCTCATCAATCATAAGTTTAAATTTAAAGGTTTAACTTTGACTCCGTTACCGTCCATATTATCGATGTATACTTCCATTGCTCCGAATGTTCCAAAGTTTTGATTGGCTCTAAGGTTTGCAATTCCGACTATTGGACTATCGGTATAATTCTCATCTATAGGATAGTAAATCAGTATTCCATTTGCTTTAAATCCTATTGCTTTATCATATTTAGATACTGCGTAATTTACAAAAGATTGATGTTGAATGCTCGTATTTTTGAGAAGTACGGGTAGAACATCATTTTTTAGAAAAAGTATTTCGTTTTGCATCATCTGAAAGGCATACTCTTTGTCCGGAGATATAGTTGATAAATACTTTTCTTTCCCGGCTATGAGTTTTTTCAACTTCATAACCTCTAAACTGTCGTAGTTGCTCATTATATGTTATATTTTAAAATAAGGTTAATTGACTTTCGTAAATTCTAAAGCGTTCTAAGGCACTTTTAAAGTAGTCTTGATCTAACTCCAATATGGTTAAGTTTCTGCGCTCCATGTGGCAAGCTATGGCGTTGGACATACTTCCACCAAAACAATCGAGGATAGTATCTGTTGGTTTGGTGTAGTTTTGAATAATCCAACGGTATAGATCAATGGGCTTTTGGGTGACGTGTATTCTATCTAATTGATTTGGACTTAATTTATAAATTCCATTTTTCAAATTAGTAAAAGCAATTTCAGCCTCTGAAAAATCACGCCCTAAAAGAGTCTCGCCTTTATCCCATATTATACCATCGTATTTTTTAAAATCAACTACTCTTTTAAGTTTTGGATTATAAATAGTCGACCATTCAAAATAATTACCACCAAAAATAATGTAATTATCTGCAGTTAATTTACACAAATTAAACCAACTTAAATCAGGAGTCCAATTATCCCATGATTGTATTTTATTCGGTTTTATGGTTTTTCTTCCTCCCATATTCATTTTTGTAACTCCTATCCCGTACGGTGGGTCACTCAAATTCAAATCAAACTCATTATCTTTCAATCCTGCCATAAACTCATTGCAGTCCCCTTGTAAGAATCGAATACTCCTATCGTTTGAAAAGTATTCTGTATCGCTAATTTTTATCATGATATAATAATTTAACAATATGCGAAACCTCTATCTTTTCTAAACCCTTGAAATAAATTAAACGAATAACTTACATATCTTAAATTATCTTTCCTATTATTCGATCTATTGCCGTCAATATGATCTACGACCATGCGCTTTTTTAATTTTAGTCTTTTTATTTTTGTGTTAAGTACAAAATTTTCTGCAACTATTTGATGAATATATACTACTCTCAATGTTCCATGTTTACCAGTAAGTGTAGTTTTTGTATACCCTTCCAGATCAGAACTACAATTAAGTATTTTTTCATTTTTACACTTAAAACTTTTAATCCTTCCAAAATTACTAACCTGATAAATTCCCCTGTACCCGGGTGTATCTTTCCAAATCTCGTTTTCAATCATATCATTTTTTTAAAATTTTTATAATTAGTTTTGCCAAAAAATACTACAGCTTTATAAACGTAGTATTTAATAGCTTTCTCGTTTCTACCTTACCATCTTTAATCCAATTATAAACAGTTGCAACGGTTACATCACAATATTCCGCATAGTCGGGGATAGACAGATATACATTTCCAGATATATTAACTTTATTCATTTTCAAATTTTTAATGTAAAAAATTACCATCTATTCAAATGGCTAAACTATTCTATAACAATACTCCTTTTGGCTTAATCCTAAAGGCGATGCAAATATAAGACAATTTTATAACATTAGTACTATTTCTCCGCTTATTTTTTAAAAATAGTTATGAACACCCCGAAAAATATTATTTTCTTCATAATAATATGTTAATAATATTAGTTAATAATATTGTAAAATGCTAATTATCAGATAAAATTTTAGTTAATATTATTTATTATTTGCATTATAAAAATAATATTCCGATCAAAACCCACATACATTATTCATTTAAATTACCACTATTAAAATAATTTTGTACATTTGCATTTAAATAAATCTACCTAAATGGCTTATACAGTAAAGCAAAAGCAAAAGATATTCAATGAAATATGTGATAAAGTTGTTAATAATAAAACATCTTTTAACAAAGCAATTGAAGAAAGCGAAATAAATCTAATGACTTTTTATAGATGGTTAACGAAAAGTGACCCATTTAAAGAGCGTTATAAGTACGCACGTGACATTAGGGCTGATGTGTTATTCGAAGAAATTATAGATATTGCAGATACCACCGAAGAGGGTACAAAGACAAAAGATACCCCGAAAGGATTAATAACCGAAACCGGAGACATGACAGAACATAGGCGACTAAAAATAGATGCTCGTAAATGGGTTGCCTCAAGAATGAATCCGAAGAAATACGGAAATACCCCAATATCTGAAAATGACGGAACCGACAATGAAATTACTATTAAAATTGTCGAATAATGCAAATTAATGTTATAAAAAAGTATAGAGATTTTTTTGAAGCAACAAAAAACGAACCCCTTGTCATAATCCAGGGGTCTAAACGATCCGGAAAAACATTCTCCATCCTCCAACATAACGGAATTGATTTCTTATCCACCAATTTTAAGAAGTTTCAAATGTTTTCAGAGTCCCCAAAGCAACAAAACTTTGGTTTAATGTCTGATTTTAAACAAATATTTAACCCAATTTTACATAAAATTAAGGTTAACGAGACGAGAAAAACTTTCCAATACAAAAATAACGAGCTCGCCTTTATAAATATCGCTGATAATACCAACGCAAACAACATAGCCAACTCCCTGGGGGCGTGTGATATTCGCTATATTAACGAATGCAACACATTTTCAAAAGATACGGTTGAGAAATTAATGATTAACAACCGGGGTCAAATGTTTTTTGACTACAACCCGTACCGTGAATTTTGGATTAACGACCTAATAACTGAAACAAACTTTCTGAAAACCACCTGGAAAGATAACCCCTTCCTAACCACTAATCAAATTAACTTATTCCTGGAGTGGACAAAGAAAGGACAAGCATCTGAAATAGGCTCCTATGATTATTGGCGATGGCAGGTGATGTGTGAAGGCATATTTGCAGAGATAACCGGGGAGATATTCACAACGGAAAACATACACTTTACAAGCGTTAAGCCAATAGGTCTTCATAACTACATTATCTTTGCTGACCCGTCTAATGCTAAGGGTGGTGATAATTTTGCGCTTACATTGACTGCTACCGATATGAGCGGTAACGTTTATTTAATTGATAGTATATCGAGAAATAAAATTGAAAAGGTATTATTAGCCGAAAAAATTAAAGAGTGGCAAAGAGATTATCCGGTGATCAGAACATTTATCGAAACTAATGGTCAAATTGGGTTAAAGTTCTATAATGACTGTGTATCATCTCAAATACCAGTAGATAGTTGGAACAGCCGGGCGGATAAATTTGAGCGAATCATGGCTAACTTTGATGTATTAACACAAAAATTATTCATAATTGATACCCCACAGAACCGAGAATACGCAAATCAGATCTATATATTTAAGATTGATTGTGAAAGGGATGACAATATC
>Ga0302296_1000466_pt1 | contig 33771 bp, 26 predicted proteins | sample III_Fen_N3_1_FD_194546 | JGI IMG/M metagenome (GOLD analysis project Ga0302296, IMG submission 194546) | Peat permafrost microbial communities from Stordalen Mire near Abisko, Sweden - III_Fen_N3_1 | ecosystem: Environmental > Terrestrial > Soil > Wetlands > Permafrost | place: Sweden: Abisko... | reverse complement strand
ACATATATTTACCGTTGTATAATAACTATCATCTTCAGTAGTAAGTTTCCAGATATTGTTATATAAATCCCAATTATATATATCTTTTTTTATAATAATACCGTCGTTGTTATATAAAAATTCATCATTTTCTCCAGCAATCAACGTTTTTGAATAAATATCATAGGTATAATAATATTTCGAAATGTAATTACCGAAGTTATTAAAAGCGAATTCTTGCCTTGATAGTAATGTCCAACCATTATTCCAACCATAACGTATCGATACTGTTTTATTTCCTAAACTATCAAATTGATATTCATCTCTTTCAAAACCAATCCACGACTCTGTTTTTTTGTCCCATTGTTGGTATATTGCATAAAGGGTTTTGTTCCCATAACTATCATATGCATTTTCATGTTTAGTAATACCGACCCAAGAATTAGATGTATCTGTTATATAATATGCATCAAGAGTCATTCTACCTAAGCTATCATAATTGTATTCATATTTATATTTATTAATCCAATGAGAAGAACTATCAATTTGTGAAGTTATATTAGAAATTAATTTTCCAGATTTATTGTATATGTTTTCAAACTTATATTGTGTGTTGTTTTTCCAAGAGTATGAAGTCGTATCCCAACTTTCAATTACACAATTAATAGCGTTAGAACTACTATCATAAGTATAATCCCATTTGTATTTATTTCTCCATGACACTGACGTGCTATCCCATGTATATGATAAATAATGTATAATATTGCTTGCACTATCATAAACATATTCCCACTTAGAATCAGTAATTCCTTCCCAAATTCCTTTCGTTACATTCCAGCTATAAACTGCTTTTTGTGTTTGATTACTCTTTTTATCAAATGTAAATTCGAATTTATTATATCTCATCCATTTATTACTATCGGTATTCCAATAGTAGGTAATTTTCAAAATCTTATTCGATAAACTATCATAACTATATTCTTCTTTATTTACCCCATACCACGTACTGTCATTTTTATTCCATTGATAAGTATCACTTAGAGTTAAACTATCATTACTATTAAATACTGACTCATAGTTATAAGAAGAAATCCAAGAAGATGTTTTATTATCCCAATACGAAATAGTTTTTAACGTTTGTTCCCCATTCGTATTGAAACGATATTCCGTTTTTTTATTATTTATACAGCTCAATAAGCTGTCGTTCCATTCAGAATATATTTCAAGTATTTGATTCCCGAAGGTATCATAGTTATATTCATATTGCGTACCCTTTATCCATGTTTGTGAGCTTTTGATCCAAGTATAAGACTCATTTCGTATTACTTTGTTTAAACTATCGTATCCAAACATTTGCTTTGTTTCAATCTCCCACGATGATAACGTGCTATTCCAAATATAGGTAAGTTGAATTATTTGATTCCCATTCGTATCAAAAGTGTTTAACCACTTACAACCCACTCCTTGCCAACAAGCTTTAGTATTATCCCAGAAATAACTGGCTATTTCGATTTTATTCCCTAAACTATCAAAAGCATTAAATGATTTATAGGTTTTTATTCCTAATGCATTTTTTGTTATAACACTATCACATCGATAACTTGTTACACAGTAAACATTACTTGAAAAAAGCAGAAGAAAAAGATGGTAGATTCGAAATTGTATTTTTATATTTTTCATAATTAAAATGTTTTATTATGTATTGGCCTTGTTAGGCTCTAGCTTGTTTTTAATACTAACGACTGAGATCGGAACCTCAGCCAAACGTTGCTTTTATTCTTCAAACTTCAGTATTGTCCCTTGTGCTCCAACAGCAAAACCAATTTTTGAACTAGTAAATGTTATTGATGATAATGTTGGATATTTGTCATTATTTATTACTGTCCATGTTTTGCCACAATCAATTGTTTTGAGAATTGAACCTGGAGCATTAGCATTTTTAGTACATTGACCAACAACATAACCCGTAGATAAATCAGTAAAATAAACTGAATAAATTTCAGAAATAGTTTGAAACTTCGAAATAGACCATGTTATGCCAGCATCAACAGTTTTTAAAATAATCCCAGTATATGATGTCGAATCTGAACCCACAGCATAACCATTATTAGCATCTGTAAAGTATACCGAAAACAGATAATAATGAGATGCTGCTTGGGGTATATTTAAAAGACTCCAAGTAGTCCCTGCATTTATTGTTTTTAAAATAATTCCTGATGTGCCGCTAATATATCCAGTATTGGAATCAACAAAATGTATAGAATATAATTCATTTAATGCCTTACTCGATAAATCGGGCACCGTTAAGGTAACCCAATTTTTACCAGCATTGGTAGTTTTAAATATAGTTGCAACTCCAATCATTGTATTCCCAATAATATATCCCGTATTTGCATCCGTAAAGGTAATAGAAGCTAACTGATAAGCCATCGAATCTAATACTGTTATCCAATTAGTACCTCCATCTATGGTTTTAAAAATTGAAGCTTGACCTCCATAATTATTCTGACCTATCATATATCCTGTAATTGAATCAGTAAAATATATCGAATTTAATGAAAATGACGCTCCTTGGGGAGCTGAAATAGAAGACCATGTTGATCCTCCATCAGTGGTTTTTATAACAACTTCACCTGCTCTAAATATATTCCATGGACAACCAATTGCATATCCAATTCTATTATTAGTAAAGAAAATGTCATCTAACCAATTAGTAGTTACTCCTGTAATATTCGATATTTTTGTTTTTATAGAATCTGCATTCGATATTTTCGCTTGTGAAGTATCACTTTTAGCTGTTTTTGTGATTGTTGCATCGTTTTTTTTGCATGCCGAAAAAGAAAGTATTAAGAGAGTTAAGAGCAAAATATTCCTCATAATATTAAATGTAAATGATTTTAAACAAATGTAATAATTTCAAGTTGTTCTTTATGATTTCATTCGTTGTATCGTAATTTCTTCCTAGTGTCATCCTTGTTAGGCTTAGGCTCCTGCCTAAGCCTTTTGTATTCTTACAGTCTTCAGCCCGTTTTAATACTAACGACTGAAGTCGGAACCTTAGTCGAACGTTACTTTGTTTATAATAGAATACAAGTCAGTGCTAGCAGATAATTATTGTTTTATTTAACTGAATTTGAAGTTTTATTATCACAACCAGTATAATCAATTTGATACATAAAATGTTTGTAATCTTGTTTGCTTACACCCTTTTCATTTATTTCTGGTTTCCACCAAGCACCAGTCGCACCATCAACGATTACACCAAATGGTATTGGTATCCATGGTCCACCATTTATTGATAATCCAGTCCATGTTATTATAGTGCCAACAAATGCCCATCCTCGAAATGTTCTTTGAGTAAATTTTTTAGTTTCTGTTTCACAACCATCTTCTGTTATCTTTATTGTTAATTGATCAGCTTCTGACCTTTTTACCTTAAATGAAGCATCACCTGTTCCCTCATAAATTCCTTCATATTCAATTTTTGCATTTGGATGTCCATTAACTTGCACTTTGGCCCAATATTGACTCCCACCTGCAATAGTTGCACAACTTGAAAAAAGACTTGTAATAACAAAACAAGTTAAAATGTAACATAAAATTCTCATTCCCTATTTGATTTAAAAGTTAATTATTATAATTATTTGTATAGACTATTTTGTTTTTCATACTGCCCTTGTTACCAAACGTAGTTTATTCCTTTATCATTTTAATTGTTTTTATAATGTCTCCGCTTTCGTAAAATAATCCAACGTAGATTCCATTCTTTAAATCTTGTAAATTTATCACGTTACTGTTAATTGTCAACTGGCGAATAAGTTTTCCAGTCAAATCGTAAAGCATAAGATTATCGACATCAGAAAAGTTAATTGTCAAGTTATCGTGAAAGACAAGACTTTCAGTCGATGGAAAAGTCTCGTAATTTCTCAAGTTTGTAGCTGTTTTAACACAATTCAACGTATCTATAATTAATACTTTCGTTGTATCAGTAACGGTGACTTTTGTCGTATCATAAACTTTTATCGAATCAATATATGTGATGTTTGTTGGTTTTATTAAACCCGTCACACCGTCACATATTATATTAGCTCCTAACTTCTTGTTACTACTAATTAATAATAAAATATAAACGTCATTAGTCAAACCTATTGAAAAGGTATATTCAATTTTATAAGTGCCTGCTTTTAAAAATTCTTTGTTTAGAATACTACATTTTAACATTCCCCAGGTATCGTATATATTTAACGAAACGGTATCAGCATAATTAACTTTAAATTGTGTAGTAAAAGTTGATGTTGTTATCGGATTATGACCAATTTTTATATAACTTATCGACTGTGAAAAACAACTCATCGAAATAAGTGTCAAAAGAACCAAGATTTTAATTTTCATATTTGTAGTTTTTGTCAGCGTTTATTTTTTACTATGGTTGGTAACGAGTTGTTGGATGCAACTGTTACCGAATTCGTGTGACTTGTTATCACCCGAAAACCACGCCAAAGCGAGCGTGAAAGCCTTTAATTTGCATGGTTTCGGTAGTTTTTTGTGACAGATCGTTAGCACCTGTTTTTTATTTAAAATGGTAAATTAAAAGGTTCTTCATACGCATCATTAAATCTTTGCATTACTGTATTAATAAAATTCACTTTATCTTCTTTTGTAAGAGAATCATAAAGAGAATATAATTCAAAAATATTTTTGTATGAAACATCTGTATAACTTTTAACATATTTCGCTAAACTATATCCTTTGAAAATGTCTTTTGTTGTTAAATATTTTGACCATTTGTAATTTTTAACCAGCTCTTTCTGATATTCTAACCAATTTTTTGTCAATTCTGTATCAAACCGTTTGTCAAACCATACTCTTTTAAGATAAATAAATTCTCCATTTTTAACTGATTGATAACAAAAAATTGAGTTTAATAACTGATCAATATTTGTTTGAATGGTCTCAAGATTTTCTAGATTAACTTCTCTAGTAAGTTTTGTTATATCAAATGATATTTTGGTATCTGAAGTCATAGTCTTTGAATCAAGCAATTTTTTGATATTTGAATCAATATGAGAAATTTTATCTTCAATTGGTTTAAATATAGAGTTATTATTCTTGTCTTTTTTGCTCAAATTTTCATACATAAAGCCAGCCCATTGTTTCTTTAGTGATTCTTTTATATCTCCAAAAGATTCAAATGTATTATATGCATTACCTTCTTTTAATTCATGAATAATATCAAGAAAATAAAAAACATATCTATATGAATCATATGGGAATGGGTATGTTTCATCAAATTCCTTTTTTATTAATAATTTGGTTTGTTCAATTTGATTATCATCAATATTTTTTTCTCTAAATCTTTTAAGCATAACTTTTTCAAGTGCTCTTTTATAGTTTTTATAATCATAATCTACAAATTTGTTTATAAAAATATGCTTAAATATATCCGTCTCAAGAGCTTTTCTAAATTCCTTTAATGTAACCGAATCAGGAGAAATTCCTTCTTCTTTATCTTTATGATAAACACTACCATAATTATTGCCGACTACAAGAATAAATAATTGACACTTTGAAATTTCTTCTAAACACGAATCTTGTGCATGTAATTCATAATTATAAAAAATGTCATCAAATTCACTCATCACAGGTTCATACCCAAACTCAAGTATAAAATGTCTAAGTTGGAATCTTATATCCTGTAAATCATAACAGGTCGAGCTAACAAATATTCTAGGTGTTGCCATAACTTTTTACTTTTTTAAAATTGGTGCTAACGTAGTTATAAACTCAAGTAACTATTCATTTAGCAACCATTTCCAACGGCTAATATAAGTATTTACACAAACCAACAATAGCTTTTACCCATAAAAGTAAATGTAATTAACCTTATTTTTTAGTGGATGTTAAAAACATTGTCAAAGTCTTTAATTTATTGGCTTTAGCAAAGGTTACTTTAAGTTATTTACGTATTTCTATGCAAATAATTTCATATTGTGGCACAATAATTGAAAATAGCTGGTCGTATTAGTATAAAATTATTCACAACTTAAATCTTACCTTTATGGGAAAACTAGAAACAGGCCATGCCAAGAACATGGCAAACTTCGATGAGCTGTTAACAGTGGTTATCGGCTATGGAACGATTTACAAACCATCAAAATCGTCAATTCTACTACCGGCATTGCAAACTCTTGCAACCAATGCTCGCAACTCCTTGGCTGCCGTAAACAATGCCGCTGCTGCGTATCACACAGCTGTTGCCAATAGAGAGGTGGCATTTTCAACACTCAGCAAACTCTGTACTCGCATCCTCAATGCCATCAAAGCCACCGACACCACAGAGCAAATAGACGATAATGCCAAATCCTTGATACGAAAAATTCAAGGAACAAGAGCAACGCACCCTACCGCAGTAGCCACTCCTCAAGACATAACATCCGAAGTGGTGGTTGCAAAAACAAACTCTAGCTCACAAATGGGTTTCGACAACCGTTTAGATCATTTCGATAAACTTATAAAACTCCTTATCGGCATTGCGCTTTACGCACCCAACGAGGCAGATATGAAAACGGCGGCTCTCACAACCTTCTACACCGACCTAAAAACAAAAAATACCGCAGTAGTAACAGCAGCCGTTGCTCTTACAAATGCCCGCATAGCTCGCAACGAAATATTCTATAAATCAAATGTCGGCCTTGTCGATCTAACAATCGATATTAAAAACTATATCCGGTCTATTTATGGTTCAGGAAGCCCTCAACTAAAACAAATAACCAAGCTCACCTTTAAAAATCATTAGAACGAACAATAACTTTCCTCCTCTCTTTTGTTTTCTGCCAAACGCCATTTACTTTTTGTCAATGGCGTTTTTCTTTTTGCCTTCGGCACAGTGCATTCTTCCTTCGGCATTTTACATTCTTCCTTTGGCAAAATACATTCTGTTGTGGGCATTTTACTTTTTGCCAAAAACTTTTTTATAATAACCTTCGGCAAAGTACAAATAAGCTTTGGCACTTTTAAAACCGCCTTCTGCATTTTACATTCTTTGTTCGGCAAACTATAAAGAGCTTATGTCGGGATGGAATGAAAGACGAAACCTCATTGGAAATTGTTTTTTATATAAATTTCCTTTGCCGTACTTTTCCATTAATGGAAAGGAGTTGTCCGAAACGTCCCGAACCCCTGAAGGTGCTTCCTGTTTCAACGTTAAACATTTCATCAACGTTTAAAGAACAAGCCTTCAAATTATGTATCTCACAAAGTCCCCTTTAGATGATTTAGAGGTCTCAGGTGTAAAAGAAATCTTCAATTTTAACAAAGCAATAGCATACAGCAAATACCTAGCATCCAAATGTTATTAGAAAACACCTCAAATAGTTGTGCAATTGAAATGCATGAAATGAATCGAGCATTCAACAAAAATGCGTGCGACGAGTAAAAAACGCGACACTATGGCGTCATAAGCGTTTATCAAATGTTTTAATAATTTTAATTGGTTTTGATGAGTTCGCTTCGCTCGGTTTTTTGTCTTGACTTTCGGTTACTGAGTTTGCCGAAGTATTGTAATTTTTTGGTCAAGCCAAAAGTTAGAAATCAAAAAATAACAAAATAAACCATTCTCAATGAGGTTGAGTTATTCAGTAAGCCCTATGTAAACATGCGGATTGGGCTTTCAGCATTGCGATCGTTCTTTGAGTAGTATTTGGTAATTAGTTCATCATAGATGAAAGAAAAATCGATAAGCTCATTAATCTTTTGTAAACGATTATCCTTTGGTACGATTAGATCATATAAATCGGAATACGCACTCAGTTGTAATTGTTGTTGCTGTGCTAATATTTAATTCGCTTTAATCGAGGGATTAAAATACGAAAAAAGCAGTAAAACACAAGATCTTTCATGTATTTTACTGCTTTAATATTATTGTACCAGTACTTTTTCAGTATCCTCGATTTTTCTTCGGCTTTACTACTATTTTACTGATTTTTAAAATCGTTCGTAATTCATTTTAGTCTTCAACAACATGAATTTCTCTTGGAGCACTAGCACTACTTCCGTCTGTAATTTTTATCGACCATTTATGCTTTCCAGTACCACTAATGGTAAATTCAGAAGTTTCCATATCACCACTAATGGTGTATTTTCCTTCTGGTATAGCTTGATATTCCGAAGCTGTTTTTGCTTTAATATCTTTAAAAGTCAATGATCCAACAGAAATAGTTCCAATTGGTAGAGAACTATCGTTTTGTACCCGAATACTATGGTCAGCTGGTTTTTTGCATGATGTGGCAATTAACGCAATCGAAAGTAAGGCTAAAAAAATAAATTTTATCGATGACTTCATATTATTCAAAAGTTGCTTGTCCTTGTCCTATCGTTTTACCATCGCAAAATAATTGAATAGTATATGTGCCTGGAGTAACATCATCAGTTGCATTATAATAGATAGTTGCATCTATATCTTTGTTTTGATAGTCAACTTCTGTTTTTTCGGTATACATTATACTTTGATTTTCGTATTTGAACGTATTGGTTTCGTCTGCCGATAAACATGCTCCGTCTGCTCTAATAATTCTAAGATAAACCATTTTTGTGCCTGGATCTATAACACTGTTTTCAACAATGGTAAAAGTTGTTTTAATTTTTACCACTTTTTTTGCTTTTGTGACCAGTTTACTTTTACTATTAATCCCAGTAACAGTTATTCCAGCAGCTTTCATTACTGATGCTTTTTCTACTTTGACTGATAAATCCTCGAGTTGTTTTGTCTTTTCAACATCAACTTTAACTTGTTCCTCAACTTTTGATGATAGTTCCGTGTTTTTATCCGCCAATTGTTTATTTGAACTATTCAATGAATCAATCGTTTGTAAATAATGAATCGTAACTTTTCTAACCGATTCAATTTCTCTTTTGTACGATGATAATGAATCAAGATTTACTCTCATTGAATTGATTTTTCCTTTTAACGCTGATATCTCATTGAGTTTAGCTTTTATCTCGTCGCTAAGTTCTCCGTTTGAAGCATAAACGAGTTTCAATTGTTCCGAAATTGAATCAAGACTATGAATCATTTTTTCTCTTTCATCGGCAAGATTGTTCTTTGAAGTATCGCATGTATGCAGTACTTCAGTTACTTGCTTGTTTTGGTTGAATAAATATCCAACGCCACCCATTAGTAACAAAATGAGTGTTATGTAGAAAACATGAATTCCTACTGAACTTTTCTTTTTAGAATCTACTAAAATTTCATCATTAATTTCGCTCATATTGACTGTAGTTTTGGTACGTAAATATTTTATAATTACAAACCTACATGTTTTTTTTAAAAAATAGAACAATTTTCTATAAAAATAAAAGAGGGAGCAAACATTTTATTGCGCTCCCTCTTTTATTATCAATAATTAACCCTAAAATTATCCACACTTTGATGTTCCACAACTGGTACATATTAAGCATCCTTCTTGATAAACGAGATTTGGACTGCCACAATTAGGACATGTCTTTCCTCCTGTTGAAACAGTCCCTTCTGGGATATATTGTTTCAATGTACGTTCAACACCACTTCTCCACGAACTAATTGAGTCGTTATCAAGGTGAAGTGATGAAACAAGATTTACAACACTTTCAATTGGCATGCGATGACGTAAAACTCCTGAAATTAATCGGGCGTAGTTCCAATATTCTTTATTAAATAAACGATTCAAGCCTTCGAATGTTGCTTTATATCCTTGTTTGTCAACAAATTGAAAATCGTATCGAGTAGTTCCATCATCAGCTTTGTTTTTAATGATAAAACCTTTTTGAATTGATTTTGGTATGTATAAAATATCTTCATCAACAATACCCGTAAAGATTTCATAAGGATGTCCATTAAGCATTCCAACAAATGCAATCCATTGTTCTTTATTGTTCATGATACGAACAACATCAGCTTGTAATTGTTTTGGGCGTTTCGCTGGAATAAAAGCATCAATTCCGTCAGCTGTTGTATTTTCTTCTTTTTTCTCTTTGTTTGAAATCAATACTCCCGCACGCGATCCTTCACGGTAAACGGTAACTCCTTTACAACCTACCGACCACGCTTTTACATATAATTCGCCTACAAGTTCTTGTGTTGCTTGCTCTGGTAAATTTACGGTTACGCTAATTGAATGGTCAACCCATTTTTGAACGTCACCTTGCATTTGCACTTTGCTTGCCCAATCGATATCATTCGATGTTGCTTTGTAATATGGCGATTGTGAAACTAAATCATCAATTTTATCTGACGACCATTTTGCAATTTCAGTTACATCAATTCCTTTTGTTTCGGCCCAAGTAACAAACTTATGGTGGAATACTACATATTCTTCCCACGAATCGCCAACCTCGTCTACAAAACTAACTTTCGATTCTGCATCGCTTGGATTAACTTTTCTGCGACGTTTGTATGCTGGCATAAATACTGGCTCGATACCCGATGTTGTTTGCGTTAACAAACTCACCGAACCTGTTGGAGCAACTGTTAATAATGCAATATTACGACGACCATAGTTTAGTATGTCGGTATATAATTGTTCGTCTTCTTTTTTTATGCGAAGTAACATTGGATTGTTTCTTTCTCTGTCGGCATTAAATACTTTGAAAGGACCACGTTGTTTTGCCATTTCCATCGATGCACGATAGCATTCTATTGCTAATGTTTTGTGAACTTCAACACAGAAATCGTTAGCGTTTTCGCTTCCATAACGAAGATTTAAAGCTGCAAGCATATCGCCTTCGCTTGTTATTCCAATACCGGTACGACGACCTTCTTCAGCTTTGCGTTTAATGTTTTCCCAAAGGTTACGTTCAACACGTTTTACATCAAAATCTTCTGGGTCAGAGTCTATCTTTTTAAGTATTGCATCAATTTTTTCTAATTCAAGATCTATAATATTGTCCATCATTCTTTGAGCATATGCTGAATGTTTTTTGAATAATGGGAAATTGAATTTTGCACTTGCTGTAAATGGTTCTTCTACATAATTATATAGATTTAATGCCAATAAACGACAGCTATCGTAAGGACAAAGTGGTATTTCGCCACAAGGATTTGTCGAAATGGTTTTGAAACCTAAATCGGCATAACAATCGGGTAACGATTCGCGAATTATTGTATCCCAGAAAAGGATTCCTGGTTCAGCCGATTTCCATGCATTGTGAACAATTTTGTTCCACAATTTGCGTGCATCGATTTCTTGAACAACTGTTGGATTTGCTGATTCTACAGGATATTGTTGTTTATATGGTGTGTTATTAACGACAGCTTTCATGAATTCATCGTCAATTTTTACCGAAATGTTTGCTCCGGTAACTTTGCCTGCTTCAAGTTTTGCGTCGATAAATTTTTCAGCATCAGGATGTTTTATCGAAATACTCAACATCAACGCTCCACGACGACCGCCTTGAGCAACCTCGCGTGTCGAATTTGAATAACGTTCCATAAACGAAACAACGCCAGTTGATGATAATGCACTGTTATTTACAGCTGCACCCATTGGACGAAGATGCGATAAATCGTGACCAACACCACCGCGACGTTTCATTAATTGCACTTGTTCTTCGTCAACACGTAAAATACCTCCATACGAATCGGCAGGATTTTTCTGACCAATAACAAAACAATTAGAAAGAGAAACGGTTTGCATTGTATTGCCAATTCCCGACATTGGACTTCCTTGAGGAACAATGTATTTGAAATCTTTCATCACAGCAAAGAATTCTTCTTCTGTCATTGGATTGACATATTTTTTGTCAATTCGTGCCAATTCTTTAGCAATTCGGCGATGCATATCATCAGGAGTACGCTCGTGTAAACGCCCTTGTGAATCTTTTAATGCATACTTAGATACCCAAACTTTTGCAGCTAAGCTATCGCCTTTAAAATATTCAAGCGTTGCTTTTTCTGCTTCATCAGATGTGAATGTTGTCATCTTTTTTTCGTTTACTGTCATTTCAGTTTCTTCTATAAACATTGTTCAAAAGGGTTAACGGTTGATTTTATGAGCCTTAACTTTCTAAATTGTTGCGTAAAAATCGTAGGTTAAAATTAGAATTTTGAGCCTTTCAAAAACCAAAAATAGACTCATACTTATCAAAGAGTTTTTAACAAAGTATGCTTTTGATTTTCAAATCGTTGAAATACAACAATGTGCATTTCGAAAATCTTTATAGCTATTTACACAATAAAATTAAAATGATGCTGAGAAAAAAAGTAAATAGGCGATTTCTTGTTGTGTTAATAGTTATACATCAAACTGTAATTCAAACTGTTGTGAGTGATTGAATGAAAGTCTATGATAGGGTGAAATTCCGTGTTGATATATGGCTTTACGATGAAATTCGGTAGGGTAACCCTTATTTTCATTCCATCCATATATTGGATATTCTAGATGGATGTTTTGCATAAAATCGTCACGGTAGGTTTTAGCTAAAATCGAGGCTGCAGCTATCGACAAATACTTGCCGTCACCTTTAACAATACAAATGTGTGGAATGCTTTGATAAGGTTTAAATCTATTACCATCTATAATAATAAATTCGGGTTGTGGATTTAGTTGTTCCAAAGCTCGGTGCATCGACAAAAACGATGCATTTAGTATATTTATCTTATCAATCGTTTTATGATCAACAATACCAACAGCATAAGAAATTGCATCTCGTTCAATATCTTTTTGAAGCTGATATCGAATCTTTTCTGTTAGTTTTTTAGAATCGTTTAAAAAAGAATTTTTGTAATCGGGTGGGAGAATAACTGCTGCTCCAAAAACGGGACCAGCCAAGCAACCGCGACCTGCTTCATCGCAACCAGCTTCAATAAATCCTTCTTTATAATATGATTGTAATTCCAAAAGCTTTTGTGATTTTTTAAGAAATGTTTAGTAACAAATTCAATATTACCGTACTTTTGAACAAATTTACATAAAATGTCGATAGTAGTAACAAATCTCACCAAAGAATACGGTCTTCAAAAGGCAGTTAACGATATTTCTTTTACTGTAAATAAAGGCGAAATAGTTGGTTTTATTGGCCCTAATGGTGCTGGAAAATCAACAACAATGAAAATTATTACCGGATATCTCAGAGATTTTACGGGGAAAGTCGAAGTTAATGGACTCGAATTATCAACAAACCTTATTGAAGTTAAACGCCAAATTGGATATTTGCCCGAACACAATCCTTTATATTTAGATATGTATGTTCGCGAATATCTTCGTTTTGTTGCAGGCATTCATAAATTAGGAAAGGAATCGGCTCAACGAATTAATAATGTTATTGAACTTACAGGTTTAGGTCTCGAACAAAAAAAGAAAATAGGAAGTCTTTCAAAAGGATATCGTCAACGTGTGGGATTAGCTTCTACTTTAGTTCACGATCCATCGGTACTTATTCTAGATGAGGCTACTACAGGTTTAGATCCTAATCAGATTGTTGAAATTCGTAATCTCATTGCAACCGTTGGAAAAGAAAAAACCGTGTTGCTTTCGACACACATCATGCAAGAAGTCGAAGCTATTTGCCAAAAGGTTATCATCATAAATAAAGGTAAAATTGTAATGGATGATATTTCCGAAAATGTAAATTCCTATTCTAAAGAAACCCGTCAACAAGTCTTTGCCGAATTTTCGAAATCGATTGATATAAAATCGCTTTCTACTATATCTGGAGTTGTTGAAATCCAAAATGTTGACGCAAATAAATGGTTAATTATGGGAAATGGATTAGTTGATATTCGTCCAAATATTTTTGATTTTGCTGTAAAAAATGGATTGCAAGTTCTCTCGCTTCACGAGCAGCAACAAAGCTTAGAAGATGTGTTTAGAGAAGTAACCAAATAATCATTTTGTGAAATATTTTGAAATATAAAAAATTACACTACCTTTGTAGCTCAATATAACACAATTGATAGGGGACCGAAAGTCCCCTATTTTAATTACAAAAAGTACGATGATTAATGCAAAAACAGTAGAACAAATTGTAAACGACAAAATTGCCGGAAGCCATTTGTATCTTGTAGAAGTTACCGTTGGAGCGCAAAATGCCATTTCGGTATTTGTCGATTCGGATGAAGCTGTAACACTTGCCGATTGTATTGAATTAAGCAAACATGTTGAAGCTCAATTTGATCGCGAAGTCGAAGATTTCGAATTAAATGTTTCATCTGCCGGATTGTCGGAGCCGTTTAAAGTAGCTCGTCAATTTGTAAAAAATATTGGAAAAGAAGTCGAAGTAATTGGTAAAGATGGTATAAAAAACATTGGTACTTTACTCGCTTATAATGAAACAGGCATCGAATTGGAAATGATTAAAAAAATCAAACCCGAAGGTGCTAAACGTAAACAAGACATTGCAATAAAAGAATTGATATCGTTTGACAAAATCAAACTCGTTCGAATTTATATATCATTTAAATAGTATTTAAACAATTTAAACTTTAGTCACATGAAGATAGAACATCAGAATCTGATCGAGACATTCTCTGAGTTCAAGGAATTGAAAAACATCGACCGCCCAACAATGATGCGCGTTCTTGAAGATGTTTTCAGAAGTATTTTGATTAAGAAATACGGCACGGATCAAAATTTCGACATTATCATCAATATACAAAAGGGTGATTTTGAAATTTGGAGAAACCGTCAGGTAATTGCTGATGATGAATTGGAAGATCCAAACACACAGATTTCATTAACCGAAGCAAAAATGATTGACGAGGATTATGAAATTGGTGAGGACGTGAGTGATGAAGTTAAATTAGAAGATTTCGGTCGTCGTGCAATTCTTGCGTTACGTCAAAACCTTACTTCTCGAATCTTAGAATTAGAAAAGGACAACCTTTATAATAAATACAAACATCGTATTGGACAAATCGTTAGCGGTGAAGTATATCAAGTTTGGAAAAAAGAAATGCTTATTCTTGATGACGAAGGTAACGAACTTATTCTCCCTAAAACAGAACAAATACCAACCGATTTCTTCCGCAAAGGAGACAATGTTCGTGGAGTTGTTGTTCGTGTTGAAATGAGAAACAACAGTCCGTTAATTATTCTTTCAAGAACTTCACCTTTCTTCTTAGAACGTTTATTCGAACTTGAAGTACCAGAAATTTTCGATGGTTTAATTACAATCAAAAAAATTGTTCGTATCCCAGGCGAAAAAGCAAAAGTTGCTGTTGAGTCTTACGACGACAGAATCGATCCAGTAGGAGCATGCGTTGGTATGAAAGGTTCTAGAATTCATGGAATCGTTCGTGAATTGAAAAACGAAAATATCGATGTAATCAATTATACAAGCAATAATCAATTGTTTATTACCAGAGCATTAAGCCCTGCAAAAACAACATCGATTGTTGTAAACGAAGCTAAAAAACATGCTGAAGTTTATTTACGTCCTGACCAAGTTTCAATAGCAATTGGAAAAGGTGGAACAAATATCAAATTAGCAATCCAATTAACAGGATACGAAATTGATGTTTATCGCGATTCGGAAGAAGACGATGAAGATGTTAACATCGAAGAATTTAGCGACGAAATCGAAAGTTGGGTAATCGATGCATTCAAAGCAATTGGTTGCGATACTGCTAAGAGTATCTTAGACAGAAGCGTTGCAGATCTTGTAAAACGTACTGACCTTGAAGAAGAAACAATTCTTGAAGTGCGTGATATTCTTAAAGCAGAATTTGAAAAATAATAAAATAAATAAGATGATGACAGTCTTTTTTTGATTGTCATCATCTTAATACAATATAACAAAGAGGTTAATACAGTTTTTTCACAAAAAATAATTAGGTTTGCATATCTAAGCAAACGTACATTTAACGAATCTTAGATATCATTCAATTAAGTTTACATTTATGGCTTATCGACTTAATAAAGTAACACGCGAGTTTAATGTTGGGAACAGCACTATTGTAGAGTTTCTTGCGAAAAAGGGACACAAAATAGATTCTGACCCAAACACAAAAATTAGCGATGAAGAGTATCTGTTGCTCGTAAACGAATTCAATTCGGAGAAAAAAGTAGCAAGTGAGTCGAAAAATCTTAACATGGCTGATGTGAGAAAGAAAAAAGAGACAATTTCCCTTGATGAAGTTGAGCCAGTTTCTCAAGAATCAGATGATGAAGATTCATCAGTTCAAGTTACCGAATCGCCCGATTTAGCTATAAAAGTTGTTGGTAAAATAGATTTAGGATCGATAAATTCAAAAACTCGTCCAGATAAAAAGCCGTATACTCCTGAACCTAAAAAATCCGAAGTAAAAGCTCCTGTTACACCTGTTACTGAAGTTCCAATTAAAAAGGAAGAAAAAGTTATTGAAAAGCCGGTAGAAAAGCCAGTTGAAAAACCAGTAGCTAAGATTCAAGAACAACCAAAGCCAGAACCCGTTGTTGAGAAGGTTGAAAAACAAATTGTTGAAGAAGAACTGTATACTCCCGACAGAGCACCAATCGATTCTAATGTGAAAGTAATTGGTAGAATAGATTTAAACCTATTAAATCAAAAAACTCGTCCCGATAAAAAATCAAAAGAAGAACGCGATCAAGAAAGAAAAGATCGAAAATATAAAGGACGTCCTGAACCTGAGCCAGCAAAAGCAGCACAACCCAATACGGTAAAACCTGAAGAACGCGGAAATAGAGATCGTAATTCAAGAGATAATGTTTACAAAGCTCCCGTTGATAGATTAAGTGGTCCAACAATTGTTGGTAAAATTGATTTACAGGCTAATTCAGATAATTCATCAAGTCATCATAAAGGTAAACGCGCTAGAATTAAAAAAGATCTTGTAAAAGTTGATGATAAAAAAATAGAAACAACACCAACATCTTCATCAGATAAAGACAAGAAAAAGGTATTTACTAAAGGTGGTGGTAATAATAATAACAATAAAGGTAAAAAATTTGAAAAACGCGAAGAAGTAAGCGACAAAGACGTTCAAAAACAAATTAAAGAAACGTTCAATACCCTTTATGGTAAAGAAAAATCGAAAGCAATAAAATATCGTCGCGAAAAGAGAGATGCTGCACGTCAAGGAGTTATTGATGATGCTGAAAGACAAGAAGAAGATAAAATGATAATCAAAGTAACAGAATTTATTTCTGTTAGTGATTTATCGAAAATGATGGAAGTTCCCGTTAACGAAATCATTTCTACTTGTATGAGTCTTGGAATGTTCGTTTCGATAAACCAACGTCTTGATGCTGAAACAATCGCATTAATTTCTGAAGAATTTGGTTATGGCGTTGAATTCGTTACGGTTGAAATTCAAGAAGCAATTCAAGAAGAAGAAGATACTGCAGATAAATTAAAACCACGTCCACCAATTGTTACTGTTATGGGACATGTGGATCATGGTAAAACATCATTACTCGATCATATTCGTCGTACAAACGTTATTGCAGGTGAAGCTGGAGGAATAACTCAGCATATTGGAGCATATAGCGTAAAATTAGACGAAGAAAGAAGCATAACATTCCTTGATACTCCTGGTCACGAGGCCTTTACTGCTATGCGTGCTCGTGGAGCGCAAGTAACTGACGTTGCAATTATTGTGGTTGCAGCTGACGATAATGTGATGCCTCAAACCATTGAAGCAATCAATCACGCATCTGCTGCTGGTGTTCCAATAGTATTTGCAATAAATAAAATTGATAAAGAAGGTGCTAATATTGACAATATTAAACAACAATTAGCAGCTATGAATTACCTCGTTGAAGATTGGGGAGGTAAATATCAATCGCAAGAAATTTCTGCGAAAAAAGGTATAAGTGTTGACAAACTTCTCGAAAAAGTTCTTCTTGAAGCTGAAATGTTAACATTAACTGCAAATCCGGATAAACGAGCAAAAGGTACCGTTATTGAATCGGAACTTGATAAAGGTCGTGGTTATATTTCAACCTTACTTTTAGAAGGTGGTACATTGAAAGTTGGCGATATTATGCTAGCAGGTCAATATACAGGCCGTATTAAGGCGATGTACAATGAACGTAATCAAAGAGTTCAAAAAGTTGGACCAGGAGAACCTGTTATTGTATTAGGTTTAAATGGTGCACCGCAAGCTGGTGATAAATTTAACGTAATGCCAAGCGAAAAAGAAGCAAAAGAAATCGCTTCGAAACGCGAGCAACTCATGCGTGAACAAGCAATGAGAACCAATAAACATATTACACTTGATGAAATTGGTCGACGTATAGCAATTGGAAACTTCAAACAATTAAATATTATTGTTAAAGGTGACGTGGATGGTTCAGTTGAAGCATTAGCAGATTCTTTAATAAAATTATCGAACGAGGAAATCGTTGTAAAAGTAATACACAAGGCAGTTGGACCTGTAACCGAATCAGACGTTATGCTTGCTTCAGCATCAGATGCAATCATCATTGGATTCCAAGTTCGACCTTCAGTAAGTGCTCGTAAATTAGCTGAAAAAGAAGGAATCGATATTCGTCCATATTCTATTATCTACGACGCAATTAATGATGTTCGTGATGCGATGATTGGTATGCTTTCTCCTGAAATTAAGGAAGAAATTACAGCAACTATCGAAATACGTGAAGTATTTAAAATCACGAAAGTTGGAACTGTTGCAGGTTGTTTTGTTACCGATGGAAAAATTGATCGTAAAAACAAAGTACGTATCATCCGCGATGGTATTGTTATTTACTCAGGCGATTTAGGTTCTTTAAAACGTTTCAAAGACGATGTAAAAGAAGTTGCTAGAGGATTTGAATGCGGACTTAATATCGATAAATTTAATGATATTAAAGAAGGTGATATTATAGAAGCATATTCATTAAAAGAAGTTCAACGTAAAAAATTGAACTAAACTTCCGTAAGTCGAAAGGATTTAGATGGACATTCAAAAGAAAGCACCGATTACAACTGGAATGCCAACTTTCAATCATAAGGAAGTTGAGATTCTCTATTCTTCGGGTTTAGATATTGACCATTTAATTCTTGATAAGTTAATGCTTTTACCTCGACGTACTTTGGTCGAAGATCTTGAAAAGGTATTACTAGATTCGATAATCCGTTATCCGATTTTTGTTGAAGCTGATAGTAAAGATATCCTAACTGAGGAAGATATAACCTTTCCAATTCATGCATTAATCCTTTTAGCTGAACTTCGTTCCTCAAAAAGTTTACCTTTGGTGTTAAAGGTTTTTCGACTTGATGCGGATTTTATAAATTTTTGGTTTGGAGAATATATTAATATGTTCTTATGGGAGCCAATTTATCAATTAAGTTATAGTCAATTAGGGGTAATGAGAAGTTTTATGTGCGAAGAGAATATTATTCCTTCGGTACGTACAGCTGTTTCTACTGCTATTTCTCAAATATCATATCATCAACCCGAAAAGTATTTAGAAGTAGTAATGTGGTACAAAGATGTGCTTAATTACATGATTAAAAATAAAGATAACGATACGATTTGTAATTCTGATGTTATTGGTTTCCTTGTACTTGATGCTACAAATATTGGAGCAATGGAAATTAGTCACCAAATAAAACAAGTATATAAGAGTCAAATGCCAAATGAATGGATTTGTGGTAATCTTGAAACTGTTTTAGAAAAGATTATGGAAGGTGCCGACATTTCTGAAACACTTGAAATAAAGGATATTTTTCATCAATATGAGGAAATTATAGATTATTTTTTTCGCAATAATTCTGATACCGAAGAAGATGATGAATTATTCCGCTTTAGTAAAAATTAATTAGTGCGTAGGTATACAAAAGGCCGGTTCAAATTTGGAGTGCACTGAAAAAGTCCTTGTACAATAATATTAAAGCAGTAAAATACATAAAAAATTGTATTTTACTGCTTTTTTCGTATCTTAATATTTCAATTTGAGCTGATTATATATTAGCACTGCAGCAACAATTACAACAGAGTGCGTACTTAGATTTATATGATCTAATCGTATCAAAGGATAATCTTCTCTGATACTTCGTGGGAAGGACAAGGCTCTTCAAACTCCGAGAAGAAAAAAACTATGGGCAATGTGCTGCTGCTACGATAAAATAATATAAATTAGATGCCGGATATTTTTATATCCGGCATTTTTTTTACTATAAAACAGATAAAATGACAAATCAATTTTTTGTAGACCTACATAGTCACATTACATTATTCCCATACAACATGGGAAAGGAAAATAAAGATGGGATGCTTTATTGTAAAAATCCAATAATAAGAGAGGATTTAGCTCCAAATTATACACAAACAGATGTTCCAAAAATGGTTAAAGGAGGTGTAAGAATTGTATTTGCATCTTTATATCCAGTCGAGAAAGGATTTATGAAAATTAAAGGAAGTGAAGGCAAAATAGCTGATGATGTGATTAAAATGATGACGAGTTTTCCTAATGAAAGAATTGCAGAAATTCAATCGGATAGTCATAGCTATTTTCATGATTTAACACTAGAATTTGATTTCCTAAATAGAGATAGCAATAAATCATTAACAATTAAAGGCGACAGCAAGGCTTGTCGTTATAAAATAATTAAAAATTATAATGATTTAAAGGATTTCCTGCAAATAGATAATTCTTATTCAATCTCGAATAGTGAAACCAAAATTGCAGTTATACTTACTATTGAAGGTGGACATTCATTCTTTCCGCGAAGTACCGAAGGATATACTGATATTGAAGTTGAAGATTTGTCAAACCCTAAAACGCAAGCATTACTCCAAACAATCAAGCAAAATATCGCTTGGGCAAAAACGAATAATGTTTTTGCAATAACATTTGCTCATCATTTTTATAATTATCTGTGTGGACAATCGATTTCATTTACTCAAATTATAGATTGGATGCTCGATCAAGAAGATAAATCTCGATATGGATTTACTGCTTTAGGCAAAGAAGTTATTAAAGAGTTAATGAGTAAACAAAATGGGCAGCGACCAATTATTATCGATGTAAAACATTTAAGTGTAGCGTCAAGAAAATGGTTTTATGCACAAGATTTCACACAGGGAATTCCAGTTATTGCAAGTCACACAGCAGTTAATGGATATAAAACAATGGAAGAATCGATTGTTAATAATGATACCCATACCGCTGCTCAAAAGAAGTATGATCGAAGTATTGATTATAACTCCTGGGATTTAAATTTGAGTGATGAAGAAATTGTGATCATTGCAAAGCGAAAAGGTTTAATTGGAATTTCTGTCGATCAGCGAGTTGTGATGGGAAAACAACGTCTTGAAGAAATAAAGAAGGCAAACCGTTTTAATCTTTGCAATAATAAGAAAAGAGATAAAACGTGGAGCTTCCCTATCTTCGATACGATAATACATATAGCTACCGTTTTGCAGACTAATGGATTTACATCCAATGAATTATGGGATACGATGAATTTAGGTTCCGACTTCGATGGCCTCATTAATCCGATAAATGCATACAGAACGGTTGCCGATTATCCTTCATTACGTGATAATCTTCTTATTTGGTTTAAAGAATCAAGAAATAGTATTGACGTGTTGAAAGGAAAAACGGATGCAGAATTTACTGAAATAATAGTAAAAATAACAAACAAGAATTGTCTTCAATTTTTAGAAAGAAATTTCATATAATATTGTTGGTAGAGACAAGGTTATTCTGTCTCTACCTATGTATTAAGCAAATTGTTTATTCTCTTTCATCATTTTGCGAATATTAATAATCGCATAGCGCATACGTCCTAATGCCGTATTGATACTAACGCCTGTAGATTCGGCAATTTCTTTAAAACTCATATCTAAAAATACACGCATTACGACTAACTGACGTTGTTCCTCGGGCAAAAGCTTTACATATTCGCGAATTTGAGCCGACGATTGTTTTCTCATAATTTCATCTTCTGCTGGTTCTTCACAAAACTTTGCATTGTTAAACAAATCATACTCACCATTGTCGTTCGAAAATTCTTTGTAGTTTTTTTGTTTGCGGAAATAATCAATCACTAAGTTGTGAGCGATGCGTTGAATCCACGACACAAAATGACCTTCATCTTGGTATTTACCTGATCGAATGGATTTAACAGCTTTGATAAAAGTGTCTTGAAAAAAATCTTCTGCCAAATTCTTATCTTTAACAAGAAGCAGAATATGAGAATAAATACGACGTTTGTGACGTTGAATAAGGACTTCGATTGCTGAATCATTACCTTCTGCGAACATTGTTACCAACTGTTCATCAGTCATTTGATGCCTTTCCATAGAACCTCCAATTTTTATTAGATTAGAAAAGGTAAAATCAAACTATAGGCAAATCCTCCTTATTTTTATATTGGTTAATTAATAGTGCTAAATTATAAAATATATTTGAAAAAATGATTTATTTAAAATATATTTTGAAAAAGTTTTTTGGATGTAGTTTAAATACCCAAAACTGTTTTACCATTAAAAAAGAAACCCGTACTTTTGCTATACAATTTTAAAGAAACGATAAGCTATGTCAGCAGCAATTAAATACTATTCGACCAATCAAAAATCGCCTAAAGTTTCGTTTGGCGAAGCATTGTTAAAAGGTTTAGCTCCCGATGGTGGATTATATATGCCCGATAGAATACCTACATTTACGAAAGAAGAAATTGCTGCTTTTTCGGCAATGGAATACCATCAAATAGCATTTAATGTATTTCGAAAATTCTTCGAAGACGAAATTTCGGATGCTGATTTGCAAAAGATGACAAAAAATGCATACAATTTTGAAGTGCCATTGGAACATGTGTATGATCGATCGTATGTGATGCGATTGGATCAAGGACCAACGGCTTCGTTTAAAGATTTTGCTGGAAGAATGATGGGACAATTGATGCAGCATTTTCTTAAAAAAGAAAATCGCAACTTGCTGATTCTTACGGCAACATCTGGCGATACAGGTAGTGCAATGGCAAATGCCTTTTATGGATTGGATAATGTGAAAATGGTCATACTTTTCCCTGAAACGGAAGTTACCGATCGTCAGCGCAAACAAATGACAACTTTGCATAAAAATATTTCGGTAGTGGCTTTAAAAGCAACGTTTGACGATTGTCAAGCTATAGTAAAACAAGCATTTACTGATAAAGATTTAGACTCATTAAATCTTTCGTCATCAAACTCAATAAATATTGGTCGACTTTTACCTCAAATTGTTTATTATTTTTATTCGTATGCAAAGCTTCGAAAACAAGGCATTGACGAAGAAATTATATTCTCTGTTCCCTCGGGAAATTTTGGTGATTTGATGGGTGGCGTTATTGGCATGAAAATGGGATTGCCAGTTAAGAAATTTGTTGTTGCCGTAAATCAAAACGACGAATTTCCAAAGCTTTTAAATACAAAACAATATGCTAAAATAGAGCCTTCTCACAATTGTCTTTCGAGTGCCATGAATGTTGGACATCCAAGTAATTTAGCACGTTTGATCGAATTATTTGGTGGCAATATGGATGAAAAAGGAAATATTACCTCTCATCCCGATTATGCTGCTTTAGAGAAACATTTCTTTACACAAAGTATTTCTGATTCTGAAACAAAACAAACAATAAAGGAAGCATTTGAACTATTTAAATTGGTACTTGAACCTCATGGATCTGTAGGTTGGACTTGTTTAAATAATTATTTGGCTAAACATCCTGTTTCAACCGATCAATTAATGGTTACTTTAGAAACGGCACATCCAGCAAAATTCCCTGACAGTATCGAAAAACTTTTAGGTTTTGATCCTGAATTACCAACGAGTTTAAAAGGATTAGAAGGTAAAGAAGAGATTTTTGATTTAATGGAAAATGATTATTCTGTATTTAAAAAATATCTAGTAGAGAGATATTCGAAATAAGGTTTTCCGTAGAGACGCGAATTATCGCGTCTCTACGGAAATTACAATTCTATTCCAATTACCAACACATCATCTAATTGTTTGTTGGTTCCTTTCCAATCATCAAAACCTTGATTTATTGCAAGAAATTGTTCGTGAATATCGGTTTGTTGCGTTTTCATTAAAAGCTTATGGAAATTAGGTGTTTTGTAACGTTCGCGATTGTCACCACCAAATTGATCGATTATTCCATCAGAATGCAAATAGATTTTCATCCCTTTTTCTATGGCAAATGTGTGACTTGTAAAAATCGCTTGTTTGCGTTGTTTTATCTTATACATTCCTCCAATTGAGAAATTATCACCTTCAAGATAACTTAATTCGCCATTTTTAATGATTACCAAACGATGGTTCGATAAGGCAACTTGAACCATTTCTGCACTTTTATCGATTCGGCATAAGGTTATATCCATACCATCTTCCTGACGTTTGTCAGAACCCGATTTTTGCTTTAATGCATTCATTACTCCATTGTCAAGTTTTTCGAGAATTTCTGCCGTATCGAAAGTCTTTTGAATAGTTACAATTTCGTTGAGTAACGTATTGCCAATCATCGACATAAATGCTCCTGGAACACCATGGCCAGTACAATCGACTGCTGCTATGAAAATGTATTGTTCCTGAACGGTAAACCAATAGAAATCGCCACTCACAATTTCTTTCGGGCGATACATTACAAAATGATGAGGAAAATGTGCTGAGATTAATTCATCGGGCGGTAATATAGCTTCTTGGATCTGTTTTGCATAATTAATACTATCAGTAATTTGGTCGTTTTTGATTGCCAACTCTTTGTTTTTATCCGCAAGCAGATTGTTTGCATCTTCGAGTTGTGTACTCTTTTCATCAAGTAAAACATAAGCCTTTTTCTTTTGCGAAAATTGAATGAGTACCAATACCGTAAAAATTGCTATAAGAATTATAACGATTATCGTTCCAAAAATAAATGCACGCTGACGACTCAATTCAGCCTCGGTACCTTTTAGTTTATATTCTTGCTTAATAAGTTCAGTATCTTTTAGTTTAATCTCGGTTTCGAATTCCATTTCGGCAATGCGTTTTCGATTCATATCGTTTTGAAGACTATCTTTCAATGCCACATAAATGGTAAAATATTCCAAACCTTTTGCACAATTCCCTGTCGATTTATATAAGGTTGAAAGTCCAAGTGCAGCGGTTTTAGCAGCATCTTTTTCGTGAATTTCGGATGCAATTGAATAACATTCATTGTAAGCAGTAATTGCTTTTGCAGTTTGCTTTTCTTGAGCATAGATTTCGCCAAGATTATTTGCTACTAAAGCCATTTCTTTACGTTGGTTTATTTGCTTGTAAATGTCGTGAGCATTGCTGTAAAACTCAATTGCTTTTGCAAAATCATTCGATTTTTTATACAAATTTCCTTTAAGATTTTGGATAGATGCAACACCTAGTAAATCATTAACATTAATTGCAATTTCAATAGCTTGCTGATAATAATCGAGTGCTTTTGAAAAATCGTTCATGTCTTTAAAAATGATTCCAAGATTTTTTAGGGTTGCCGAAATTTGGATTTTCTCGTCCAATTCTTGACGAATTTCCAATGCCAATTTATAATTGTCGATGGCATTTTTATAATCTTTTTTTAGCCAATAAAGCGAGCCTATGCTATTGAATGACGATGCAACAGCTTCTTTATTCCCTGTTTGTTTTCTGAGTTCAAGAGCCTTTTTGTAATATTCTAAAGCCTTATCGAAATTTTGCAATTCGCGATGAAGTGTTCCAATATTATTATAGGTTGCTGCAATGTCTTTTTTATCACCAAGTTCGGTTCTTAAATCGAGAGATTTTGTGTAATAATCAAGAGCCTTTTCGAAAATTTTAACTTGCATATAAAAGTTGCCAAAGCTATTATAACAATATGCTAACTTCGATTTGTCGCCATTTTTATTGCGAAGAATCAATGCACGATTTAGGTATTCGAGAGCTTTGTCGTATTGGTTCATCTTTTTGTATATATCACCAATATTTTCAAGCGATGAAGCAACATCTTCGGTGAAATTATTTTCTTCGCGAATTTTTAATGATTTTTGGTAAAAGCTCAGTGCGGCCTCAAAATTTCCACTTCGCACATTTACATTTCCCATATAGTTTATGGCAAGAGCAGCTCCTTTTTTATCACCCGTAGTTTCACATATCTTAAGCGATTGATTATGATAAAAAAGTGCCGAATCGAACTTACCAATTTCGCCATATGAAACGCCAATATTATCGAGGATCCTAGTAACTCCTTCATCTGTTTTTTTGTTCTCTAAAGCCTTTTTGTAATAATCGATGGTCGATTCGTAATTGCTGGTTTTTTGATATAATAATCCAAGATTTTCAAGTGCTTTCGAGTAAATATCACCACCAGTTAAAGATTTGCTTACTTTAACCGCTTCGAAACCAGTGCTAATACCGTTCGACGGGTTTTTATCGTACATCAATTGCGATAATTGAATCATCGCTTCAACTTTCTTATTGCCCGATTCTTTTTTGATGATTGATTTTAGACTGTCGATAGCTGTTGGTTTTGAGCTAAAGCCTAAGGTTGAAAGCAATATAAGGAGTATTGTAAGAAATTTCTTAATCATAGGATATCTGTTTTAAGCATTGCAAGTTACTTATTTTCCCAAGATGTTAAAATAAAGTATTGCAAAGATTTTAACAGCTATTTTTTGATTTTTAGAATACGATCTTTTCCAAAAATATCTTTAAAACAGTGGGCTGACGAAAATCCATTTGCCAAAGCATAAACTTCAATTTCTCTTGCAAATTGTTCATTTATCTCAAAATACAATGTTCCCTGAGATTTGAGCCATTTTTTTGCTTTTTCTATAATGACACGATAAAACAATAAAGGATCGTTGTCAGAAACAAAAAGTGCGAGATGAGGTTCGTGTTCTAAGACATTAGGTTTCATCAAAGCTTTTTCAGAATCTAAGACATAGGGAGGATTACTGACAATGATATCAAGCTTTTGAAATTGAATGCTTTCATCTAAAATATTTGCTAAGATAAAGTCAATGGATACTTCATTTCGTTGAGCATTACTTTGGGCAATTTCAAGACATTTTTCTGAAATATCGATTGAAGTAACTTTTGCGTTTGGCAGAAATTTTGCAAGAGAAATTGGAATACAACCGCTTCCCGTGCCAATATCTAAAATGTGTATTTCTTCTTTTTCTTTATTGTTCAAAAGTATCATTTGAACTAACTCTTCTGTTTCAGGCCGTGGAATAAGCACACCCGATTTTACACTAAAAGTCAAATCGCAAAAAGTTGTTTTGCCAAGAATATATTGAATCGGTTCGTTTTTTTGAAGGCGAGAAACGATTTCAGTTATTTTTTGAAATTCATTTTCTGGAACAATGGTATCATAATTTGTTAAAATATTGGTTTTAGAATAACCAAAACCATCGTCCATCATTATAAAATAGAGACTTTGAAGTTCGTTTATTTCATAGTATTCAGAAAGTTTTTTGCAAAACCAATCAAGTGTTTGTTTAAAGGTGAATCTATTCATTTGTTTCGAGTTGCATTATACAAACAGAAACAAAGAAAAAACGGGAATAAAACCTGCAGAAAAGCCAGAAATAATTTGCATTGGCGAATGTGCATTGAGCTTTAATCGGGCAAAAGCAATTAATCCTGCCAAGAACAATGCAACGATAAAAAACCAACCATTTATAGCCGAAATACGAATGCACATAAAAAGCAACAAACCGCAGATTCCACCTATTCCAGCCATATGAAGACTTATTTTTGTGAAAAAATTTGCAATCATTAGAATAATCATCACGATTGAAGTTGCAAGTATGAACAACGCAATAAAGGTTAAAACCTGATGTCCTTTGAGAAAAGAATAAGTGAAATAATAAATTATTGCTGTAATTGCTATTGGGAAAATTCGCTCGTTTCGTTCGGTTGCTTCCCAATGCCCCATCCATCGAAAATAGATAAAAACGGGTAATATCATAGCTGGGAAGAGGAAGGTAAATCCGAAAATAATAGCGACAACTTTCAATTGAACATCAGGATTTATGAGTGATAACATTGATCCCGAATTAAATATGAACAAAACACCAAGACTAGGCATCAGTAGCGGATGAAAAATCCCTGAAATTGCCATTGGTAGAATGCGATTTTTTTTTATAAATGATAGATTCATTGATGTTTCGTTTTAGTATAGAGAATTGCCCTTACAGTTCTTTGCGTAATCGGCCAACAGGAATATTTAATTGTTCACGATATTTTGCAATTGTGCGACGAGCAATGATATAACCTTTTGCTTTTAATTCTTCGCCCAAAGCATCGTCGGTGAAGGGATCGCGTTTATTTTCCAATTTTACTAAATCTTGGATAATTTGCTTAATCTCGCGTGATGAAACTTCTTCGCCCTCGTCGTTTTGCAAGCCTTCCGAGAAGAAATATTTTAATTGAAAAATCCCAAATCCGGTTTGCACATATTTACTATTTGCTACACGCGAAACCGTTGAAATATCTAACCCCGTAACCTCAGCGATATCTTTCAATATCATAGGCTTCAACTTTGTTTCATCGCCAGTTCGGAAATATTCTTTTTGAAAATCAATGATTGCCTGCATGGTATTTAGCAATGTAAATTGACGTTGTTTCATGGCATCGATAAACCATTTTGCTGATTCTATTTTTTGTCGAACAAAGTTCACCGCTTCTTTTTGTCCGCGACCTTTCATTTTTGGATTTTTGTATTCACGAAGCATTTCCATGTATGTTCGACTAACTTTTAAGTCGGGCATGTTTCTCGAACTTAGGGAGAGTTCGAGTTGACCGTCAATATCTTCCAAAATAAAATCGGGAATAATGGTTTGACTATTGCTTGTTTTGCTTGACGGATCGCTAAAAGAACTACCCGGTTTTGGATTCAGTTTTACGATTTCGGCAATTGCCATTTTAAGCGTTTCTTCGCCAATGTCAAGTTTATCAAGAATCTTGTCGTAATGCTTTTTAGTAAATTCGTTAAAGCAATGTTTCAAAATGTCTTTTGCAATTTTGATAGTACTTTTCTTAAGATCTTTTCGATCAATTTGAAGCAATAAACATTCTTGTAAATTTCGAGCTCCAATGCCAGCAGGATCTAATTTATGGATAATTTCGAGAATCTTTCCCAGTTCTTTTTCGGTAGTCGAAATGCCTTGTTTAAAGGCAATATCATCAACGATATTCTCTATCTCGCGACGTAAATAACCATCTTCATCAATGTTGCCGATGAGGAACATTGCTAATGTGCGTTGCTCCTCGGTTATTTCTTGTAAACCAAGTTGATTTTCTAAAAATTCCTGAAAAGTGCTGCCAACTGAAAACGGAATTTCCTTATTGTCATTATCGGGAGTTCCATTGTTGGCATTAAATTTATAATTTGAATATTCGTCTTCATCAAAGAATTCATCGAATTCTTCGTCATCCGATTTTATTTCTGGTTCATCGATTTCATTTTCCGATTCGGTTTCACTTTCATCACTTTCCGATTCACTTTCATCAGAATCGTTGTCAGTATCAATTGGTTCGTCAGATTCACTTTCAAAATCTTCTTCCATTTCTAATGCAGGATTCTCTTCGATCTCGGCTTTAATGCGTTGATCCAGCATTAAAGCAGGAATTTCAAGTAATTTAATAACTTGAATTTGCTGAGGCGATAGCTTTTGAAGCAATTTATGTTGCAACTTTTGGTTGAGCATCTTTGTTCTTGTTTTATTTTCCCAAATTTACGACGAAATAAGATTGTTTGTTTCGCTTTTATTAAAAATGCGTGTTTCACCTCCAATAGAGTTTCGTCTTTTTACGACACTGTGCAGTAATTTAAATTGTAACAATCTATTGTTCTTTTAAGTTTTTATTACCTTTGTTTCAATCAATTCTGAAATTATTGTTATAGGCATGGAATCGTTACAAAAAATCAATTCGCAACTCGAAAGTTTGCAATCGTTACTTATTAAAATTGGTGAAACATCGCAATTTGGCAACATAGAAAAGGATGTAATTTTAGCTAAAATTCGTGATATTTACGAAATAGCAATTAATATCGAAAATATTTTACCACAAATTATTGAAGAAAAAGTAGTAACAGTAGTTCCTGATACGAAAATTGAAAAAACTGCAAATCACACAGTTGAAGAGATTTCAGAGGTTGAGTTCGAAGAAGAAATGGTTAAAGAAAGTCCAATTGAATTAACGGAATCATTACCAACTCCCAAACCACAAAAACTTTATGAAGACGATTTAATAATTAGAATTGATGATGTTAAATCTGAAGTAAAAGCAGAACCACAATCCATTGTAGAATCAACTATTATTGAACAATCGGTAGTTGAAGAACCTCAAAAAATCGATATTCCAGAAACACAAATAGAAGTTCAAACAATAGTTCAACCTACTATTATTGAACAATCTGAAGTTGTTAAACAACCAACGTCAATATTCTCAAAACCTGTAGAAGAAGTAAAACCTCAGCCTAATGTTATTGAGATTCAAATTACAAAACCAACAATAAATGCCGGTGAATCGTTAGCTGCTAAATTAAGTCACACAAAAATTCCAAATATTTCTGCAGGCTTAACTTTTAGCGACAGATTAATGTTTCAAAAACAATTGTTCAAAGACAGAAGCGAAGAATTTGCAAGAACAATTAGCGACTTAGACGATCTCGATACTTATGAAGAAGCCGTAGCTTGGTTACAAGCAACCTATTCATGGAATTTTGAAAATGCAATTGTGAAAAAATTCTTAGAAATCGTTCAACGCAGATATTAAGCAACGATGGCTAAACTTTCTATTGTCCCAACGCCTATTGGCAACCTTGAAGATATGACTTTCAGAGCTATTAGAGTTTTGAAGGAAGCATCAATAATATTTGCCGAAGATACCAGAACAAGCGGTATTCTTCTAAAACATTACGATATTCAAACAAAGATGATTTCGCATCATAAATTCAACGAACATAAAACCTTGCAGAAAACCATCGAAACCATTTTGCAAAACCAAACGGTTGCATTAATAAGCGATGCTGGCACGCCTGCAATTTCCGACCCTGGTTTTTTGATCGTTCGTGAATGTGTAAAAAATGGAATCGAAGTGGAATGTTTACCTGGCGCAACGGCATTTGTTCCAGCGTTGGTAAACTCTGGATTTTCATGCGATAGCTTTTGTTTCGAAGGTTTTTTGCCACAGAAAAAAGGTCGTCAAACTAAATTTTTACAACTAAAAGACGAAATACGAACCTTGATTTTTTATGAGTCACCACATAGATTAGTAAAAACGTTGGAACAAATTTTAGAATTTTGGGGAAATAGGCAGGTTTCAGTTAGTCGTGAATTATCGAAAATGCACGAAGAAACAGCTCGTGGAACAGCAACTGAAGTGATTGAATATTATAAGACTCACACCTTAAAAGGCGAAATTGTTCTTGTTGTTGAAGGAAATACCACAATTATAAAGAAAAAGGGCAAATACGAAGATATTGATTCTGATGAAGATGATGAATAACCATTTAATAGTAAGACAATGACGCGTTTAGGATTAATAATTTTGGCAATAACAATAAGTCTTTCAAGTTTTGCCGAAGTGATGAAATTGGAAGGCATTTACCAAGGTAAAAATATTTTCATAATGAATCCATCAACTGGTGGTGGTTCATTTTGTATTACCGAAGTGAAAGTCAATGGAGCAAATAGTTCAGATCCAATAAACTCAAATGCTTTTGAGCTAAATCTTTCTGTTTATGATTTTAAGGTTGGAGAAAAAATTCAAATTGACATTACACACAAAGATGGCTGTAAACCAAAAATTCTTAATCCAGAAGTATTGAATGCCAAAAGCACCTTTAATGTTACCGCATTGAAGGTTGATCCTAAAACGAATAAATTAACATTTACAACTACTGGCGAAACTGGTGCTTTGACGTTTTATGTTGAACAATTTCGTTGGAATAAATGGGTAAGAGTTGGACAACTTGCGGGAGTTGGAACAGCAACGGTTAATAATTATCAATTGCAAGTAAACATGTGTTCTGGCGATAATCAATTTAGAGTTTCGCAAATCGATTTTTCAAAAGTTCCAAGAATTTCAAAAGTTTTTAAATTTCGTTCAATGGCTCCACCTGTAACTTATACTCCATTGAAAAAGATTACTAACGAAATAATCTTTTCTGACGTAACGATGTATGAAATTTACGATCCTTTTGGGAAATTACAGTTAAAAGGAACGGGAAATAAGGTTGATATTTCGAGTCTTAAAAAGCTTGATAAATACAAATACATCATGCTTTTTGATAACCAAGATGTGCAATTTGTAAAGGAATAGTTATTTTTTCCCGAACACGGTTAACAAATCTAATTCTGACGTAATTTGAATCGATGGAATTCCTGCCATTTGAGCTGCTTCAATATTCTTTAGATTATCATCGAGAAACAATGTTTCCCGAGCAATAAGGTTTGAATCATTTAAAACATATTTAAAGATATCCAAATCTGGTTTTCGCATTTTCAAATCGTGCGAATAATAATCTTTTTCGAAAAACTCATCTAGCCCCGAAAATCCAAATTCTTTTAATTGAGTTGTAAAATATTCCCAATGAATAATGTTCGTATTGCTTAAAAGAAAGGTTCTATATTTCGTTTTAAGCTCGCACAGTAAATCAAGTCGCTCTTTAACATAGCCAACTAACATGGCATTCCATGCAAAATCGATAGTTTTGTCGCTTAATTTGTGTTTCGACCACGTACGAATTGTATCTCGAAACTCTGCTGGTGAAATTTTTCCGGTTTCGATATCTATAAATAACGTTTCGTTTGTGTGAGAAGAAAGAAAATCATGAAAAGAGTCAAACTCGGTGATTTGCAGTGCTTTAAATGCTTGAACGGTTCTATCTGCATCAATATCATAAATTACAGCACCGAAATCGAAGATGATATTTTTAATATTTGAAGGAATCATTTCCATAAAAAATAATTTTTTCGAAATTTATATAAATATTCCGTAAAAAACTCATGCCCAAAGCAAAAAAAATGGATTTAGTATAAAGTACATTCTATAATTACTACTGTTTAATAATTATTATCACTTCTATAATCCGCACAATAACTCAAGTCTAATATTCTTTATTGAATAAAGAGTATTAAATTGTCACGTTTTCATATTTACGGCAATTAAATCGCAACTTTTGATATCCAAATAAAATAAGAGTAATAAAAACCCGTTCATAATGATAGTAATAATAACATAAATCGTCCAAAAGACATATAATACTAACGATTATGAAAAGCGAATTAAGTCAAAGTGTTTTACCTAAACAACAACTATCAAAAGTACGAGACAAAGTTCAGAAACATCAAGAATTAGAGAATGTTAAAGTTCCTGTACGTATAGATAATCGAACCACAATATTTGTATTTCCATCCGAATTAGAAGGTGCAAAGGAACGATATTTATCAAGTCACCAATATCAAACAAGTTTTAAAACTAATCCTAATTTATTAAGGAAGTCTGGATAACACTTTGGTGAGGATAGTCCAATACTGAGAATTTAATTGGCCAAAGAATTGACATTTGACATTTGTAGAGCTGGAAATATATCGATTGTCAACAATATTCAACTTTCTAGAAGCCACGATCAAATCTTGTATGTTTTCACCAGTTTTCTTATTAAATATGCAAAGCTGATGTCCAATATGTTAATATTATTGGACGTCATGTTAAAAGTTGTCCATTTTTTAACCTTTTATTGTATTAATTAATACTGGTAATCCTGTTTAAAGAGGTATTGTAGTGTCTAAATAGGGTCTACTGAATAACTCTACCTCTTCGAGAATCAAACAGCAAAATCAATATCGATTTTTCCCAAAGATTACAATTTAAAGGGCTTATAATT
>Ga0302296_1000459_pt1 | contig 34245 bp, 24 predicted proteins | sample III_Fen_N3_1_FD_194546 | JGI IMG/M metagenome (GOLD analysis project Ga0302296, IMG submission 194546) | Peat permafrost microbial communities from Stordalen Mire near Abisko, Sweden - III_Fen_N3_1 | ecosystem: Environmental > Terrestrial > Soil > Wetlands > Permafrost | place: Sweden: Abisko... | reverse complement strand
ACAGCTCATAATTAGTCAAGGAAATACTGAAATTAAGAATTTATCGGGAAATGATCTATTAATTCAAGTTTGTGGGAAAGATGTTCTATTGCCTTCAAATCAGTCTGTTATATGTAAATAACTTGGTTGTTATGTGATAATTAAAAATAAATTTAAAAAATACATAAAAAAGCTTGCCAAACTGGAATAAAAGAGCGTATCTTTGCAAAACCAAAAACGATAGTTATTTATATAAAGATATATCGCGGGATGGAGCAGTTGGTAGCTCGTTGGGCTCATAACCCAAAGGTCGTCAGTTCGAGTCTGGCTCCCGCAACTAAGAAGAGGAATTCAGAAATGAGTTCCTCTTTTTTTGTTTTAATATTACGACATTAAAATATTTTTAATCTTAAAGTAAATTTTTTTACACTTGAATGAAAATAATTCCAAAAAAAACATACTTTTGCATGTATATTGTATGAAAGGATACACTAACTTTAAAAATAAATGAAATGAAAAAATTATTTGTAACACTATTCGCACTTGCATCTTTTGCATTTGTTTCGCATGCACAAACTGCTGCACCAGTTGATTCAACTAAAATGCCAGAAATTACTTTCGACAAAGTTGTTAATGATTTCGGTAAACTTCCTTATTCAGGTAATGGGGCGACAAAATTTACATTTAAAAACACTGGTAAAACACCTTTGATTTTAAGTAATGTTCAATCATCATGTGGTTGTACTGTACCTGAGTGGCCTAAAGAACCAGTTGCTCCAGGAGAATCGAAAGTGATTAATGTAACTTACAACACAACACGTGTAGGTGGATTTACAAAACAAATCACTGTATATTCAAATGCAAAAAATGGAACAGTGTATTTAACCATAAAAGGTGAAGTTGAGCCACAAGCTCCTCAAGCGGCCGAGCCACAGCCTGCCAAGTAATTAAAAAATATTTTGTAATTTAGCAGGCCTTAATGATATTCATTAAGGCCTGTTTCTTTTTTATGTAAATCGATTAATATGCCACATATTTCTGATAGAGGTCTGACAATGCCAGCTTCTCCCATTCGAAAACTTGTTCCTTATGCAGAAGAAGCTAAACGTCGCGGAATTGAAGTATTACACCTTAATATTGGACAACCCGATATTAAAACTCCTGTTGAAGCTATTCAAGCAGTTCGAGATGCACAGCTTGATGTTATTGAGTATACCCATTCTGCTGGAAATGAATCTCTAAGACGCGAGTTTGCCAAATATTATAATCGATTAGGTATCGATATTTCATTTAAGGATGTTTTGATAACAACAGGTGGATCAGAAGCTATCAACTTTGCATATTACTGTATCTTGAATTATGCTGATGAAGTAATTGTACCCGAACCATTTTATTCTAACTATTATGGTTTTACAACAGAAACTGGTGCTAGAATGATACCGGTGCGTTCATCTATCGAAACAGGTTTTGCATTACCATCAATCGAGGAATTTGAGCAGGCATTAACTCCACGAACGAAAGCGATTATGATATGTAATCCAAATAATCCAACGGGGTATGTATATTCGAAAGAAGAACTGGAACAGTTAAGAGATTTGGTTTTACAATACGATTTGTTTCTCATTTGTGATGAAGTATATCGAGAATTTTGTTATGATGAAGATCATTATTCCGTGATGAATCTTAAAGGCATCGAAGAACATACTATTGTAATTGATTCTTTCTCGAAACGATACAGTGAATGTGGTTTGCGTATAGGTGCATTAGTTAGTAAAAATCCCGAAATTATTCAAACTGCTTTAAAATTTGCACAAGCACGTTTAAGTCCTCCAACATTTGGACAAATTGCTGCAGAAGCATCATTAAAAGTATCTGAAAATTATTTCACAGAAAGTTTTATTGAATATAAAAAACGTAGAGATTATATTATTGAAGCGCTCAATAAAATTAAAGGAGTATATACTCCAATGCCCAAAGGAGCTTTTTATTCAATAGTTCATTTACCAGTCGATGATGCTGAAAAATTCTGTATTTGGATGCTTCAGGAATTTTCATATGAAGGTCAAACCGTAATGATGGCACCTGGTTCTGGATTTTATGTCGGTAAAAAAATTGGCGATCATCAAGTTCGTATTGCTTATGTTATTGAAATTGATAAGTTAAAAAGAGCTGTAAAATGTATTGAAGAAGCGTTAAAAGTTTACCCCGGAACAATTAAATAAAACTATGTTACGGAATTTAAAATATCTTGCTTCTTTACTTTTATTTTGGATTGTCTTTTTTGTTGTAGGTAAAATATTATTCGTAATTATTGAATGGCATATTACCTCAAAAGTCAACATTGTAGATATTTCTAAAGCTTTGCTTATTGGTTTGAAAATGGATGTATCTACATCATGTTATATTAGTATACTTGTAAGCATTTTCTCATTATTACTGTTTATAAACGACTCTATCTTTCGAAAAACGGTTGCAGTAATTAATTGTATTTTAATTGTTGTGTTTTCATTCGTATTTGTTTCTGATTTCGAACTTTATAAAAATTGGTTGCAACATATTGATGTGTCTGTATTTCAGTTTTTTGATACATCGTTTTCGTTTTTATCGTCAACAAGTAATATAACTTTATTTTTATGGTTTGTTGTTTGGTTACTATTTTGCTCAAGTTTTATCTTTTTATATTTTAGATTTGTTGCTAAAATATTAGATAGTTCAATACAAAAAAGATGGTATAATTCATTTATACTATTGCTTTTAGGTGCTGTATTATATATTCCAGCACGTGGAGGAATAGATGTTGCCTCAATGAATACGGGTTCAGTTTATTTTTCTCAAAATATGGCGGCAAATCATATTGCGGTAAATCCAATTTGGAATTTTTTATATTCATTTAATCGAATTTCAAGTTTGAAAAATCCTTATGTTTATATGGATAATAAAGTCGCAATCGCACTCTTCGAAAAATTTCAAGAAAAGAACGATTCTACAGAAATGATTTTAAATACGAATAAACCAAATATCATTTTTGTTCTGATGGAAAGTTTCGAATCGGACATAACTAAAACTTTAGGTGGACGAAATGGAATAACTCCAAATTTCGATTCATTAACACATGAAGGTGTTTTATTCTCTAATATGATTGCTTCGGGTACAAGAACCGATAAAGGTTTTGTATCTGTTTTATGCGGATATCCAGCTCAATCTGTTAATCCGATAATAAAATTTACTCGTAAAATAGAAAAATTGCCGACTATTAGTAAACAATTATCTCTACAAAAATATTCAACTTTTTTTGTTTATGGAGGGAATAAGCAGTTTACAAATATGAATTCCCTTATTATGGCTGGTGGATTTTCGGATGTTACTGATATGACAGATTTCGATAAATCTCTTCATACTTTCAAATGGGGGGTTCATGATGAATATGTATTTAAAAGAAGTATCGAAAAGATGAACGTTGCAAAGATACCTTTTTATTGTTTTGTGATGTCTTTGAGTAATCATGAACCATTTGAAGTACCTTCGAAAAAACAATTTAAAGAAGTGCAAGGTGATGAAGCCAAATTTTTCAATTCTGCCTTTTATGCCGATTCTTGTTTAGGTGTATTTATACGTAATGTGAAAAAACAAGCATGGTGGAATAATACTTTAATAGTTTTAGTTGCTGATCATGCTTCAATTGCTCCAGGAAACAAAACTAATGAGAATATTAATCGTTATCGAATTCCAATGTTGTGGCTTGGAGGAGCATTACGTAGTCGAGATACAATAATAACCAAATATTGTAGTCAAATGGATATAGCTAAAACGATTATGCATCAGCTTAAATTAAATGATTCTTTGTTTGTTTATAGTAAGAATATTTTGAATAAATATAATAAAGGAAATGCTTTGTTTTGCTATAATGATGGTTTTGGTTTGATTTCTGATTCGTACTTTCAATTGTATGATAATCAAACCAAACGATATGTTGTAAATAAAGGTAATCTGCATGGTAAAGATACTCTTATTGGCAAAGCGACGTGGCAAGTTATAAATGATGATTTTGTTAAGAAATAATAGGGTAGAGAGTTAGTATGAAGCGAATATTATTTATAATAAATCCTATTTCTGGAGTTGGTCGTCAAAAACTTATCGAAAAATATGCTGAGAGTATATTAGATAAATCTCGTTGTTCGTTCGATTTTGTCTATACTCAATATTCTCGCCATGCTGAAACTATTGCAAAAGATTCCTGTAATATTTACGAAATAATTGTTGCTGTTGGTGGTGATGGTACAATCAACGAAATTGCATCAGGACTCATTGGTTCGCAATGTACAATGGCAATTATCCCAACAGGATCAGGAAATGGATTAGCTCGATGTTTAGGAATACCTTTAAAACTTAAAAAAGCATTGGCATTAATTAATACAGGAATTGTTCGGAAGATTGATACTATTTCATGTAACGATAAATGTTTTGTAAATGTTGGTGGTATTGGATTTGATGCAGAAATTGGTCATTTATTTGATACTGCAGAAAAACGGGGTTTATTGACCTATATTAAAATAACATTAGCTGAGATTTTATATTTTAAACAAAAACAGTATGAACTTAGTTTCGATGGAAAAACTCGATCTATTGAAGCTTTATTAGTAAGTGTAGCTAATTCAACTCAATGGGGAAATGATATTAAAATAGCTCCTAAGGCTAGAGTAGACGATGGTTTAGTTGATATCTGTGTTTTGAAGAAATTTCCATTATATCTTTCTCCTATAATTGCTTTTAGATTAATTCGAGGAACTATAACAGGTTCAAAATATTTTGAAACATTTAGTGTCTCATCTATTGAAATTACGCAAGATGATGTCCCTTTAAAATACCATCTTGATGGTGAGCCAATGATTAATGAAAGCAAAACGCTCAAAATAAAAGTCCTACCTTTATCAATTTCTGTAATAGTTCCTTAATCCTTAATGAAACTTAGTGTTTCGTAATTTCCTTCATCAGTTGTTATATTAATATAATATATTCCTGAAAGGAAGGATGATGTGTTTATAAATGTAGATATTTCATTCACCGAAAATGATACTATTTCTTTTCCTAAACTATTGTATATTTTAATATTACTGGGCTTTGCTTCAGGTTGAGTAATAATGCAAAAAGAACTAACTATTGAAGGATATAATGAAGGTTTATTTTTGAATTCCACTAATCCTGTTTTTGAAACCAGAGTAATATCCGCATCGCCAATATTAGCATCAACAGTCAACGGATATGCTTTTGATATATTACTTGTATTGCCAAAATATGTCTGATTATAGTTTATCGTATTTTCTGGTTTTACAAGTAGAAGAACTGTTGTATTATCAGGAATGTCGATGCTATATTTTCCTGTATTGTCAATTGTATATGTTTTTATTATTTTAGATAAATTATTAAAATCATATGCAATAATTTCTCCTTTTTGATATGGATATATAGTCCCGCTTATATTGTATTTCTTTACACATTTAATGGTTGTGAATTGAATTGTATCTGCTTTACTTTCACAAATAGAATCGGACTGAGTTGCCATAAATGAATATGACATTAAAACAGTTGAGTCAATAGGTAATCTGTTCGATATTGCATAAATGGTTTCTGCTCCCGTTTTATACCAATGAATGTTTTTACCAATTGCGTCTATCTGTATCGATGAATCTTGGCAATTTATGCTGTTGTAAACTATTTTTGGAGGCGTAATTGTACACGATGAACATCCTTTTAATATCTTTAATGCCATTGGTTGGCATTGTTCAGTAAACATCCATATCGTTTTTGATGAATCTAAAGTATTAGTAGGTAAATCAGTTGTTGAAACTCGTATAATTGAACCTGAACCCAAATAGGTTCCTAGTGATTTTTTTGAATACCAATTACAATCATTGTTGTTGAATGTTTTAATTGTTACAGAATCACCACAATATGTGTTGTTTAAGAAACTAAAGCTTGGTTTTTTTTCTTTAATAATAATTTCATCAAATATGCCATTGCATCCATTGATGGTATCTGTTATTTCAACGGCATATTTCCCGTCATTTAATATTGCTAAATATGGTTTATTTTCTGTGTTTAGTAGGTTATCGTTTATAAACCATCTAAATTTTAATTTTGAATGTATATTTGATGCTTTAATCGTATCGTTAATCGGTGAACATAAAAATTTATTATCACCTAAAAATGCTATTGGACAATTATTAACGCATTGAGGTATTGATATTTTAGCCAGACTATATCTGTCAATTTCATCTCGAGTACCAAGTTGCCCATACTCATTAATTCCTGTGCAAAGTATTGTAGTTGTTCCAATTTTTCTGTTTTTTGTACAGATATAACTACTGTAATCTGTTGCTTCTATCCATAATATACTATCTATTTCTTGAATTATAGTATTCTGAACTTTTTGAGGTGAAATTGTGTGAGTGAGTAATTCATCGCCAATACCTAATTGGCCACCATTACTTGGTTTAATGAGTGGGAAATATTTATTGTCGCCCCAACTAAAGGCTGATGTTGTATTGTCGGTATTTTTAACCAATGCAATATTATGCGAAAAGCCTGCTGAAATAGAAATTACATTTGTAATTGCAGAGTATTCTGAAGCATAGCTTTTAATTGAATAAAATGTAGTTCCATTTATCCATGTTTGTCCCATGTATGATCCTGTTCCATATATTTTCCCTACTGAAGTTAAAAATAATGCATGTTTAAACCCAGCTGTTATTTTTATAATATTGCTTAATTGATTTCCATTTTTATCAATAATAGGAACAGCGTAATTTTTATTTTGATTATCTCCGCATCCAAGCTCAAATTCTGAATTCTTACCCCAAGCCCAGGCTTTTCCATCACTTGTTATTGCAAAACCATTCTGAGATCCGGCTGCAATTTGTACTACATTTGAAAGCACAGAGCCGTCACTTTTTTTTATGTATACAGGGAATTGGTGTTGGATAAAATCTCCATTCCCAAGTTGACCATTGTTATTGTCACCCCAAGAAACAATTTTGCCTGAATGTAACAATGCGTATGATTGAGTAAGACCTGCACTACATGCAATTACATCCTTTAAAAAATGACTACCTGTTTCTCCACCTTCAACTTGAACAGTGTTGTATGTATAATTACAGTTTATCGTATTAGTACAAAAAGTATCAGTGCCCAATTGATACTGGCTATTTTGACCCCATGACCACAAAGTACTATCTTTTTTTATTGCTAATGAAAAATTACCTTTTCCTGCACAAATTGCTGTTATACTGGTTAAGCTACTTATTAATCCAGGATTAATATCTTCACTAAGTTCTGGATTTCTGCCAAGTTGTCCAGTTGAATTATCTCCCCATGAAAATACCTTGCCATTTTCACATAAATATAGGGTGTGAAACATTCCACCTGATATTGAAGGTGTTGTTTGACTGAATAGTGATTTACTCAGCATCAATACAGATAGAACTAAGTAAGTCAATCGTTTTTTCATTTCGGATTGCAAATTAATGTTCTTAATCCGATTGAAATATTACATTGAAATAATCGCTCATTAACTTTGCGATTATCACTATAAATAGCCGATACAAATTGATTAAAGCATGGTTCAATATAAAATTGCGTCATTTTGTTAACAGAATATTCATATTGAAAAGAAAGTGATGCTGAAATCATACATTGAGTTGTATTATTTCGCGAAAGTGTATCAACAGTATTCTCTTGTATATTGTATGTAAAGCCAGTTTCGTATGTCAAGAAATAAATGCGTGCATTCAAGTAGGGTGTTATTGTGTTTTTACTATTAAGATTAAATGTATATCCTATTGAGATTGGGATTTGTATTAATCGAATGGTATTTGTTCCAAGAACTCTTGTTCGTTCGATTTTTTCTTTCTTGTGTGTAAAATAAGAATATTCTTGAGATGAATCTATTACAGGAATTTTAATCGTATCTCCATCTTTAAATTTGAAATAAGTTACAATAGTTTTGTATTTCCACATTTTAATAGAATCGACATATAAAATTCCATCATCAATATATTCTTTGTCGAAAGAATATGACACTTTTTTCGAGAGACTTGTATTTGCTAGCCCAATTCGAAAACGAATGTTCTTTTTAGCATAGTCGAGCTGCAATCCTGCATCATAACCTGAATAATTCGATTCTGATTGATCAATAAAATTCTTTATCGAATTGTATTTCGATTTGTTGTCATAAATAGTTTTTGATGCCAAATTAGGTGAATAAAATGCTGAAAAACTAAGTTTTGAAGTTGAAATTATATTTGCCTTAGTAATGGGTACTTTTATAGTATCATAGAATACTATAGTATCTACTTTTTTTATTAATAGAGTATCGGTAATTAAAGTTCTAATAGTATCATTTATTTTAATGTGTATAGTGTCTATTAGTTGTTTATTACTTGATTTCTTTTGTTTTATGTTTTTATTAGATGATGTGCCATCTGTTGTTTGATTCTGTTTTATTGAGATGAGTATTTGGTTTTTGTATAGATAAAATAGGTAGTCATTCCCTAGAATGTTTTGAAGAATATCTTTTAGTGCTTTATTTGTGCAGGAATACGTAATTTGTTTACCATCCTCAAAGATTGAATTATTATATGAAAAAGTGAATTTTGCTTTTCGTTCAATCGATTCAAGGGCTGAACTGATTGGAGTATTTTGAAAATTGATTGAAATTTTTTTGTCGAGAATGGCATTTTGTGAAAAGCAAACACCCAATGTTAGTGTGTTAAGTACAAAAATTAAATACAGTACTTTCTTTAACATTGGGTGTCTGTTATAGTTAGATATTTATTACTTTCTAACTACAAATATAGAGTTTTGTTTTTCAATTTTAACATTAAACATTAATTGAATAACATTTAATGTTGAAGCTATATTTTCGTGATCGAACGTAGCAGTTAATGCAAGTTTATTGTCAAGATTACTAGGATATTGAATTGAAATTCCATAATGACGTTCTAAATCCTTAAATACTTGTTTATAGTTAGTGTTTTTGAAAACTAATACTCCCGTTTTCCATGATAGAAAATTGATATCATCATTTATCGATTCACTAACAGTATTTGTATTTAAATTAACAAAACCCTTTTCGTTTTTTGTTAATGTTACCGAATTTTTATTTTGTGCTGCTAAAACCACTGTTCCTGTATTAACAATAACATTGATATTTGCCTTTGCACTATCGTATGCAACATTAAAAGATGTCCCTTTTACTGTTACTGAAGCATTTCCTGCAGATATAATAAATGGTTTTGCTTTATTTTTAGATATGTCAAAATAAACTTCACCGTTCATTGAAACTTCACGAGTATTTCCTGTAAATTCTTCCGGAGCAGTTAATTTTGCCGATTTATTTAAATATGCAATCGATCCGTCAGGAAGGTTAATAATTTCTACAGCGTTTGTATTGTTTGAATAGGTTTTAATCGTATTTATTGGTCTATACAAATAGAGTAAACCTGCTGAAACAATCATTGCAGCCGCTACAGGTATTGCAATTTTTGCCCAAAGATTTCTGTTTTTTGATGTATTAAGTTCAACAATCTTTGTTTCTTGTTTTTCCTCAATAGTATTAATTCTTTTTGAGAATGAATTGTATGCTTTTGTATAGTCGAATGTGCTTTTTCTTAATTGTGTGGCATGCCAAATATTGCAAGTTTCAAGAAATTCTCTCTTATTATCTGGATTGGTATTAATCCACGATAGTAAGCTTTCATTCTCTTGAGGAGTGCTTTCTTCTGTTAAATATTTTCCTATTAATTCTAGGTTATTCATTTTTTTATTCTTTGTATTATAGTGTTGAGACAAACATTTGATATTTAACCCTACATAAAATTACGAAAAATTATTACAAATAAAATTATAAGCTCAATTTTTAGGTATTTATCTAAGTTTTCACGCAATGACGATAATGCTCTAGTTATGTTTGCTTCAACTGCTTTTATTGATATTCCTAAATGTTCTGATATTTCTTTATTCTTTTTTCCTTCAAATCTACTCAGTTTAAAAACTTCTTTACATCTATCAGGTAAATCTGCTATTGCTGAGTGAACTTTCTCTTCTAATTCTTTGTTATGATAATCTTCAGCAGCTTCTAATTCCATTTTTTTCATTTCAACGAATGCTTTATCCGAATATTTGTTTTTGTGCATCTGATGTTTTATGTAATTTAAACATCTATTATGTACTGAGCGATAAAGGTATGATCGTAATGAATTAACCGATTCAAGTTGTTCGCGTTGCTCCCAAAGTTTAAAAATAATTTCTTGAACTATTTCTTCGGCTTCGTCTTCATCATTTAAAAAACGCATTGCATAAATACAAAGTTCACTATAGTGATTCTTGTAAATTTCAGCAAAGATTTTTTCTATATCCTTTATATTATCTGATTGCGACATCGCAAAATTTTGAAAGCCCAACGAATTATCCTTAGCAAATATATAAAAATTTATAAAGGATTTGAGTGAATGTATTTTTCTTTTTGTGAATTGATTACTTTTGAAATATAAATAAATAGTATGAAAAAAATATTTTTGTTTTTAATTGTCTTTGTTGCCATAAAAGCTGTGTCTCAAAGTACTAATATAAAGTTCTTAAGCACTACATATAATTGGGGAGATATGATTAGTACTCAATTTCCTCCAACAGCATTCCGATTTGTAAATTTGAGTACAAAACCTCTAGCAATTCTTAATACACATTCTGATTATGAAGTTAAGGTTTCGTATGCACATACATATATCGCTCCTCATGATACTGGAATCGTTTATGTGAAATATGAGTCAAATACAGTGGGAAAGTTTTCTAAAAACATTGAAGTTAATTTCAATATTTCTATGGAGTCATATAAACTGACTATTTCAGGAAATAATGTCTCGGTTATAAGTTGTTATCCTGATGCTAAGAATTGGACTATTCGAAAAGTTTGTATTATTGATTCACTTACGAAGGAACCGATTAAAGACGCTAATTGTACTTTCTTTTGTTACACAAACGGTAAAAATATTCCTTTTGTTGCCGATAAAGAGGGTAAAAAGATTGTGGAATTGCCGATTGGGATGTACGATATTTCTATAAAAGCCAATGGTTACAAACCACTAATTATATCACAGAATATTCCCAAAACTGCTCCAATATTGTTTTTTGAAATGGCAAAATCGAAAGTTGTAACTACAGTAATTAAATCTCAACCTATTTCTCAATCAACTACAGTCGTTCAACAAAATTCTACACCTATTCCAATTGTAAAAAAGGATCCGATTAAACAATCTGTAGATGAACCAAAGCCTATTGTAAATAATGGTTCAACAGAACAAATTGAGCTACCTAAAGATAAATATCGTTCAAATAATATTGTTTTTTTAATTGATATTTCGAAGTCGATGCAAAGCAATAAACGACTTGATAAATTGAAGCAATGCATGAATGTATTAATAAATGCTCTTCGTGATAATGACAGAGTTTCAATTGTTGTGTATAATACTCGCCCAAAAGTTCTCATTGAAACACAAAATGGACAATTTCATACTATCTTAAATGCTGCTATTGATACACTTATCCCTACTGGTTTTACTAATGGAGTTAGTGGATTGGAAACTGCATATTCGTTTGCTCAAAAATATTTTGTAACAAAAGGGAACAATCAATTACTATTAGCTACCGATGGCGAATTTAGTGGCAACGAAGCATCAGAACAACTAATGAAAGCTATGGTTGCTGATAATGCAAATCGTGGAATTGTGCTTTCAATAGTTGGTTATGCAGAAACAAAAGAAATTATTGAATCACTTCAATCGATGGCATTACTCGGTCATGGTTCATTCTTACAAATAAATGAACAGCTCGATCAACGTTTATTAATTGAAGAAATTAAGTCAAAATCGCTTATAAATATGGCAGTCAAAACAAATTATTAATTCTTTTCTTTGAATATTCTAAGTCCATTTTCAAGAAAGGATATATAATGCTCAACATCTAAATCGTAAGCACTTGGATTTTCAAGCATTTTTCCATTATTGTCAAGTAAAACATAATATGGTTGCGAATTTGTTCCAAATGTCGATGCTTGAAAATAACTCCATTTATTGCCGATTGTTGAAATCGTCATAGTTTTATCCCCGAGTTTTACTTCTTTTTGTTCTTCTTTTGGAAGTTCGGTTCTGTCATCTACATAGAGAGAAATTAATACATAATCATTTGAAAGAATTTGTAAAACGCGTTTATCTGACCATACAGAAACTTCCATTTTTCGACAATTAACGCAACCATGTCCTGTAAAATCGATAATCACAGGCTTTTTTACTTGACGAGCATAAGCCATTCCTTCCTCATAATCGAAAAAGCTATTAAGATTATAGGGACTGTGAAATAAATCGCCATATTTCTTAGTTGTTTTTATTGTTTCATTTTTCGAAGAAATTCCATTCGTATATAAATCAAAATCCTGTGTTTGTTGGGGTGGTGAAAATGCGCTTATCGATTTTAGTGGTGCGCCCCATAAACCAGGAATCATATACATTGCAAATGAAAGTGAAAACAATGCAACGAAAAAGCGAGTTACCGAAACATGTTTCGTATCACTATCATGTACAAATCGAAGTCCACCCAATAAATATACTCCAAGTAAAATAAAAAGAACTATCCATAACGAAAGGAATGTTTCTCTTGGTAAAATATTCCAATGTGCTGCTAAATCTGCCGTTGAAAGGAATTTTAATGAAAAGGCTAATTCTAAAAAGCCTAGTACAACTTTCACAGTATTTAACCAACCTCCCGAACGAGGAATTTTGCTTAGTAGTGAAGGGAAAAATGCAAAAAAAGTAAACGGTAATGCTAATGCTAGTGAAAATCCAAACATACCAATAAGTGGTCCTATTGTACTCCCAGAAGTAGCAGCCTCAACTAAAAGAGTTCCAATAATAGGTCCAGTGCACGAAAACGAAACAATACCTAACGTAAATGCCATAAAAAAGATACTAACTAAGCCTGTAGTTGTATCGGCTTTTCGGTCAAAATAATTTGCCCAACTCGTTGGTAATTGTAATTCAAATGCTCCAAGAAATGATGCTCCAAAAACGACTAAAAGTCCGAATAAAATGACGTTAAACCATGGATTGGTCGATAGTGCATTCATCGCATCGGGACCAAATAAAAGTGTAGTTAAGAATCCTAAACCAACATAAATAAGAATGATTGAAAGTCCATAGAGTAGTGCATTGGTCGTATGATTTTTTTTTCGTTTAATAAAAAAACTAACAGTCAATGGAATCATTGGAAATACGCAAGGTGTCAATAATGCAAGTAATCCGCCTAAAAATCCACCAATAAAGATTAACCATAATCCCGATTTTGATCGACTTTTCGGTTGAGGATATACTATTTGTTTCTTTTCAATTTTTGATGGATGTATCGTTTGAATAGCTTTAATTGAATCAGTATTTTTAGATTTATTTACCTTCAATTTAATGTTGAATTTTTCCTGATCTGGAGGTAAACATTTTTCGTCATTACATAACATATATTCTATGTAACCCGATACTTTAGTTATGTTCTTTTTTAAATTTATCCTTTGTTTGAATACAACATTGTTTTCGAAATAATGGATTTTCATGTCAAACATTGCATCGAATTTTTCAATTGGCTTTTTGTTCGTTTTAATTGAACCAATAATACTTATTCCATCATTCGGTTTAAAAACTATAGATGTAGGAACAGGTCCATTCTTTGGTATATCAAATGAATATAAATGCCAATGTTTTTCAATTGTTGCAGCACAATTAATATCAATTGTTTTTTCATCAATTTGTTTGTAGCTAATTCCCCATGTTATTGGATGCTCAATTTGAGCGAAATTCTGAAGTGCATTTATACATAATAATAAAATCAGTATCAGTCTGTAAAAGTGTTTATGCATAACAAATTGTGTTTAATTAAAATTAACAATTGAGAATGTAAAATTAACAGAAAAAAATCTTTAATATTGTTTAAGAAAATTAAAATATAAAATCAATTCTTTTTTATTGAAACTATTCAAACATGAACTCGTTAGAATAAACTGTTTTGAATCAAATAGTATCACATGCTATTTAGATTTTAACCCGATATAAATGTACGGATTAAACCTTTAAATTATGAAAAAAGCTCTATTACTAACTATCTTTTTTACCTATATAGTAAATTTATTTGCTCAAGATAAAAATTTCATTTTTGATCATATTTCTGTGACTGAAGGATTGTCGCATCCAGCTGTAAACGAAATAGTTCAAGATTCCTCTGGGAATTTATGGATTGGGACTCAAAACGGTTTAAATCGATATGATGGATATAATTTCAACGTTTATAAGTCATACGACCAACAAATAAATGGTCTAACAAACAATTCAATTAAAACATTATATGTCGATAAATATGGTGTGTTATGGGCAGGAACTGTAGCAGGTGGACTTTTGCGTTATAATAAAAACGACGATATGTTCGAAAGTTTTATGAACGATACCAAAAATCCTAAAAGTATAAGTAGTAATAGCGTTTATGCAATTTGTGAAGGTGATAACGGGGTTTTATGGATAGGAACTTATGGTGGGTTAAATAAATTTAATCCTTTTACAAAAGAATTTGTTCGTTATACTCATAATGATTTAGATAAAAATTCTTTAAGCAACGATAATATTCGATGTTTATATCATGATAAAAATGGTGATTTATGGATTGGTACTGATGGTGGTGGAATGGATAAATTAATAAAAGGAACTAAAACTTTTATCCATTATAAGAATGACCCAAATAATTTGAATTCAATCTCCGATGGTGGTGTTATGTGTATCAAAGAGGATAAAATGAATCAATTATGGATTGGTACTTATGGTGGAGGATTGAATGTTTTAAATAAGAAATCAGGTCAATTTGAACATTTAAAATACACTTCGCAAGGTTTAAATTCATTAAGCAGTAATATAGTCTGGAATGTGTATATTGAAAATGATTCTATAGTATGGATTGCAACTCGTGGTGGTGGTGTTGATTATTTGAATACGAAAACACGAAAAATATCATATATAAAATATGATGATCAAAATCCGAATTCGATTTGTTCAAATACAATTCTTACTATATTGAAAGATCGTTCTGGTCTTCTTTGGATTGGGTCTGAAGACAAAGGGATAAGTAAATTGAACATGCAAAAACAATGTTTTAAGCAATTGTCCGAGAATCCAGAAATTAAAAAAATATTCGAAAAATGTAAAATTGCTTCGTTTTATGAAGAGCCAAATGTCGGTTTATGGGTCGGTACTTATGGTAATGGATTATATTTCTATAATGATAAAACAAATATATTAAAACATTTTTCAACTCAAACTTCACCTGCTTTAACTAATAATACTATATTATCTATCGAAAAAGATAATTTGGGGATTTTATGGCTAGGTACCGATGGTGAAGGGATTGACTTTTTAAATGAAAGCACTAATTCAATTACAAATGTTCGAAATAATCCTTCTCCAAGTTCATTAGCAAATAATGCGGTTCATACGTTATTTAAAGATAAAGAAGGCGTAATGTGGGTTGGAACGTGGGGTGGTGGACTTAATCGATACAATAATGTCGATAAAAGTTTTACTCGTTATCAAATAAATAAAGTTGCACAAAAGGATGTTGTAATGTGTATTTATGAAGATACTGAAGGTCGTTTGTGGGTTGGAACTTATGGTTGTGGATTAGCTTTACTAGATAAAAAATCTGGTAAATTCTCTTTTTTAATAGATAATAGTATCGTTTTTAGTATCATCCAAAGTAGAGATAATAAATATTTGTGGATAGGAACGCAGGGAAGTGGAGTAATAAAAATGCAAATTTCAACGAAATTGTGTGAAGGTATTACTGAAAAAAATGGATTGTCGAATGATGCAGTTAATGGTTTAGCACTTGATGCAAATAATGACTTATGGGTTACAACAAATAATGGTATTTGTAAGATTTCAACGGATGATAATTCAATAAAAAGATATGATGAAACAGATGGATTAATCACAAATAGCTGTACTCCAAAAACCTGTATGACACTTTCAGATAATCGAATTATTATAGGAGGAATGAAAGGTGTAAATTGCTTCAATCCAAACGATTTGAAGGGAAAAACATTTAATCCATTAATCTCAATAACCAACTTTTATGTTTTTAATAAAGAAGTTAAGGCTGGTTCAATCGTTAAAGGAGAGCCTATTCTAGAGAAAAATATTTCATTAACAAATCAAATTATTATACCATATAATTTAAGTGTAATATCTTTCGACTTTATAGCTATTGAATTAGCTTATCCCAATAAACTTCAATTTGCATATATGCTTGAAGGATTGGATAAAGATTGGACATATACAGATTCAAAAAATAGAAGAATCACTTATGCTCAATTACCTGCAGGTTCATATACCTTAAAAATAAAATCAACCAACAGTGATGGTAAATGGTGTGAAAATGTACGTGAACTTAAAATTATTGTAACTCCACCTTTTTGGCAAACTGTTTGGTTTTATTTATTAGTTATCATTTTAAGTGGGGTATCAATTTTTTCATATTTAAGATATAAAACAATTCAAATTGCAAAATCAAAAGCCGAATTAGAAGTTAAGATTAAAGAACGAACATTAGAATTGGAATTACGAAATGAAGAAATTGTTCGTCAAGCGGGTAAAATTATGATTCAAAATGAACAAATTACCGATCAAAATAATACTCTTGAAAAACAACAAAAAGAACTTGAAATACATAAGACGAACCTTGAACAAATGGTAAGTCAACGTACTCGTGAATTGAAACAAGCTCTTCGTAAAGCTGATGAATCCGATAATTTGAAAACTGCATTTTTGACAAATATGAGCAATGAAATTAAAATGCCCATGAGCTCAATAATTGACTTTGCAGATAAACTTAATACCAATGATTTGAGTGAACAACAACGACGATTCAATATTGCACAAATAAAGTCGAATAGTAATTTGCTCGTTAAAATGATTGGTAATATTATTGAATTGTCGAAAGTTCAAACAGGGCAGATTTCAATCAATAAATCTGTTTGTGATATAAACGGCTTGCTGTTGAAATTATCCCCATCAATAGAGCAGCAAATCGCTTTAGAAGGTAAAGCATTGACTTTTGAAACTTCTATTGATTCAAAAATTATCAATTTAACTGCATTTACTGATGTGTTTAGACTTGAACAAATTATCTTTAATTTGTTTGATAATGCTATTAAACATACCAATAAAGGTAAAATTATTTTAGGTTGTTCGTTGTCCGATTCTCGTCCAAAACATCCTGAAATTGAGTTTTATGTAAAAGATACTGGCGTTGGATTTGAAAAGGATATGTATGAAGCCATTTTTAATACTTTTACTAAAATTGAATCGAAAGAGAAGTTTTTCCAAGGAACTGGTTTAGGATTATCACTAGCAAAAAGCTTAGTTAGTATACTAGGTGGACGCATGTGGGTAGAGTCATTGGAGGGGCAAGGTTCTTCAATATTCTTTACAATACCTTACGAACAAAGTAATAAACGTGACGTTTTGAATACATCTCAATGGCGTACAAAAAAGATACTTGTTGTTGATGATTTTGAAATAAATCATGCGATATTTAATGAAATATTAAAACCATTTGGATTAAATCTTCTATTTGCCAAGAATGGAGTTCAAGCTGTTGATTTATGTCGACAATATCAGCCACATATTGTGTTGATGGATTTACGAATGCCGGATATATCAGGATATGAGGCTGTTGCGAGGATTCGGGCTTTCAATAAAGACGTGCCAATAATCGCACAATCAGCCTTTGTTGTTGTAAATGAAAAAGAAAAAATACTTCAATCTGGATTCAATGATGTATTAACAAAGCCTATAGATTCTCAATTATTGCTTAAGATTATTGATAATTTCTTAGCAGATAAAAAATAAATTCAAAAATATAGTAAAAAAAGAGGGATTTAAATTGGTTATATAATTCTATATACGTAAATTTGCCTCCCAATTTTAAGATTAAAATAGATTAATTTAATTATAGTATCATGATTATTGTGCCAGTAAAAGAAGGCGAAAACATCGACAGAGCCTTGAAAAAATTCAAACGTAAATTCGAAAAAACGGGAGTTGTAAAAGAATTACGTGCAAGACAAGCATTTAAAAAACCATCTATCGCAAGAAGAGAAGTTATTATTAAAGCTGTATATCGTCAATTTTTACAAGAACAAGAAGAAGTACTATAAATCCCATTTGTATGGGGCCGGTCGAATTTCTGAAATATCTTCAGTATGAAAAAAGGTATTCACTTAATACCATTCGTTCATATGAAATCGATTTACAGCAGTTTATTCAATTTTGTGAATCAACAATAGGTAGTTTTGACCCTATTACAATAAACGAGAGACAAGTAAGATCTTGGATTGTAGATTTATCTAACAGCAAAATATCTGCTAGATCGATAAATCGAAAAATTACAGCTCTCAGAGTGTTCTTTAAATTTCTTAAAAGATTAGGTAACGTAAAGCAAAATCCTGTTGAAAGGATTTCACCTTTAAAACAAAAAAAAGCTTTACCATGGTTTGTTGAAGAATTAGCCATGGATGAGCTTTTAATAAGTGAAAAATTTGAAGATAGTTTTGAAGGAAAGCGCGACAAAGCTATTCTTGAATTATTCTATGCTACGGGAATACGTTTGAGTGAACTTATAAATATCAAAGTTCAAGATATTGATTTTGCTAAAAGCGTTGTTAAGGTTACAGGTAAGAGAAAGAAGGAGCGTATTGTGCCATTGCATGAAATCGTAAATTCTGAGATAAAATTATATCTACTCTTGCGTTCGGAGTTACTTAGTAGTTCCGACTTTTTGTTCTTAACAGCAAAAGGTGTTAAAATGTATGAAAAGCTTGTATATCGTATTGTAAATAGATCTTTGGATCAAGTTACTACAATCGATAAAAAAAGTCCTCATGTATTACGCCATACTTTTGCAACTCATATGTTGAATAATGGTGCAGAATTAAACTCAGTTAAAGAATTATTAGGTCATGCTAATCTTTCTGCAACTCAAGTTTACACTCACAATACTTTCGAGAAATTAAGAAATGTTTATAAACATGCACATCCTAGAGATTAATAAATAAAAGCATAAAAATATGGAAATAAAAGTTAACGCAGTAGGCTTTAAAGCTGATACAAAATTGGTTGATTTTGCAACTGCAAAAGTTTCAAAATTGACACAATTTATAGATAATATTGTTACTTCTGAAGTTTATTTTAAGGTTGATAATTCTCAATCTATAGAAAATAAGATTGCGGAAGTGAAAATTTTGATTCCAGGAAGTGAACTTTTTGCAAAAAAAGAATCTAAATCATTTGAGGAATCGATTGATTTAGCGATTGATGCAATAAAAAAGCAAATAGAAAAAGCAAAAAATAAATAAGAATAAAATAAAAATTGCGATTTTCTTTTGTAATTTATTAAATAGTAATAAATTTGCAGTCCGATTTTGTAGGGATAAAATCGCAAAAGTGACCGTTGCCTATGTAGCTCAGGGGTAGAGCACTTCCTTGGTAAGGAAGAGGTCACGGGTTCAATTCCCGTCATCGGCTCAAGAAGAAAAAATGTAATAAATTAAAATAAAAGTATAATAATTAAACTTAGAAATAATGGCTAAAGAAAAATTTGATAGGTCGAAACCACACGTAAACATTGGTACTATCGGTCACGTTGACCACGGTAAAACTACCTTAACTGCTGCTATTACTACATATTTAGCTAAAAGTGGGTTTGCTGAAGTAAGAGATTTTGCATCTATTGACAACGCTCCTGAAGAAAAAGAAAGAGGTATTACAATCAATACATCACATGTTGAGTATCAAACAGTAAATCGTCACTATGCTCACGTTGACTGTCCAGGTCACGCGGATTATGTGAAAAACATGGTTACTGGTGCTGCTCAAATGGACGGTGCTATACTTGTAGTTGCTGCAACTGATGGTCCTATGCCACAAACACGTGAACACATCCTTTTAGCTCGTCAAGTAAACGTGCCTAAAGTGGTTGTATTTATGAATAAAGTTGACATGGTTGACGATGAAGAAATTCTTGAAATCGTTGAAATGGAAATCCGTGAATTATTAGACTTCTATGAATTTGACGGAACAAATACCCCAATCATTCGTGGATCTGCTTTAGGTGGATTAAATGGAGATGCTAAATGGGAAGCAAAAATTCAAGAATTAATGGATGCTGTTGACTCTTGGATCCCAATTCCAACTCGTGAAGTTGACAAACCATTCCTTATGCCAGTTGAAGATGTATTCTCGATTACAGGTCGTGGTACTGTTGCAACAGGTCGTATCGAATCTGGTATCATCCATACAGGTGACGAAGTTCAAATTATCGGTTTTGGAGCTGACAAAGCTTCAGTATGTACTGGTGTTGAAATGTTCCGCAAATTATTAGACCAAGGAGAAGCTGGTGACAACGCTGGTTTATTACTTCGTGGTGTTGATAAAAAAGATATCCGCAGAGGTATGGTTATTTGTAAACCTAAATCAATTACTCCTCACGTAAAATTCAAAGCTGAAATTTATGTGTTGAAAAAAGAAGAAGGTGGACGTCATACTCCATTCCATAATAAATATCGTCCTCAATTCTATATCAGAACTACAGACGTTACAGGTGAAATCATTCTACCAGAAGGTGTTGAAATGGTTATGCCTGGTGATAACATCACAATTACTGTGGAATTATTAGCTCCAGTAGCATTGAACCAAGGTTTACGTTTCGCTATCCGTGAAGGTGGTAGAACAGTAGGTGCTGGTCAAGTTACTGAAATATTAGAATAATTATAAATATAATATAAGGGATTGACCTAAACGTCAATCCTTTTTATACGGGTGTAGCTCAGTTTGGTAGAGCACTGGTCTCCAAAACCAGGTGTCGGGAGTTCGAGTCTCTCCTCCCGTGCAAATAGAAAAGGAATCATGGGACTTAAAACATATATACAAGAAGCTTACAATGAACTTGTAAACAAAGTATCTTGGCCTTCTTGGAAAGAATTACAAAATAGTGCGATTTTAGTGTTGGTTACAACATTTATTTTTGCAATAGTATTGTTAGTAATGGACACAACATTTTCTCATTTGATGACAGATGTTGTTTATAAAATCTTAGAATAAATTGCTTTCAAATATGAGTGATTCGCAAAAGAAGTGGTATGTCGTTAGGGCAATAAGTGGTAAAGAAAAAAAGGTTAAAGAACTTATTGATCACGAAATCATAAGATATAATCTTCAAGAGTATATTACTAGAGTTTTAATTCCGACCGAAAAAGTTTATCAATTACGTAATGGTAAAAAGATAAGTAAGGAAAGAAGTTATTTCCCTGGTTATATAATGATTGAAGCAATCTTAATTGGTGAAGTGCCGCACATATTAAAGAATATTAATGGTGTAATTGGTTTCTTAGGAACTGAAAAAGGCGGTGAACCTGTGCCTTTGCGTTCAACTGAAGTTTTTAGAATGCTTGGAAAAGTTGATGAGCTAGCAGAAAAAGAAGAAGAACCAACATTTACCTATATTATTGGAGAATTAGTTAAAGTAACTGATGGTCCATTTAATAGTTTCTCTGGTATAATTGAAGAAATTAATGAAGAGAAGAAAAAACTAAAAGTGAGTGTAAAAATATTTGGCAGAAAGACACCAGTTGAGTTGAATTTCAGTCAGGTTGAAAAAGAACAATAATAATTAATAACGCGTTATGGCAAAAGAAATAACCGGATATGTTAAACTCCAAATTAAAGGTGGATCTGCAAATCCTTCACCTCCAGTTGGTCCGGCACTGGGTTCTAAAGGGGTAAATATCATGGAGTTCTGCAAACAATTCAATGCAAGAACTCAAGATCAAATGGGAAAAGTTTTACCAGTAATCATCACTGTTTTTGCTGATAAGTCTTTTACATTTATAATCAAAACTCCTCCAGTTGCAGTACAATTGATTGAAGTTGCGAAAATTAAACAAGGTTCAGCAGAACCTAACAGAAAAAAAGTAGGTAAAGTTACTTGGTCACAAGTAGAAGAAATTGCGAAAGCAAAAATGCCTGACTTAAACTGTTTTACTGTTGAATCTGCAGTATCAATGGTTGCTGGATCAGCAAGAAGTATGGGTATTACTATCGAAGGTGATGTTCCTGCTTATATGACTAAGTAATATAGTTTTTAAATAAATATAATGGCTAGACTTACAAAAAACAGAAAATCAATTCTTGGTAAAATTGAACCAGGAAAAGTGTATACTTTAGAGGAAGCATCTAAAGTGTTGAAAGAAATCAGCACAACTAAATTTGATGCGTCAGTGGACCTCGATGTAAGACTTGGAGTAGATCCAAAGAAGCCAAATCAGATGGTACGTGGTGTAGTAACTTTACCTCACGGAACCGGAAAGAAGGTACGAGTGTTAGCACTTTGTACCCCTGATAAAGAAGCTGAAGCAAAAGCTGCTGGAGCTGAATTTGTTGGGTTGGACGATTATATCGAAAAAATCAAAGGCGGTTGGACAGACATTGATGTTATTATCTGTACTCCTACAGTAATGGCAAAAGTTGGTGCATTAGGTAAAGTTTTAGGCCCTCGTGGTTTAATGCCAAATCCTAAAAGTGGAACTGTAACCTTAGAAATTGGAAAAGCAGTAACTGAGGTAAAAGCAGGTAAAATTGACTTTAAAGTTGATAAATACGGAATCGTTCATAGTTCTGTAGGTAAATTATCATTTGATCCTGAAAAAATCATTGAAAATGCGAAAGAATTCATGAGTACAATCATGAAACTTAAACCATCTTCAGCTAAAGGAACATATGTTAAAAGTATCTATATCTCATCAACAATGAGTCCAGGTATTCAACTTGATGCTAAATCGTTTCAATAATATTAATAACTAAGAATTACAAGAAATGAAGACGATTGAAGATAAAAAAGCGATAGTTGCTAATATAGTTGATGAACTTAATAGTGCTAGTCACTTTTATGTTGTTGATATTGCTACTTTAAATGCTGAAGATACAAGTAATCTAAGAAGAAAATGTTTTGAAAAAGGCATTAAACTTATTGTTGTAAAAAATACTTTATTAAAGAAAGCATTAGAATTAAAAGAAGGTGAATTTGAATCTATCTATTCAACACTAAAAGGAAATTCTGCTATAATGGTTTGTGAAACTGCAAATGTTCCTGCAAAACTTATAAAAGAAATTCGTAGTGTTAAAGGAAAGGTTAAACCTCAAATTAAAGCTGCATTCGTAGAACAAAGTATTTACGTAGGTGATACTAATTTAGACGCATTAGCATCACTTAAATCTAAAAATGAACTTATTGGTGATGTTATTCTATTATTACAATCTCCAATGAAAACAGTTATAAGTCAATTAAATTCAGGAAAAAATATTCTTGGAGGCGTTGTAAAAACATTACAAGAAAAGGCAAATTCATAAGCCGATAAAAAATAAATAAGTATACAATTAATTAAAATCATACAAAAATGGCAGATATTAAAGCATTAGCAGAACAGTTAGTTAATTTAACTGTAAAGGAAGTAAATGAATTAGCCGAAGTTCTTAAAAGCGAATACGGAATCGAACCAGCAGCTGCAGCAGTAGCAGTTGCAGCTCCTGCTGCGGGTGGTGCAGCAGTTGCTGAAGAAAAATCAACATTTGATGTAATTCTTAAAAATGCAGGTGCAGCTAAATTAAACGTAGTGAAACTTGTAAAAGAATTAACTGGATTAGGTCTTAAAGAAGCAAAAGATCTAGTAGATGCTGCTCCTAAAGCTATTAAAGAAGGTGTATCTAAAGAAGATGCTGAGTCTTTAAAAGCTAAATTAGTAGAAGCTGGAGCTGAAGTTGAACTTAAATAAGACGCTTCTTTACTGAAGAATTCAGGTTTAAGCCTTAATTAAGGCTTAAACCTTTTATTGTTATTTTTAAGTTCAAACTTTTTCCTTTTACATTATGAATAAACCAAGAATTAGTTTCGCATCTGCAAAGAATCAGCTTGCATATCCTGATTTCCTTGAGATACAATTGAAGTCTTTCTATGAATTTTTCAAGATAGATTCAAATCCCGACGAAAGGAAATTTGAGGGATTATATAAAGTTTTTCAAGAGAACTTTCCAATTACAGATACTCGAAATAATTTCCATCTTGAATTTGTAGATTTTCAGATTGATCCACCACGTTATACGATTGAGGAAGCAATCGATAGAGGTTTGACATATTGTGTTCCTCTTAAAGCAAAGCTTAAATTATATTGTTCAGATCCTGAACACGAAGATTTTGATACGGTAATTCAAGATGTATATCTTGGAACTATACCATATATGACACCACGCGGTACATTTATTATAAATGGTGCTGAGCGTGTTATTGTGTCTCAATTACACCGTTCTCCTGGTGTATTCTTCGGTCAAAGTGTACATGCTAATGGTTCTAAACTCTATTCTGCGAGAGTAATCCCTTTCAAAGGTTCCTGGATAGAATTTACAACAGACATTAATAATGTAATGTACGCTTATATTGATCGTAAGAAAAAATTACCTGTTACAACTCTATTAAGAGCAATAGGTTTCGAAGACGATAAAGCAATACTTGAAATATTTGATCTAGCTGAAGAAGTTAAAGTTTCTAAAACAGCTCTTAATAAAGTTGTTGGTCGTAAAATTGCGGCAAGAGTTTTAAATTCTTGGGTTGAAGACTTCGTTGATGAAGCAACTGGTGAAGTTGTGTCTATTGAAAGACATGCTATCATTGTTGAACGTGAAGTTGTATTAACTAAAGATCATGTTGAACTAATATTAGAATCTGGAATTAAAACTATCTTTATTCATAAAGAAGGTTTATCTAATTCAGATTTCTCTATAATTTATAATACATTACAAAAAGACCCTTGCAACACTGAAAAAGATGCTGTAAGTCACATCTATCGTCAGCTTAGGAATTCTGATCCACCAGATGAAGCTACAGCTCGTGACGTTATTGATAAATTGTTCTTCTCTGATAAACGTTATGATTTAGGTGAAGTAGGTCGTTATAGAATAAATAAAAAGTTATATGGAACAACATCAAATAGCGATGTTAGAACATTGACTAAAGATGATATAATCGCAATTATTAAGTATTTGATTCAATTAATAAATTCAAATGCTGATGTTGATGATATTGACCATTTAAGTAATCGTAGAGTTAGAACCGTTGGTGAACAACTTTGTAATCAATTTGGTGTTGGTTTAGCTCGTATGGCAAGAACTATCAGAGAACGTATGAATGTACGTGATAATGAAGTGTTCACTCCAATCGATCTTATTAACTCTAAAACTTTATCTTCGGTTATTAATTCATTCTTCGGAACTAATCAATTATCTCAATTTATGGATCAAACTAATCCATTAGGAGAGATGACTCATAAAAGAAGATTATCGGCACTTGGTCCTGGTGGTCTTTCTCGTGAGCGTGCTGGTTTCGAGGTTCGTGATGTTCATTATACTCATTATGGTCGTTTATGTCCAATTGAAACTCCTGAAGGTCCAAATATTGGTTTGATATCTTCTCTTTGTGTTTTTGCTAAAATTAACAAATTAGGTTTTATTGAAACTCCTTACCGTAAAGTTGTTGATGGTAATGTTCAATTTGGTGATGATGCTGTACATTATTTTACAGCTGAAGAAGAAGAAGAAAATATTATAGCTCAAGCGAGTGAACCTGTTGCTAATGATGGCTCTTTTGTTAATTCAAAAATTAAAGCTCGTTCAAAAGGTGATTTCCCATTAGCAGATCCAATAGAAATTAAATTAATGGACGTTGCTCCTAATCAAATAGCATCCATTGCTGCATCATTAATTCCGTTCTTAGAACATGATGATGCTAACCGTGCTTTGATGGGATCGAACATGATGCGTCAAGCTGTTCCATTGATGAAAGCAGAAGCTCCTATTGTTGGTACTGGAATTGAGGGTAAAGTTGCTCATGATTCTCGTATTATGATTCAAGCTGAAGCTGATGGTATTATTGATTATGTTGATGCTAATGAAATTCGTGTAAAATACGATAGAACTGAAGAAGATCGTTTTGTTAGTTTCAGTAGTGATGTAAAATCATATATTGTACCTAAATATCGCAAAACAAACCAAAATACTTGTGTCAATTTAAAACCAATTATTAGAAAAGGTCAAAGAGTTGTTGCTGGACAAGTATTAACTGAAGGTTATGGTACTGAAAAAGGAGAATTAGCAATAGGTAAAAACCTTAAAGTTGCATTCATGCCTTGGAAAGGTTATAATTTTGAAGATGCGATTGTAATTAATGAAAGAATAGTTAGAGAAGATATTTTCACTTCAATTCACATTGATGAGCATATTTTAGAAGTACGTGATACTAAACGTGGACCAGAAGAATTTACACCAGATATTCCAAATGTTAGCGAAGAAGCTACAAAAAACTTGGATGAAAATGGTTTAATTCGTGTCGGTGCAAATATTAAACCTGGTGATATTTTAATTGGTAAGATTACTCCCAAAGGAGAATCAGATCCTTCACCAGAAGAAAAATTATTGCGTGCAATTTTTGGTGATAAAGCTGGTGATGTTAAAGATGCATCATTAAAAGCTACACCTTCTTTATATGGAACTGTAATTAATAAAAAATTATTTACTAAATCAATTAAAGATAGAAAATCGAAAGTTGCTGAAAAACCAATTATTTCTAAATATGAGAAAGAATTTGAAAAAGAAATTGCTTCTCTTAAAGATGAATTGGTTAAGAAATTGTTTGAACTTACTAATGGTAAAACATCGCAAGGTGTTAAAGATTATTATGGAAATCAAGTGATTGCTAAAGGGATTAAATTCACTTTAAAAACACTTAATGAAATTGATAATTATCGTGAAGTAAATCCAACAAAATGGCTTAGCGATAAAGATAAAAGCGATATTATTTGTAGAATACTTACAAACTATACCATGAGATATAAAGAGCTTGATGGTGAGTTAAAACGTAAAGTATTTGCATTAACTGTTGGAGATGAACTTCCAAGTGGAATCTTACAATTAGCTAAAATTTATATTGCACAAAAACGTAAATTAAAGGTTGGAGATAAAATGGCAGGACGCCATGGAAACAAGGGTATTGTATCGAGAGTTGTAAGAGACGAAGATATGCCATTCCTTGAAGACGGATCGCCTGTTGATATTGTACTTAACCCTCTTGGTGTACCTTCTCGTATGAACCTTGGACAGATTTATGAAACTGTTTTAGGATGGGCTGGAAGAGAATTACAAGAGAAATTTGCGACACCAATTTTTGATGGAGCAACACTTGATGAAATCGGAGAATATACCAAAAAAGCTGGTGTTCCTGAATTCGGTAAAACCTATCTTTATGATGGTGGTACTGGAGAACGATTTGATCAAACAGCAACTGTTGGTATAATTTACATGTTGAAACTTGGACATCTTGTTGACGATAAAATGCATGCTCGTTCAATCGGACCTTACTCTCTCATAACTCAACAACCTTTAGGTGGTAAAGCACAATTTGGAGGTCAGAGATTTGGAGAAATGGAGGTTTGGGCAATCGAAGCATTTGGTGCATCAAACATTCTACAAGAAATCCTAACTATTAAATCTGACGACGTTATTGGACGTGCACGTGCATATGAATCAATCGTAAAAGGTGAACCTATGCCGAAGCCCAATCTACCTGAATCATTTAACGTGTTATTACACGAATTATGTGGTTTAGGACTGAAGATTAGTTTCGAATAAAACATTGTATATTTTGTGTTTTATTGTATTTTTTAATATTTTGAACTTATAAATCTCTATATATGGCCTATAGAAAAGAGACCAAATTCAAAAGTGATTTCGAGAGCATGACCATTAGTTTGGCATCGCCCGAAGATATCCTTAATCAATCAAGTGGTGAGGTTTTAAAACCCGAAACCATTAATTATAGAACTTATAAACCTGAGCGTGATGGTTTATTTTGTGAGCGAATTTTTGGTCCTGTAAAAGATTATGAATGCCATTGCGGTAAATATAAGAGAATTCGTTATAAAGGAATTATCTGTGATCGTTGTGGTGTTGAAGTAACTGAGAAAAAAGTTCGTCGTGAGAGAATTGGTCACATTAATTTGACTGTTCCAATTGCACACATTTGGTATTTTCGTTCGTTACCTAATAAAATAGGTTACTTACTTGGATTATCATCAAAAAAGTTAGATTCAGTAGTTTATTACGAAAGATATATCGTTATAAATCCAGGTATTAAGAGAATGACTGGAATTGAAGAGAATGATTTATTAACTGAAGAAGAATATCTTGACATCCTTGATAGTCTTCCTAAAGATAATTTCTTACTTGAAGATGAAGATCCAGATAAATTTGTTGCTAAAATGGGAGCTGATGCTCTTCTTGATCTTCTTGGCAAAATAAAACTTGATGAACTTTCTTATTTCTTAAGAGATAGAGCAAGTAAAGAAACTTCACAACAACGTAAAAATGAGGCATTAAAACGTCTACATGTTGTTGAAGCTTTCCGTGCTGCAGGAACAAAAAATAAACCTGACTGGATGATTTTAAAATGTATTCCAGTTATACCACCAGAACTTCGTCCTTTAGTTCCACTAGATGGCGGACGTTTTGCAACATCGGATTTGAATGATTTATATCGTCGTGTTATTATTCGTAACAATCGTTTAAAACGTTTGATAGAAATTAAAGCTCCTGAAGTAATCTTACGTAATGAAAAACGTATGTTACAAGAGGCTGTAGATTCATTATTCGACAACTCAAGAAAAGCAAATGCTGTTAAAACAGATGCTAACAGACCATTAAAATCGTTGAGCGATAGCTTAAAAGGTAAACAAGGTCGTTTCCGTCAAAACTTACTTGGTAAACGTGTTGACTATTCAGCTCGTTCGGTAATTGTTGTTGGACCTGAACTTAAAATACACGAATGTGGTATTCCAAAAGGAATGGCTGCTGAGTTATTCAAGCCTTTTGTTATCAGAAAATTGATTGAAAGAGGTATTGTTAAAACGGTTAAATCGGCGAAAAAGATAGTTGATCGTCAAGATCCAATTGTTTGGGATATTTTAGAAAATGTAATGAAAGGACATCCGGTATTATTAAACCGTGCCCCCACACTACATAGACTTGGTATTCAAGCATTCCAGCCAAAAATGATTGAAGGAAAAGCTATTCAATTGCATCCACTAGTGTGTACGGCGTTCAACGCTGACTTTGACGGTGACCAAATGGCGGTTCACCTTCCATTAGGAAATGCAGCTGTACTTGAGGCTCAATTATTAATGCTTTCTTCTCATAACATCTTAAATCCTGCGAATGGTGCACCTATCATGGTACCTTCTCAAGACATGGTGCTTGGTTTATATTATATAACCAAACAACGTAAAGGTGCTAAAGGTGAAGGTAGAATATACTATTCTCCAGAAGAAGCTATTATTTCGTACAACGAAAAACAAACAGATTTACACGCAATCGTTAAGTTTAGAAGAACATTCAAAGATAGCGAAGGTGTTGAAAAAACTGAAATATTAGAAACAACTGTTGGTAGAATAATGTTCAACCAATCAGTTCCAGAATCGGCTGGTTATATTAACGAACTATTGACTAAAAAGTCATTACGTGATATTATCACTCGAGTATTGAAAGATGCTGGAACTTCTAAAACGGCTAAATTCCTTGATGATATTAAAGATCTTGGATATCAAATGGCGTTTAGAGGAGGTTTATCATTTAACCTTGCTGATGTTATTATTCCAAGTGAAAAAGATGAGCTAGTAACTACAGGTTACGAACAAGTTGAAGAAGTTTGGAATAACTATAACATGGGATTCATTACCAATAACGAGCGTTACAATCAGATAATTGATATTTGGACACATACCAATGCTAGTCTAACAAATATCTTGATGAAACAGTTAAGTACAGATAATCAAGGATTCAATTCTGTTTATATGATGCTTGACTCTGGAGCTCGCGGATCTAAAGAACAGATTCGTCAGTTATGCGGTATGAGAGGTCTGATGGCAAAACCACAAAAATCTGGTTCTGGTTCAGCTGAAATTATCGAAAACCCGATCTTATCGAACTTTAAGGAAGGTCTATCGGTACTTGAGTACTTTATTTCTACCCATGGTGCTCGTAAAGGTTTGGCCGATACAGCTCTTAAAACGGCTGATGCTGGTTACTTAACTCGTCGTTTGGTTGACGTATCGCAAGATGTATTAATTACAGAAGATGATTGTGGTACATTACGCGGACTTGTTGCTGTTGCAATAAAAAATAACGATGAAGTTGTTGAATCATTATATGACAGAATTTTAGGTCGTACATGTGTTCAAGATATTTATCATCCATTAACTGGAGAATTAATTATCAAAAATGGTAATGAAATAACTGAAGAAGTTGCTAAAGCTATTTCAGATTCTCCGATAGAACAAGTTGAAATTCGTTCGGTATTAACTTGCGAATCACGCAAAGGGGTTTGTGCTCGTTGCTATGGTCGTAGTTTATCAACTGCTAGAATGGTTCAAATTGGTGAAGCTGTTGGTGTTGTTGCTGCTCAGTCAATTGGTGAGCCTGGTACACAGTTAACACTTCGTACATTCCACGTTGGGGGTACTGCATCGAACATTACATCAGATTCGTCAATCGTATCGAAATATGATGGTATTGCTGAAATTGAAGAACTTCGTGTTGTTGGAAGTGAAGATGAAACAGGTCAAAAAGTTGATGTTGTAATTGGACGTTTGGCTGAGTTAAAAATCATCGACAAAAATACTCACATTGTATTAACTACGCATAATATTCCTTACGGATCTAAATTATTTGTTAAATCGGGAGACTCTGTTACCAAAGGTCAACTTGTCTGCGATTGGGATCCTTATAATGCGTTAATCCTTTCTGAAACTGGTGGTACAGTTTCGTATGAAAATATCATCGAAGGTGTTACTTTCCGTGAAGAAACGGATGAGCAAACAGGATTTAAGGAAAAAGTTATTACTGAAACAAAAGATAAAACCAAGAACCCTGCAATCATCGTATTGAATACTGCTGGTGAAGTTCAAAATACTTACAACTTACCTGTTGGTGCTCACATTTCGGTTGATGAAAAAGAAAAAGTAAAACCAGGACAAATTCTTGTTAAGATTCCTCGTGCTGTTGGTAAAACAGGGGATATCACTGGTGGTCTTCCTCGTGTTACTGAATTATTCGAAGCACGTAACCCATCAAATCCTGCTGTAGTATCTGAAATTGACGGAGAAGTTTCTTTTGGTAAAATTAAGAGAGGTAATAGAGAAATCATTATCAAATCGAAAACTGGAGAAGAAAAGAAATATCTTGTTTCTCTTTCAAAACAAATTCTTGTACAAGAAAATGATTATGTAAAAGCTGGAACTCCATTATCGGACGGAGCAATTACACCATCAGACATCCTTGCAATTAAAGGACCAACAAAAGTGCAAGAATATATTGTTAATGAAGTACAAGAAGTTTACCGTTTACAAGGTGTGAAAATTAATGATAAGCACTTTGAGGTAATTGTACGTCAGATGATGAGAAAGGTAGAAATTGATGATCCAGGAGATACACGCTTCCTTGAAAAACAAATCTGCGATAAATGGGCATTTATGCTTGAAAATGACTGGATTTATGATATGAAGGTTGTACTTGAGCAAGGTGATTCTCAAAATTTCATTCCAGGACAAATTGTTACTGCTAGAAAATTAAGAGATGAAAACTCAATGCTTAAACGTAGAGATTTACGTCAAGTAGAATGTCGTGATGCAATACCTGCAACTTCAAGTCAGATTTTACAAGGTATTACTAGAGCATCTCTTCAAACTAAGAGTTATATGTCGGCTGCATCGTTCCAGGAAACTACAAAAGTACTGAATGAAGCTGCTATCAATGGTAAAGTTGATTACCTTGAAGGTCTTAAAGAAAACGTTATTGTAGGACATAAAATTCCTGCAGGAACTGGTCTTAAAGAATACGACAATATAATTGTTGGAAGTATGGAAGATTACGAAAGACTATCGAAATAATTGTTAGTTTAACATAAAACAAAAAGAGAGTATGATTAGGTTCATACTCTCTTTTTGTTTTTAATCATATTAAATGATTATTTTGGTTTCGTTAATAGATATTATAATTTTATACTATTATAAGAAAAGAAGATTTAAATTTTAATACCCGAATTTCAAAAAAAACATATAATTATGAAATTATATGTTCTCTATAGAAATGATTTAAATTCTGTGATTATAATTATTTACTCGTTCTTTTCCCAAAAATTGTAGTAATTAAACCATTGTTCAGGATATTTCTTTAGTGTTTCTTCAAAGGATAAAGCATAATCTTTCATCATATCTTGCATCTTTAAATCTCTTAATTTAAGATTTCCTGGGTATTGGTATGATTTAGGTAAAGTAGCGTAAAAATGGTAGTGTTTACGGCTTTCTTTCATTGCATAAACATACGAAACGGGGATGTTGAATTTAGTTGCAAGATAGAGTGGGCCTGTAGGAAAAGGAGCCTCTTCTCCAAGGAAATCTACCGAAACAGTTTTATTGCCTTTTAAATATCTGTCACCATGCATGCAAACAATTTCTTTGTTCTCAAACGCTTTTGAAATTGCATAAATGTGTGACATATCGTCTTTAATAGGAATCATATTGGCAAATTTCTCATCAAAGATATTATTTAAAAACTCTTTAATTTGTTGATGTTCGGCATCGTAAAGAACGATATGAACCTTGCCTTCGATTCGTTTAAGCAGATGACCTGCTATTTCAAAATTTCCAATATGAGCACTAATTAGCAAACCTCCCGTTTTGTTGGTTGCCATTTGTTTAATGTACTCTTCTCCATCAAAATCGAATGTGAAGTTGGGATTAATTCCTGCAAAAAAAGCAGTTTTATCGAGGATTGTTTGTCCAAAAATGTAGTAGTTTTTATAAACAAACCACATTGCTTTTATCCTACTAAAATGAAATCTGTCGCGATATAGTCGATAGATGATTTTGGTAGATTTTGGGACAAAAACAAAAAAGTAAAATGCTACAAACAGCAGAAAAAAATAGGCAATGTTTAATCCTAAATATTTAAGTATAAAAATAAAGATTTTATAACCAGTTAATCCACCGCGTGTTTTGCCTTTCCATTTACTCATAGTTATTTATTTATGCTTCAAAAATTTGAAGTGATTTATTCTCTTTATCGTTTCTGTAAGATTCTTTCCAACTGTTTACATAACCATCGAGTAATTCTTGCACGGTAAAGTTTTTAGGTTTAAACACAACATTTGCAGTATTGTATTTAGTCCAATTGTAATGTAAAATTCTATCTTCTTTTCTCAATTGATGCCAAATTGGTGTTTGAGGAAACGGCGTTGCAATATAAAATTCAGCAGTATCTATATTTGCTTTTTCAATGAAATCGAGTGAAATGTCAAAAACAGAATTATCTTGATAGTCGAATCCGTAACCAACAGATATGAAAGCTTTAATTCCTGCATCTTGAATGCTTTTCACGATATCGACACCCCAATCGAAATAGCGTTTTTCTCCTTTTTGAAATGCTTTTACTGAAAATGGATCGCAACCTGTAACCAAGTAAAGACTTACAACTCCTGCATCTGCCAATGTTTTTAAATAATCGGGTTCGGTACTCATTTGTAATGAACCAGACATAAATAAACGTGGCTTTGGATTTATCTCTGAAAATGTTTTTAATAATTCAGCACTGAATTTTTTACAATCACGATGAGGTAAAACCAAAGTATCATCAACCAAGTAGTAGTCGCCTTTAATTGGTGTTACGGTCATTTCTTTGGTAATTTGCTCCATCGATTTGAATCGGAATTTACGACCAAATTCGGAAGGAACGATGCATGTTTCGCAATTAAAACAGCAACCACGCATTACTTGAATTAGTTTTGCACTCCAATCGTAATTATTCTTTTCAACGAATAATTGTCTATCGGGAATTGGAATATTGCTTAATTCGGGATATCCACCTTGATATGTTTTTTGAAGTTTACCCTCTTTAAAATCGCTTAATATTTGGTTCCATACATTTTCTACTTCACCAACACAAACAGCATCGAAATACTGCGATACTTCTTCGGGCATAAGCGATG
>Ga0302296_1000458_pt1 | contig 34282 bp, 35 predicted proteins | sample III_Fen_N3_1_FD_194546 | JGI IMG/M metagenome (GOLD analysis project Ga0302296, IMG submission 194546) | Peat permafrost microbial communities from Stordalen Mire near Abisko, Sweden - III_Fen_N3_1 | ecosystem: Environmental > Terrestrial > Soil > Wetlands > Permafrost | place: Sweden: Abisko... | reverse complement strand
CCGGTTCGACCGGTCGGATAAGGATATGAAACCAGGCATGAGCGCCAACAACGATATTATCGTCAACTCGTACAGCGACCAATTGCTGGTTCCGTTGAAAGCCATTTTTGCGAAAAACGGGAAGCAAATTGTTTACCTGAAAGATGGAAGAAAAATCACCGAACAGGAGATTACGACGGTTGCCGAAAACGATGAATTTGCGGTAGTTGACAAAATCATCAAGGAAGGCGATGTTGTTTTACTTTACCAGCCCGAAGAATTTAAGCCTGAAGTCGAAAAAGTTGCCGTTAGGGAATAATTGCGGAAGTTGAAAACTTCCGCACCCGAATGCCGGTTAGAAACCTTCAAAAACTCCCAGTCCGAACAAAGCAAAGTCGTATTTAACAGGGTCTTTCGGATCGAATGCCCGAAGTTTCGCTGTAATTTCCTCCACGGCACACCAGTCGTTTTGCGTGCGGGTAAGCAGCCCAAGTTTGCGGGCAACATTCCCAGTGTGAACATCGAGCGGAAGCATTAGCGCTGATGCCGGAATTTGCTTCCACAGTCCAAAATCTACGCCTGCCTTGTCCGACCTGACCATCCAGCGCAGAAACATGTTCAGACAGTTAAATTAGGTAGCTAATCAAAATGAATTAGCTCGTCTTGATTAAACTTGATTATTTCAACAGGTGAACTATTTGATTTTAAGCCTTTAAAGCTTGGTTCTTTTTCAATTATTGTTTCTTTTTTACCATGATTGCTCAAAAGATAATTTGCTAAATCAATATCATCCTGTAATTCTTCAGCATTTGTGGCATATTCTACACTTCGTGATAACCAATGCCATTTAAATGACTGGTAATCTGTCATAAACATTGATTCCTCAATGAAGTTTTTGTAGTTGATTTTAATCAAATAATATCCTGTTTTATCTTTTTTTGTATGATGAACTGTTATTTTATCAACTAATGAGTGAACAGCCTGTCTTATTGATTCAAAATCGGAATTAATATCAAAATCGTCAATTAATTGCTTCACCCTATTTTTCCTATTATCTGATTCATTTAATATGATTTTGTTTTCCAATGTGGTTAAATCCTCAACTAGGCTTTCTTTAATGCTTTTTGACTTTTTCAGCTCTTCTTTTATAACAGAATCAACCTCAAAGTCAGGGTCAACCAAAAGCTTATAAATTCGACTGATTGTAGCATCAATTTTTGTTAATGCTTTCCTCTTTTTATCAAGTTGCTGTTTCAGGTTATCTGTTTCGTTGGTATCAACAGCAATATTGGTCAGATAATTTCGTAGTTCCTTTGATTCAAATAAATGCCTAATTATAAAAGTTTCAATTTTTGGAATATTAATGCCTCTGCTTTCAGTACAGGTTGGATTTGGCTGTCTTACACCTTTGCACTTGTATGCTCTGTCACTGCCTTTTAATCGCTTCTTTCCACGAAGTTCCATTCCACAATTTCCACAAAACATTATTCCATTTAATAAATAATGGTAGTCATTTTTACGACCAACATTTTTTTTGTTTTTCTGAATATTCTTGTTGGTCTTATCCCACAAATCAGGTTCGATAATTGCATGGATATTAATTTCTAAATCATTCCATCTTCGTATTCCTTTATAAATGGGATTGGTTATTAAATCATATATGACATTACCACGCCATTTAACTTTGCTTTTGTCATAGGTCGTAATATGACCAGTCAGTTTATCTTTTCTTCGAATTTTACCATCAAACCGATTAAACTTGCATGGAATTCCTTCAGTATTTAAAATTTTGGCAATCGTATACGTGCCAATTCCATCAAGAGAAAGCGAATAGATTTTCTTTACAACTATTGCTTCACCATCATTTATCTCATAGAACCCTTTTTCACCCCTCTGGTATCCATAAGCTGTCATGCCATGTGTTTTGCCTTCTTTGGCATTTAAGGCATCTGCCAATTTTGTTTTTTGGGATGTTAATGCAGCATAAAAAGAGTTGCTTAGGGAAACCAAGCCAGAGAAAAATCTATTTTCTGGCACATCTAAATCAAAGTATATACCTGATGGATAATATTCACATTCTGCTTTTAGTACTACGCCTACGAAGAAATTCCATATATCATTATTCCTTTCAATTCTTGACTGATCAATGCAATAAACTGCGTGTATTTCACCTTTTCTAATAAGATACAGCATTTCTGCAAACTGTGGTCTATCCTTTATATCATCCTTCGTACCACTAATACCCTCATCTACAAAAAATTGATATTCCCAACCCTTTATTTGAGCAAATTTTACTCCAAGCATCTTCTGGGTTGGAATAGATTTGTCTTGCCCTTCTTTCTTGTTTTTGCTGGTTCGACAATAGATTGCAAGCATATTCCTATATTTAAATGTGATACATGCAAAGATAGGTATATTCGGTTAATTTAGATGGCTGAAATCTAGTAAAATGGTAAAATTGATTATTCAGAGAACGAATCAACCAACCCAGTCCAATTATTCAGATAGCTACTGTAATCAATTTCTGTATCATCATCCATACGTGAACCCGCAATTCCGATTGATATGAAGTACCATTCACCTTCCATTGATATATTTGTTGCATCGTACACTCTTCTATTTGGCATGAGCCATAGCGTTAATTCAGCTTTTTTATTACTGGCTGGAATTCGATTCTGATTTTGAAATTTAGTGCGTAAAACCTCATCAGGTACAATCACAAATTCAATATTTTTTTCGCTTGTATTCAGAAACGCAAACACGTAGAAATTTACCTTATCAAGCCACTTGGGAATGGTGAAATTAAAATGCCCAATGCCATTAATTGTATTATTGTTCCGACTACCATGAACTTCTGGATTATTCTTGGTTGAGCATATTAATTCAACAGCGACAATTCTACTACTATCATTACCCTTAATCAGAATGAAATGATTATTCTTTTGGAAATAGATACTTAGATCATTCGTTTTCAATGCCTCTATAAAGGCGTTTTTAAACACTTCTTTGGTTAATCGCATAAGAACACTTGATTTAAATTATAGTATAAAAATTGTCGAATATTAATGTAAAAATGGACTGTTGGTATTTCTACAAATAGCTTTGAGCATATATTTCATTCAAGATTATAAATTTTTATAATTTTTTATAAAACAGGCATTTACAGTTATACAAATTATTTTTGGATTTTTTTAAGGGTTTGAGTATTGGAGGATAGGTTTTGTCATGACGAAAAATTCATGCTGGACGCTGAACTCCAGATACATGCCCTAGGGAGGGGGTGTCCAAAATTTTGGATACCCTCTTGGACATTGATTGTACATGCCCAAATGGTTGTAGTATATAATAAACTCAGCTTTTGATTATATTGGTTTCTGTTTTATCATTTTAATATCTATTTTTCTTCCAAAAACCGACCCCATTTATTAAAATAACTTTCAATAAGCTTCATTGAATCAGGACTATAAGAAGAATTGCTTTTATATTTTTTCCTAATTTGGTACAAACGATCACTCAATCTACCTTCGTATCTTAAACTTCTTTCAAGATCAATATTGAGAGTCCTTTGGGTTCTCATTTTCTCTATTTTCGTTCTTGCATTTCTATCAGGAAAATGGTAACAAGTATTATATTCATCAATTTCATCTAGTCGTTCCTTCAATAAATTGAAATTCCATTGCTCTTTAAAAACTGATAATTTAACCAAAAAGAAATCATCATTTTTTATTTTCTTATCTTTCAGCGTTTTAAACAGATCAGCAAAAAAGCCTGTTGCAGGTTGAATGTCAAATGATTCTTTATATAAAGTTAATATTTCTATTGTTCTGTCTATTTTAAACTCACTATGTGGTTTTAAATCATAAGCAAATTCACTCTTATTGTCACGATGCCATTTGTATATAGTTGATATGTATGTAGTTGATAAGTTACCCTTTAATTTCGTTAAGATATTGTATCCTTTATTTTTTTCATATAAATTAGCCTTTATAAAAGAAATTTTTTCATCTTTATTCCTCACAGAACCTTGAAATTTTGTCCTATACTCATCTTCAATTTTCGCATAATCAATTAAGTCAAATTTTAATCCATTCTGTAATTCTGGAAGTGTTTTGGGATAGGAATATTTTAACTCATAATCATTTATTAAAGAGTTCTTAATGTTATTCCCTGAAAAAATATCTGCCAGCTTCTCTAATTTATCACGATATAAATAATCGCTTTGAGCTAATATCTTAATTGTTTTGTTAATCTGGGATAAGGTTACGTTTGTAGAACTTTTTAGTATGCTTTCAAAATAGTTATTACACTCTTCATAAATTTTTGGATTAGAATCTCGTTTAACATGTATCGCTGACTCCTTTCTTGTTCGCAAACCATAATCAGTAAAATTCGAAGAACCAAGGATTAAGCTCTCATCAGTAATATATAATTTAGAATGGAGTTCTGGATTGTTGAAAACATCGTGTCCAGACTCAATTAAACTTTTTATTTGTTTTATATCAATACTAGGAGTACTTTTCAATATAGATTTAGGATCGAAATTTAAAACTAGTTTAAGTTTAAAATCCGATTTCTTTTGCAGGAGACATTCCAGTGCTTTATTTTTTGTAAGGTATGGTGAAAGTATCCTAATGCTTTCATTCATTTCAATTAACTCAATCAGCTTATCTTGAATTGTATTGTCGTCATTATTTAGTAGTAATTCCATTTAAGTTTATTTACGCTATTCAGGGGTATAATTAATTGATAATTACTCTATTCTGAAAACATCATCATTACCTTTAAGACCATCCCAATCACTTTCTGAAAAATAAACAGAATTAAAATTACGACCTGAGTATGATCCTGAGAATTCGAAAGCATCAAAAATAATTACAGCATCTGGTCTGCCTATGACACCAACTCCATGCCATCTATATGTTATTTCTTGTTTAACTACATCTAAATATTTAAAATATGGTTCACCCAGAATTGCTTTCACATCATCATATTTTTCACCATGCAATGCCGAAGTTAAATCATCCAAGGTTTTAAATTGTTTCTGGCCAATGCTATTAGAACTGCCTAAAAAATATGCAAATAGGATAATTATTCCGATTACCAACGCGCCTTTTACAAAATTGTTAGAGAAAAGAGTTGAAGCCTTGATTGAACTTTGATTCTCTCGACTTATTTTTGTTTGGGTATCCTGAATTTGGGTATTAAAATCAACTTCAGGAATTTCTAAATTCGGATTACTTATTTTAAGTTCAGAAATTGATTTTGAAAGTAATTCAAGTTGAACTTTGTTTAGTTGATATTCTTGAAATCTAGCTCTGGCAGAATTAATAATGCTCTCGTGCATGAAATAATTGTACGTCAGAGTAATAGGTTGACCATTTTTTTCATAAACAATTTCACATCCATTATCTACTTTATATTTTATCAAATTTGATAAGGGTATTGAAGGTTTTCCTGCATTTATATCGTTTAATATTAGTCGGTAATTTGTAAGAATAAAACCTTGATAAATAACGATTAGAAACTCACCTTTTAAAAGGACATATTCAAATAGAATATTTAAATGTGTTTTTAAATCTGGGGTTCTTGAAACACGCTTAACCCATTTTTCAAATGAATCATCTTTAAAACTATTATAATTACTGTATGGCAACGCTAATGATTGATGAAATGAAGACCAGAATTCATCGGTGGTCGCAACAAGTTCATTAATGTTATTTTGAGTAAGAACGTCTGGTGATTGTTTTCGCTTTGGGTGGGTTGTATCCTCCAACTCTGATTGACTATCTCCACTTTTACTATTCATTTTTATTGGTATATTGATACTTGTTTGTTGATCATCGTTCTTTTCAAGAATATTTTTCTTTAGCAAATTATACTCCTCCTGAGTAATTGCCTCTTGATCTAAAAGCGATTTTAGTTTCTGGATTTCTTCAATTTTGCTCATTGTAATGATTAATTTAAATTAATACAATATATCTCGATTTTACTCAACAAACACCCGCAAAAAAACCTTCTTTGTACAAGACAAACAAATCGAAATTGCTACATTCACTTTCTAAAATCTCTTTTATTGGCATACGAAGCAGCTTTTCAATTTCTTCTGATTGCAAAGCCTCAAACACCTCTAAATAATCAATGATTCAAATAATCAAATAACCTAATCCCGAACACAACGAACAGAGAAGCCGTACTTCTTATTGCTGTATTTGCGGCTTAATTCGGCGTTGTAAGAGACGAGTTGGCAGTTCCACGCATTGCTAACATCGTAATCAGTACTACTCCACCAGATACCATCTTCGCCAAGGCCGTAGAATGGGCCGTAGATGTTGAGCAGGCCGCCAGGAAGTGCTGTAAAATCACTACTATTTGTGGCACCAGTATTTGGACTTTTCCAATGAACAGTGTTAGCTTCTTTCATCATACCACCTGCATTACTTTCTCCTAGAAATGATATTAGTGTTTTCCATTCGTCATCGCTGGCAACATGCCACCCAATTGGGGCTATGTTTCGGCTGTCGGCAACTGCTTTCCAATTGTATAAAGCGCCATATGTGGCTTTATTGAGAGTTTCATCATTATTGTACCAACAATAGGCTTCATTAGTAAAATACCAAGCATCAATATCGCTCACATTTGAGATAGGGTCGCCATTACGAAATTTAGTAGTTTTCAGGTTTTCTGCCATCCATACCTGTGTTCCAATAGTAACTGTATGGTAAACGTTTCCATCAATATCGGTTACTTCATTACTCTTTTTGTGAATTACAAATAAAATAGCAATGACTGCAACTACTATGACTAATGATGAAATTAGTAGAAACGATTTTTTTTTCTTTTTAGTTAAATTTACCTTTGACTGATTACTAATTTCGGAATGCTGTTCATCGTTTTTTGATTCGTTTGGCAATGAATTAGTTGACTTAGGAACTACAAAATGATGATCATTGCGATTTGAAGAATCATTTTCTTTAATATTTGAAGTACCACCGAGACCTAAAAGTTCTGATTTTAAAGAATCAAATTCTTCTTTGGTCAATGCTCCAGATTGATATAACTCAAATAATTCCTGAAGTTTTTGGGTGGTTGATTTATTTTTCATAACAGGATGATTTTTTTATAAAATTATTGATTTACAACACTATTTTAATACGACTCTTCAAGAAAGTACGCAATATACTTGCCATACCAAGGATTATAGCAATTTATTGTAGCTTCATTTTTTCTAATAAGTGGTTTGAAATTTAGTTTAGAAACCTTGTAGGAAACAAATTCTTCCTTTTTTACACTAAACCTATATTCTGCTGCTGACATATAATTTTCACCTTTATATTTAGGGAGAAAGCTTATTTTTGGATGTATGCTACCTTGTGTAGTCTCGTAATATAATGGTGTCCACATTTTTCCATCTGGAATATTGAGTTGCATTAAATTGCCAATTTCATGTTGTGCTCCATTTGTACCATGATTGAGGTATCCACTTTCTATTTCTAATTTAACAATTACTCCAAGGTTTTTACCATCTTCATAAACATATTCTCTTCCAAACTCATCTTGCTTGGGTTGGAGTATAGATGGAGTTGGTATAAGTTTAGCATGATTTAATACTAAAGCCAGTATTGCCATTGTAAAAACTAAACTGATTATACTGACAATAAACGCTTTCTTGTATGATTTAGTGGATGTTTTGGATTGATTTGTGGGTGAAATTGGAGCTATTTCTGATTCAGATAACTGTTGGTTAATGACTATATTTTTAAGGCTATTAAATTCTTTATTCGTAATTGCCCCTTGGTCTAAAAGGGATTTCAACTTCTTTATTTCTTCAATTTTATCCATATTATTAAATTATTTAATTAAAAGAATCAATTTTCATTAAGGCAACGAATAGAAAAACCAGCTTTAAATTACAAGCATTTAAACTTGTATGATAGTATTCACAATGCAGACCACGAAAAGTGATTCAATCCTTTTTAATATATTCCAACTTTGTGACCCCTGCCAGCTCATATGGACTTTTATAGGAATTATAATAATATAAGTTTCGAACGTATCCTTGAGAATCGTATTCGTATAACCATTTTTGTTTAAAGAGATCTGCTGGATTGTTATTACAATCTAAATTTTCTTTAGAGATAAGATTCATATTCTTATCGTATTTATAAATAATATTACCTTTTTTTTCGGAAATAATATTTTTACCATCGTTAATATAAATCTTTGTATCAACATCATAAGTATTACTATAATCTTTTACAGAAACCTCATTTGAATTTGTATCATTATCCCATTTGTAAGAATAATCTTTTACATGCCTGCATTCAAATTTGTCATTCAGTTGATATTTTGATTTTAATCTATGTGTTCCATTAATATTTTCAAAAACAAATAAATCAGCGTTTATACAAGTTGCTAATTCTGGATCATTTGGTTTTGAGGTATCATTACCCCTTTTACCAGAGGTTGTTTTGTATTTTACAATAATTATAGAATGGTCGAAATAATAGAATCCAATTTCAGCTGCCTGAGTTGCTAAAGATGAAATATATCCTTCTTTATTATAAGAAAAAGTAACAAGCTTGCCAAAACTTTTTGAACAATGCTTATTCTGTGTATCACTTAGATATTTCACATATTCATCAAGATTAATATTCTCATAGTCAGCCAATTGTGCTTTATTATTATAAAAATCTAAAATATCTTCATGAATTTTCAAATAAGAGTCCAGACAAAAGCCTATATCATTTGAAATGCTAATATTTATGAGTTTGTTGCTATTATCATACGTGTAATTGAACAGGTGTATTGTAGGGTAATTGCGCCCTTGATTCATTGTCCCAAACAACCAATACTTGATCATATTATTATCGTATTCAAATTGATGTATTATTTGATATATTCTGGGATTTGGGCTGTTAGTAAAATTATATGTTAGTTTTCCTAATGCTCTAACTAAAATATCGTTAGCTGCATATTCATAATCAATGTTTAAAAAGCTGTTTCCTTCTCTTGTTTTTGTTTCTTGAGAACTAATGTTCCCAAATTTATCAAAATTGTATATTTCCTTACAATATAGATTATGATCATCTTGCTGATTGTCAAGTGCATTCTGAAATCTGAAATTATTAAATGTGAATTGGGTGAATTTTGTCAATTCTTTATCGGTTAGTGAAAATAATTGACCTGAAGAAATATTTTGTTGTGATTTTCTAGGCAATTCAAATTCATTACCATAAATTGATCTGATTTTTTCATAACTAAGGGTTGAACCAGCGAAAGTTTTAACGTTGAACTCATTAGTTAACTCAAATAAACGAAGATTAAAAGGCAATACATTAGAATCATGAAATTCATTCTCAGAATATATATCTTTAATTATTGAAAAGACTGGGTCAATTATCGGTCTATTAATTTCATTACCAAAACTAATCTGTGGAGAAAATTTTGTAAATGCTTCTTTAATTCTTTCAAATTCATCTTTTTTACCAACTTTGAGTACATCGGTGTACAGTTCTTCAACTAACTCATCTAATCTTTGCATGTAACGAGTATTAGGATAGTTCCTTTTAAATAATTCAATCTCTTCAATTGAAGGTTTTGCTACTAATTTTTCTAATTCCAATTTCTCTAAATTAAAAAGTACACTATCCTTTCTGGTATCAATTGGAAATTCTACCAAGAACCTCTTATAAAGGTCAATACTTCCATCCTTTAATGCTTGATTAAATAATAATTTTGGAAGTGCTTGTTGAGCAAGTGGTGAGTATTTGGACTTTGGATTTTCCTTTATAAAAGTTTTGAAATCAGCATAGTTTTGGTTAAGCGTAAAAAATACAATGGAATCCCTGAGATTTATGGCAAGAGATAAATATTGATTGCTGGTACTTGAATACCCTTCAATGTAATTTTTAAATCCAATAAGGCTATTTTTTGATTTTGCATTTGAAAATGCTAGAGTTTCTTCTAAACGTTGAATTTCATTTCTGTATTCTGAATTAGGATACTTTGAAATAAATTCTTTGTACCCTGAAATTGAAGCTTTTTTAATTGTCTCATTATAAGCTGAATTTACTTGAAGTTTAGTAACTTCTCCCTTGTAAAAGCAATTAGTACAAACAGTTAATGCACTGGTATATGAGGCTTCTGTATTCTGTTTTTTTGCGTAATCAAGTATTCTGGTATAAATAGTATCATGAATCTTATCAATACTTAAATCAAATTTTTCAAGAAAATCATTTACTTCTGATTTACTTGATTTTGTGAAATCAATTTTCTCAAACATTCCATTTGATTTAAATGGATCATTATTTGTCAGTAAAGGATTACACAGTACCAAGCAATTTGCTAAATCATATAAAGTGAGTTCCTTATTATCTAAGGATGCAGTTGAAAACTGTTTTAGTTCATTATTAGCATCGCCTATTTCTTTCTTTGTAATTTGCTTATATACTTTTTTGATGTTCTGGGCTAATCCAAAATCCGATATAACCACAAACAATAAGCTTACACAAACGATTTTCCGAAGATTATTATACAATCTATTCATTTATTTTGATTTAATATTTTGAATTACTGCTAGTTAGTTGATAGTAAATAATTAGATATTAGAATTTTTGAAAATTATTTAAGTTCTTTATAATTTCTTGTTTCGCATAAATCATTGTCTTAAAAGTGGAATTTTGGGTGCTTGTTTATCTCGATGAAAATAGAACTTATAAATATTTTATTCGAAATCCATTAAATCCATATTATCCATTTCTGAAAATTGAATTATTAAAATGTCATATTGCAAATTCCGCAATTTTTCAAATTTATCAATAAACTTTGAGTTGTTAGTATTCAAATCTGGACAAAAATTTAGTTATCCTTAAATTACCTGTGCTTGTAAACCATTAAAGATAAATTCCTTATCAATTCTGCAATATTCCCTTCATGTTCCATCAATAGAATTAAATCGCTGCTGATACATTAGTATTTAAATGTTTAAAATTTATTCCAACCATAATGACCCAAATGTACTACGATTATAGCACACGTGCCATAATTATTTTTTGATTTCTATAAAACTTTCTGCGATGAAACCAATGCAGCAAAGTGATAGAAAACTGGTGTTTGATAAGGAGGGAATCGAAGCCTTTGCCTTTCATTTTAAGCAAATTCGGATCAGGCAAGGTTATACCCAAAGTCAACTAGCTTTCGAATCAGGATTATCATTGAGCCAAATTGCACGAATTGAAACTGCACGAATAAACCCAACTTTAAGCACGATTTTTATTTTGACACGAACATTAGATATTCCACTGAAAGAACTGTTTGACTTTGAGTTACCTTCATCCTAATTTATTTCAGGTACGACTTTACTATTTACTGAAACATCCCCTAAATTTTGTGTGATCGTTTTCATACAAGCATTCAAAAAAGACAAAATCATCTGTTTTAGTATTTTTATAGCCCAATCCCCATTCCTTTTGAATGATGTTAAAAGGTATGAATTTCACCATATAAGGGTTAAATGAATTACCATTTTGCTTTACAAAAGCTTGGATATAACCTCTACCTTTTTCAGGAACATGGTTTAGCATTAAGTTTTGTACTTCAACACTTCGCATATATTCAATAACTTCCAGATGGTCAAGTTCATATTTTTCAACCATAAAATCCAAAGCCATTGCTCCTGATTTATGGTCGTCATTAAATGAAAAGTACTTTCGTGAATTAATAACGTCTCTTCTAATCGAATTTAAAATCTTTTGGAAATTTTCTTTTTCATTACCTTTAATCATTTCGGAAGTACTTGATTTTGTTGTCATGTGTTTTAAATTTAATGGTTTATAAATTCTAATTCATTTATTTATATTTCGTGTTTTAAATTTCACACGACAAAAATATGTGGTTCAAATGGATGATTTATATTCCATTTAATCCATTCTGTCCATTGCATCCATTTGAAAAAATGCTTGTTTTTTTGTATTAATATTGCAGAAAAATAAATTATGCTATCACCAATTACAGTAAAGCAAATCGTTGATAAGTTTGGGAAACCCATACGTTATCCATTGGATTGCGTGGCGTTATCAGTTATGATTGAAAATGAAACAGGTGAAAGAATTAGCACCAATACCCTGAAGCGTTTACTTGGATTTATTGACGAATCAAGAGAACCAAGGCTTTTTACATTGGATACAATTGCCAAGTACCTGGGGTTTGATAATTGGGATATTTATTGGCTTTCAATAAATAAAACTGGTAATTCTGAGTTTGGCAAGCTGGAAGAAATTAACGTTTCAGAATTACAAGTGAATGATAAAATCGAGTTTCATTATTCCCCTGACAGAATAGTAACCATTCAATATAGTGGTGAATCATTATTTGAAGTCATTAAAGCCCAAAACAGTAAATTGGTGGTTGATGATCAAATTGAGGTCAAACATTTTTTTCTTAATTATCCGCTATATATCAATGACGTAATTCGAAAGGGAAGTCATTTGGGATCATTTACTGCTGGTAAAGTAAGCGGAATTACAATGCTGAAAAAACTTGCGAATTAAATCTTCTAAATCTATGTATTCTGCTATTTTTGGTTCAAACTAAAATCCACTAATGAACCAAGAAAATTCATCATTCGGAGACACTGAAAAAAATAATTTATTTGAAGATATTCAGGAACTAAAGAAAAGTGGTGCAACCTCTGATACTTATAAAGTTCGTTTGTATGGCAAATGGCACTTCCTGAAACGATTAAAAAATGAATACAAATCGAATCCTATTTACATCAAATCATTCGAAAAGGAATTTGATTTAGGATTTCAGCTTTCTCACCCCAATATTGTAAGGTATTATAACAAAGGTACTGATAATGATGGTTTGTATATCGTTACCGAATATGTTGATGGTTTAAACTTGCAAGAATACCTATCAAAGAATCCTTTGCTACCCAATGATAAGCAGTTTATTAATAGGCTTATACATGAAATATTATCTATCCTTGATTATTTGCATAATAACCAAATTATCCATCTGGATATTAAGCCTGAAAATATTTTAATTACCAGTATTGGCAAAAATATCAAATTAATAGACCTTGGGTTTTCCTCATCAGATAGTTATGATGCAATACCATGTGGAACTCCAAATTATTCTTCACCCGAACAATTTGAGAATCCAACAATAATAAATGTTACAAGCGATATATACTCATTTGGAAAGTTGTTGATATTTCTTTTTACTGGAAGTACTGAGATTGAGAATATCTCCAAATTGCCACGTTCATATCAAAAAATAGCGCAAAAGTGTACACACGCAAAGCCAGCGGACAGATATTCAAATATTTATGAAATTACCAAAAGTATTGAAGCATCTTCATATCGAAGAAAAAATGTAAATGTTTCATTGCTTATTGCTGTTATTGCAACCATTTTACTTTCTGTTTCCTACTATTTTCTAAATAGATTGGGGGTAGATTCCAATTCAAGCGATGTTTCAAAATTGGATTCTGCAAAACCTGAACAAGCCATAGAACAGGTGAATCCTGAAAATGAAATGACAAAGGAAATATCAAAATCAGGTTCAGTCATAAATTCTAAAACATTATCGTTATCGGCAGAAGTAGCTATTAATAAATATTATACGTTCATGGATAGTTTGTTTACTGATTTTGACAAGGAACTTCTTGATATTGATAAGACAAACTATACATCTTTAATGAATGAGTACAATTTGAAAATGAAAACAACTTTTGATTGGTACGAAAGCCAAAAATCATTGATGAATGAAAGCCAAAAATCTTTATTAGAAGCTGCATTCATCAAGGTCTGGGATCGCAAGGCAAAGAAAAATTTCGAAATGATCAATCCCTTTCTATTGCCAATTCTATCAAATACGCTTAATAAAAGGGCAATAGCTGAAGATTCAATAGACGTTAATACCCTGAAAAAATTATATGCAGGTCATTCCAATGGTCAATTAAATACATACTTAAAAAACAAGAAAACATATACGCATAATGATTCACTATTAATTGCCAGAATCAACAAATCAGAATATTATCCACACATGAAGAAAATGCTTATCAGCATTATGAATGAATTTTCAACAGAAGAAAATCTTAGAAATACAATCAAAAACAAGCTTGAACTTGCCTATACCCCATTGAATGATTACATGGCAACAAATGGCAAGTATATGGATAAAAAGAATGACCCAGAGGGGAATTATTTAAGAGAATTTAAAAATTTAGGCAATGAATATTTCTATTATGCAGCTTATATGACTGGTTGTTATGCTACCTATTTGAATTATATTGATTCGGATTTGAAAAACAAAGATGATAAAATTTACAACGAAGAAATTAAAAAATATAAAGATCGGTTAAATGCTTATTTTGCTTCACGATATGATTTAATTCCTAATTTCTAATTGATATACCTGTTACTGGTGGCAATTGTAAAACAATTATAGATTTGTTGAATGACAATTAATCAGGAAATAACTAGTATCCACAGGTGATTAAAAATAAAGTAGCAAGTCTGATATTTGATGAACTTGAATAATCTGAAATAAAAAGGCTGGGATTAACCAGCCTTTTTCATAAAACGCAAAAAACTTAATTCCACCAATTAAACTACTTGGACAACTGCAACATTAAAAAACGCAAATAAATTAATGCACATGCCAAAAATACAATGGAAATTCCAAATCAACTAAAACCATATAATCCATTGTATCCACATCGTCCATAATGAATAATTCGACCAAATAATCGTACGTTTATTTGCATACCAAATTACAGGGGAGGTTGGATAGGTTTTTGGGGGTAAAATCAACCATTTAATTGTATGGGGGAGGATTATTTGTTTGAAGTGGTTTTTGTCAGAATATTTGAAAATGGTGAATCAAAAAAGAACCTGATCAAACATCGTTTTCGTGTCGATGCTTAATCAGGTTATAAATTGTTGGTGAAATCAGTTTTGGGATTGAATCAGTCCAAGTAGCTTTCTATGGATTTATGAATGCCCTGATCAGTATCCACCAATTGACGTTTCTTTGCTTCACGCAAAATGTAACCAGATTTCTTACGTTGCTTACCATCTTTTGAACCTTTGGGTCTACCAGCAACTTTACCTTGCATTTTTGCCCTGCGTAATCCTTCGATGGTTCTTTCACGAATTAATTCACGTTCAAACTCAGCAAATGCTGAAAGTATTTGGAAATGCAGTTTGCCAGAAGCAGTACTAAAATCAAGATTATCCGAAATACTAATAAAGCCAATTCCTTTATCAATTAACTCTTTTGTATCTAATATCAGTTCGGTGCTTGACCTTGCCCACCTGTCAAGTTTGTAAACAACAACAGAACTGTAACAACCCTGACGAAGTTTAGCCAGTAATGCCTGTTTTACTGGTCTGGTCTTTCTTGTACTTTCAACTTCCTCGTACATATCAAACGTACAGCCAATTTTTTCGGCAAACTCAATCAGTCTGATTTTTTGGTTTTCAACAGTCTGGTCAGAAGTTGATACCCGAACGTATAAAGCAATATTCTTCATGGGTTAAGGATTTTAATAAATGCCTAATATAATAGGCAAATATACAAATATTTTGCACATGCCTATTTTATTGGGCAATTTATTTATCTTTATGCCAATAAATATTTTCACCGATGAAACCAAAAGAAATTTCACCAGAACATCAGGAGTTGATGATTGAAATTGGCACGAGAATTAAGGAGTTAAGAAAAGCAAAACAATTAAGCTACATTAAACTTGCTAAACAAATTGGCATATCAAGAAATTCTTACAATCAATTGGAGTTAGGTATTATCAATTTCCAATTCGGTACACTTATGGCTGTTTTGCAATATCATGGAATTGGATTAGAAGAATTTTTTAAAGATTTATAAGGCTTTGATTACCTAAAATTGTGCATTTCTGTTTACCGATTTCAAAAACCATTGAGAAAAACAAGTGTAGGAGGTATTTTGGTTGTTAATTCCATAAAATACCCCTATTTAGACGTGTATTAGCCTGATTTTCGATGTATAAGTGTTGGTTTTGGTTCAATAAACCTGAATTCAGGTATTAGTCTAAGGTACATATCAGTAATTATCGTACATGTTGATACACAAATATTTGTGAGTGTATTTATGGTAAACAATTACCAATGAAGAAAACCATTTCACCACAGAACCAGTTAAGATTGGAATCCATTGCCAGCTACCTACGTGAGCTTAGAATCAATGAAGGTCTATCGCAAAAAGAGGTCGATTGTGGAATCCATCCAAATAGCATAAGCAATATTGAAAATGGGAAGCCTTGTTCCATTGTTTCAATATTTTTATTGTGTGATCAATATGGTATAAAACCATCAGAATTATTCGATATACTTTAATCTGTTGGTATATTGACCTATACAGCAATTATTTGCCCTATTTTCTATTTAATTATTGTTCAGATTGGCTACTGCTCAAATATTCTTAATTTAGAAATGTATTGTATGTAATTGATCTATAATGCTATGTCCAAAAACAATTTATTTTTTTTTACGTATAATAAAATATAGGTAGAAAATTGCGCTAAAACCTACCTGTAAAGTAGAAAATTAATAGCGGTATAGTTGTTGAATTTAGATTCTTCCAGCTTAATAAAAATCCAAAATTATTTTTCAGTAATCCTGTCTTTTCTGATGTAGGACAGTATTTATCTGTATAAGTACCTTTTTAGAACAGGTTACTTACATTAAAAATTATTGATTATTAAAAACTTGCATTATGGAAAGAGTTATGGGTTACAAAGAACAGAAAGAGAAAAAGGAAGCGATTCAATACTGTCGTATGGATGACACAATGGTTGCCAGACTGAAGGAGATTCGCAGAAAAACAGGTATTAGCACCAGTGAATTAATCAGGGAATCTGTTCGAAGGTTGCTTGCTGAAATTGATGCCACAGGATCATTTTCGTTGAAATTGAATTAGTAACATGAAGGGGTAGTTATTATACCCCTTCTTTTAATAAATTATACATGATTGATAATAAGGAGTTTGAATATTTTAAATACGTTTCGGGCAAAGAAAACTTATCGCATATCTTTGATTATGAGTTAAATACATTTGAAAGTGTATCAAAGCCCAAGGTTACAGGTAATATTTCATTATATGACCTGCTAACACAGATAAGGTATAACTTTCTAAATGGTATGTCGATTGATGAATATCTTACTCCAAAGTATGTTAATGGTGACCCGAACCAAGATTTTAAGAAGATTAAGGAGAAAAAAAAGACTGTCTGTTATAATGCCACCTTTAATGGGTATAAGGACGACAAAAACCTTAAAGCTCCAACCAACTTGATGTTCCTAGACTTGGATCACTTTAAGTCCAAAGATGAAGCCTTAGCATATAAAGAAATGATCGTATCGAAGTATGATTGGATTGTTGCGTGTAATCTTTCATTTTCCAGATTAGGATTGCATATCATCATATTAGTGGACAAAATTATTGATAAATATGATTTTAATAGGAAATATGATTTCATTAGTACTGTTTACTTTGAAAGTAAATTGGATAAAAATGCTAAATCATTGACCAGACATGCCATTATTCCTTCAGATAGTAATATCTATATCAATGATAATCCTAACATTCTTTCGATTGATTCAATAATAAGTGAGATTAATACATTAGGTCTTACTTTAAATGATATTCCAATAGCTAAACCTGCAATTACCAACAAAAAAAGTACACAAGGGGGGAATAAAAAAGAGGAAGTAATACCTACTGGATATACTTTTTCCCCAGCCCCTGAGCTAAGAGAAATAACCAATATTGCAGCAAGAGTTGATGGATTGTGCTTTGAAGAACTAATTGATGAAAACGAATTTACTGATCCTAATATTCCATTACATTTTCCTGAAGGAGTAGATGTGATTGAAATTAATTTGCATCCATACACAAAACAGAAAGTTAGAGAAGGAAATCGAAACAGTACCATTGGTGGAATATCTATGAGATTAATTTACCTCAGTACCAATCATTGTTTGGAAAAGCCAAACAACAAGAAGAGAAATGATATTATCAGATATATGAAAAGCTTGAATACCAAAATATGCCTTCCACCTTTAACTGAGAAGGAGGTAGTAAATTCTGTAACTTCAAATTGGAATAAGTATGTTGAAGGTAAACTTGATGTTAGTAAATTATTCGTTAAAAAAAGGTTCTTCTGGTCAAAGCGAAGTACATTAAAAGGAAAGGAAAAAACATCTGTTACTTTTAAGATTATAAATGAACCTATCGTATTGGAGTCACGCCAAAAGATTAAAGATGCAATTAAAGAAGTGCATTACGCACAAGAAAAAATAACGCAAAAAAGCATAGCTGAAGTGGCTAAAATGCACTTACAAACTGTGAAGAAGTATTGGACTGAGTATAAGCAAATGGTGAAAGAGTTGAATCTGAAGTTAAAATGCACGACCAATTCAAATGTTTCTTAACATGAAATTTATTTAGTATTTAATTGTTTTCTGTAAGTTATGATATTTGAATTATTTTTTAAAATGTTATAAATCAGATTATTGAAATTAATAAATGAATGATAGTTACTATGTTGATAAAAGAATTACAATTCAAAGTTTTCTTTCTGTGTCAAATTTTTATCGTATTTGATAATGAAGGCGTGTCCAAAATGTGACTTTAAGACTATTCTATATAGGAAACATCTTAGTTGCAAACTTTTGAATTAGTATTATTTTTTTTAATTATCATTAAATTTTAGACTATGTACAAAAATTACGATGCTCAATCTTTCAAAAAGACTTTTGCTTCACCACTAGGTCAATTAATCTTCAATTTTTTAACTAGTCAGGATGGAGTTTTACATTTAAAACTAACATCAGACAACAAACGACCAGCAGCAGAAGGAGTTGGTGATTTACTTCTATTGAAGTTCGGTGTGGGAGTGATAAACAAACGTGTAAAACAAGCAACAGGACACATGATTAGGTATGTGATGGAAGAAAATGGTTATAAGTTTGTAAAGAATCATGTTTCATGCAATAAAAATCAGAATGTTTATGTTTCTGCTTCTATCTATGAAAAGTAAACAAACTGATTTCCAAACTTTTTGATCAGTAAAAAAGAACTACCAATTTAATGATAGTTCTTTTTTTACTTCCAAAGTTCAAAATCTGTTAATAATATTTGTAAATTACTAATAATCAACTATTAAATAACTTGGCGACAGTTTTTTTACAACTAGACCATATAAAACTGTTCACCAAATCTACTATATGCTTCGCTTGCTGTATATGGTGCTTTATTTATGTATATCTCATTCAAGAAAGTAAAACGTCTATCAGCTTTAATGTGATTTTTACCATGATTGAGTTTTGTAAAAAATTCTTGTGCCAGATCGTTAACAGTCACATTGCCGAATTCATAATCAATCCCACCATTTCTGTCAATCCAATACGCTTTCTTTTCCTCGCCTTGGGGTTTGTATAGAAATGATTCCTGATCGTATTTTTGTGCAAGTTTTTTACCTAAATCAGGTAGTTGATCAGTTTCATGTGATTTATCAGTATTGCCTACCTTTTGGTTAGGAACTAATAAACCCATTTCAAATGAAGCAGCATCATATTTATTCCCTGTTTCAGGATTAATCTCTTTATAACCACCCCAAACAGGAACATAGGAATATCCAGCATTAACTATATCTCGTTCCAGTTGTTTATACCTTTCTTTTGCTACTCTGGAATCATCAATGTATGCTTTGTCAGCAGTAATTATTATAAACCCATCCTTGAAATGCTTTGTAAACAGCCTGTTCAAAGACATTTCATTCATTAATTTTATTCCATCCATAATTTTCGCACATACTTGTTTCAAACAACAAAAGTAATTTAATCAAGCATTTAAGTTGTTCAGTAATTTTTAATTATCAGACCTTATGAGAAACACTAGGTCTTTGATAATAAATACTTGTGGAATTATAAAGAGAAAGAATTTTTGATGATTTCTTTATACAAGGTAAGTATTTCGGTTAATGACTTGCAAATACTTTGCACATGATTATAAAACTATTACCAATAAAATATTTTAATGCAACCATTGAACTCAAATCGGATACTTTAATTTAGAATTTTTCGAAAACACCTAATCCGAAGAGTGCAAAATCATACTTTACTGGATCATTCTTATCCATCTGACGTAAATTAAAGTCTAATTCTTCTAGTGCTTTTGAATCATTCTGATTTCTTGACAGCAGTCCTAACTTTCTTGCAACTCTACCTGAATGAACATCTAATGGACATGATAATTGATTTGGAGAGATATTTTTCCATATTCCGAAGTCAACACCCTTATTATCAATTCGCACCATCCACCTTAGATACATATTAATTTTTTTCGCAGCAGAACCTTTTTCTGGATCAGATACGTGTTTTGACGTTCTTGCTGGATGTGGCAACGAGAAAAAGACCTTTTTAAACTCATGTATTGCTAATTGAGTTGAACATGGTGTAACCGATTGAGCAAAGACATTTTCCAACCCTCCATAATTCACATAAATATTCTTGATTGATTTAATGAAATACACTAAATCAGTTTGATTAAATGTTCTGTGAACAAATCCATTGAATCGGTCTAAGTCCTGTTCTTCATGATTCATAATAAAATCGTAAGGAGAGTTTCCCATCAATCCAATAAGCTTTGACGCATTTTTAATGATCATCGTTCTATTGCCCCATGCAATAGTAGATACTAAAAAGCCAGAAATTTCTATATCTTCCTTTAGATTAAACCTATGTGGAATACTAATAGGATCAGAATCAATAAATGCAAGTGTATTGTATTGACTTACTTTCTCATCTAAAAATTCTTTTATGTCTGATGGAATACCTTTCAATTTGTTATAATTTAGGCAACAAAACTAATTGATATTAATTACAAATATTACTACCTAATTTAACTGTTTAAACATATTCAACCTTTTGGCGGCGGCGCCTTTTTCAACATCCGACACGTGTTTCTCGGTGCGATGTTCGTGTTCAAGCTCAAAAAATACTTTTCTGAAATAGGCCAGAGCGCTGTATATATTGTCATCGGCCTGAAATCCCCGGGTAAAAACCTGTTCCAGTCCGCCATGATTCTGGTAGATATTTCGGAGCGCTTTCAGGAAATAAACACAATCGGTTCCGTTAAAGGTGCGGTGTTTGAAATCCGAAAAGCCATGCCAATCGTCTTCCGGAGTATGAAACAGAAATTCGATGGGGTTGTTGTTCATGAGCGAAACCAGCTTCAGCGCATTGCGGATAATGGTTGGTCGTTGGCCCCAGGCGAGTGTGGCCGCCAGAAACCCGGCAATCTCGATGTTTTCTTTGATGGTAAAAAGCGCCGGAACCTGAATCGGATCGGTTTCAATAAAAACCGGCAGATTGAATGAAAGGTATTTTTGATCTAAAAAAGACTGGATATTATCGGAAATTTCGACCATCAATACTGATTAAGCTTTTTTGAACAACGAACACTGAACACTGCGACTGCCAACTTTCCTTTTTCCCAATGACTCTTTCCTATTCCTCAATCAGTCCGTCTTTCATGCGGATGATGGCGTCGCTTTGGGCAGCAAAACTCTCGTCGTGGGTAACAATTACAAGCGTTTGTTTAAACCGGTCGCGCAGGGTAAAGAACAATTCGTGAAGGTCTTCGCGGTTTTTGGTATCCAGGTTTCCCGAAGGTTCATCGGCCAGTATCACCGACGGATTGTTAATCAGCGCGCGGGCAACGGCTACCCGTTGACGTTCGCCTCCTGAGAGTTCGCCGGGTTTGTGGTTGAGCCGGTGCGACAAACCCAGGAAGTCGAGGTATTCGCGGGCTTTCTGTTCGGCTTCCTTTCGCGAAGTTTTCGCAATGAAGGCAGGAATGCAAACGTTTTCGAGGGCCGAAAATTCAGGAAGTAAATAATGAAACTGGAACACAAAACCGATCTGGCGGTTCCTGAAATCGGCCAGTTGCCGCTCGTTCATCACCGAGATGTTTTGCCCGTTGATAAAGACTTTTCCTGAAGCTGGCTGGCTCAAGGTGCCGATGATCTGGAGTAAGGTTGTCTTCCCGGCGCCGCTGGGCCCAACAATTGAATAGAGTTTTCCGGCAGGGACTTCCAGATTAATTCCCTTCAAAACCTGAAGGTCGCCAAACGACTTTGTTATATTTTCGACTTTTATCAACCGTAGTATTTTTAAAATGGATGGTTTCGGATCTAAAATGGGTATCTTGTTCTGTGGAACGAATTTCAGGAAAAAGACGATTGCATGTTAAATACTATAATCTGTTGGCGTTTTATCAGGAGCCGTTTGCTGCGAATTCGCTGGTTTAGCTTCCTCGCTGATCGGCTTGGTAATGTTTTCGGTTTCTCTCTTAACATTACTCATCTCATTTTCGATGACATTCGTATGCTCCTTTATTCCGTCCTGAATATCACCGGTGTGCTTCATGATCCCTTCCTGAATATCGCTTTTGATGTTTTGAATGGTCGACCGGATGTCGCTGATGTCATTGCCAATCCCACCACCACTTTCATTGATCTCACGTTTGATTTCATCGGTAGCTTTCTGGAATTCGCGCATGGCCTTTCCCAGTGTTTTTGCAATGTCAGGAATTGCGTCTGCGCCAAAGAACAACAAGGCTACAAAAATGATTAATACGATCTCACCTCCGCCCATAAATGATAAATTTATTAGTTGGTCGTTTTTTTAAACTCAGCAAATATACAAACTTGTGGCTCTATAACGTTTGGTGTGGGTAAGAATTTCGTTTGGCCGTTTTATTAGGAGAAATCACCAATAAATTATTCAAATTAAATACTTTAACCGACGCATTTTTAGCTATCAGAAAGCGGCAGAGCCGCAAGATATTTGTAGAAAAGAAGACGATAAAAAGATAGGAAGGTGCAGAGCACCGGAATAGTACAAATATCAGGCATCTATATTTCGGTGCGCTGCACCTTTTGTGCGTATTGCAGCATAAATTCTACAAATATCAACGGTGCGCTGCACCTAAAAAGTGCTTACATTATTTTACCCATACAAAACGTCATAGAACCAAACTTGCTTACGACAACAGACGCCTCAATATGATCGGGTATAATCCTGAAATTGATTTGCGAAGAACCGTCCGACTTTCAGGGAGGTTTACAAAGTGTCGCCCGGACTTCTGGCAGGTGATTGTAAAGTTACAAAGGGTTGCCCGGACTTCTGACAGGTGATTGTAAAGTTACAAAGAGTCGTCCGGAGTTCTGACAGGTGATTGTAAAGTTACAAAGAGCCGCCCGGAGTTCTGGCGAGTGATTGTAAAGTTACAATGTGTCGCCTGGAGTTCTGGCAGGTGATTGTAAAGTTACAAAGGGTCGGCTGGAGTTCTGGAAGGTGATTGTAAAGTTACAAAGAGTCGTCTGTGGTTCTGGCGGGTAATTGTAAGGTTACAAAGAGCCGCCCGGAGTTCTGTAAAGGTTTTGTAAGTTTACAAAGAGTCGTCCGGAGGTTCTGTCGAGTCCTGAATCGCAATTTTTTTGCCGACTGAAGTTTCTGACGGTATTGTGCAGGAGCTTCGAAGGATACAAAAAAGAAGCAGGAGCTTCATGCGTCCTAAGACCAATGAAACCCCTGCTTCAGGATTATACTTTTAAGCTAAACTTTTTTCTTTTTTGAATTTTTTTGATTGTGTGATTGTATCGTACACAATTGGTGCAGCATTAAATACTGAAGAATAGGTTCCGACGCCAATACCGATCAAAAGTGCAAAAGTGAATCCTTTGATGGACGTTCCACCGAAGAGGAAGATGGCAAACAACACGATCAATACCGTTAACGAAGTACTGAAGGTACGACGAAGGGTTGAATTCATGGCATGATCCATTGTATGAGCTAATCCTCGTTTTGGATACAAATGCCGGAATTCACGGATACGGTCATAAATGATAACTGTATCATTTACTGAATACCCGATCACGGTAAGAATAGCCGCTATAAACGATTGGTCAATTTCGAGCGAGAATGGCAAAAAGCCATACAACAGTGAGAAGGCCCCCATCGTAATTGTAGCATCGTGAGCCAGTGAGGTAACACAACCCAGACTAAATTGCCAGCTATCGAAGCGAACCAGAATATAAATGAAAATTAAGACCAGGGAGAATAATACGGCCATAATAGCATCACGGGTAAGCTTATCCGAAATAGTCGGCCCCACCTTCTGTGTGCTTTTTAAATTTACTTTCCCAAATGTATCTAAAGAAACATCCCCGATAAATCCACTTTTTTTAAGCCCTTCGTAAAGAATCTCTTCTACTTTGTTGTCAACATCAGAGCCGCTCTCTTCAATTTTATAACCGGTAGTAATACGTACCTGGTTGTTGTTTCCGTAAGTCTTAACATCAGGAGTTGAATTGAACCCAACAGACAATGCATTTTTAATGTCGTCAACTTTTACATCTTTGTCGAAACGTACAACATAAGTACGTCCGCCTTTAAAGTCGATGCCTTTATCGAACCCACGAACCACGAAAGAAATTATGGAAGCCGTAATCATAATTCCTGAAAGCGTATAGAAAATCTTGCGTCTTTCGATGAAAGGAAATTTGACGTGGCGCAACCAGTTTTTCGAATAACTTGTTGTAAAGGTAATTTCCTTGTTATTGTCCAATTGCCGTTCAAAGATCAACCGTGAAATAAAGATTGCTGTAAACAATGAGAATAAATCACCAATAATCAATGTGGTGGCAAAACCTCTGATAGGACCTGAACCAAAAACATAAAGAACGATACCCGTCAGCAAAACTGTAACGTGTCCGTCAATAATAGCGGAATAGGCAGCCTTATACCCATCTTTAACTGCCATTCGAACCGTTTTACCGGCCATTATCTCTTCCTCAATACGTTCGTAGATCAACACGTTGGCATCAACCGCCATACCCATGGTTAATACAATACCTGCGATACCAGGCAACGTTAAAACTGCACCGAGGGAAGCTAAAACTCCTATCTGGAAAAATACGTTCACGATCAGGGCTACGTTGGCAGCCAAACCTGCTTTCCGGCTGTAGAAGAATAACATATAGCTCAATACCAATAAGAATGCAATACCAAACGATCGGAAACCACTTGTAATGGCTTCTTGTCCCAGCGATGGCCCAACCACATCTTCAGCAATGATTACTGCAGGCGCAGGCATAGCTCCTGATTTCAGAATGTTTGCCAAATCCTTTGCTTCTTCAATGCTTTCCAAACCTGTAATAGAAGAGCGTCCACCGGTAATTTCACCGTTTACGTTAGGGAACGAACGAACATAACCGTCTAAAACGATGGCAATCGATTTTCCAACGTTATCCTTGGTTAAACGGGCCCAAACTTTAGCGCCGGTGCTGTTCATCGTCATGCTTACTTCAGGACGGCTACCCATATCGGCGTAATCCTGGCGTGCATCAGTAATTACATCACCACCAAGAGGTGCGCGGCCATCGCGACCGGTAATTTTAATGGCAACCAATTCATAGAATTTTTCACCTTTGTCCATTGCTTTGGCAGTCCATCTGAAAGCCAGGTTGCGGGGCATTAAAGCTTTTACCTGGTCCATTTTAAGGTACCTGTTTACCATGGCGGTATCTTTCCATTGAGCAGTTCCAACAGCGGCGCCGGGGTAAAACTGTCCCTGAGCGGTTACTCTTGGAGCTAAAATGGAGAACAATGGATATTGTTTCTTCGAATCTGCATTTTTGTCAACCGCGGTTGATTCAGTTTTTGATTTTTTATCCAATTCGTTCAGCAAACTGTTTGTAGAAGCTTTGCCGGAGGCTTTAGCGGTTGTGTCGGCTGGAGCGGCAGATGCCTGGGTTTTAAGCGAAAGAATTTCGACCAGTTTCTGGTTTGCCTGGGCAAGGAATGGATATACTTCGCTGTTGTCATAAGTTTCCCAGAATTCGAGGTTGGCCGTTCCCTGCAAGAGTTTACGGACACGTTTCGGATCGTCGATACCCGGAAGTTCGACCAAGATACGTCCGGCAGTTTGGAGTCGCTGTATATTTGGCTGGGCAACACCGAAACGGTCGATCCTGGTGCGGATGATGTTGAACGAATTGTCGATGGCAACGTCGGTCTCCTTTTTCAGGACTTTCAATACTTCGGCGTTGGTCGAATTGTATTTTACCTTATCTTTTAATTCGATGGTGTTAAAGATCGAAGCCAGTCGGCCACTTGGCGATAATTGTTCGAATGATTTTCCGAAGAGTGTTACAAAATCATCCTGGCTTGTTTTCTGCTTTTCTTTTGCCAGCTTGATAGCAGCCGTAAAAGTTGAGTCTTTACTGAAGTTCGACAACGATTTGATCAAATCGACCACTGAAACTTCGAGGGTAACGTTCATGCCGCCCTGCAAGTCAAGACCGAGACCTAGTTCGAGCGCTTTCACTTCTTTAAACGTGTATTTCCGAAGACCCAGCAAGTTGTAAACTACCTCGCTCGACATCGAGTCAAGATAGACTTGTTCTCTTTGCTTGTCTCCTTTCGCAAACACTTTGGCTGCTTTCTCAACCTGACTTGCCTTAAAGGTAAACATCAGCTGATACACACAAATCAAACCAAGGAGTATTGCAAACATTCTAATTGCACCTTTGTTTTGCATTTGTAAAATTTTAAATTGTTTAGTATTAATTATTTTGATTGAATTTTTGTCGGATGGAAGCTTCCCATACTTCTTGCAGGTGCACCAAACGTAGTCCGTTCAGGTGTAAAATTCCGGCTGACTTTCTGCTCAGGAATTACGAAAGAGGAGGTGTGTCGTCGGGGCTGTCGTACAAAACCCGGTTGAAAGGAAGTGAATGGAACATACAAACCGACGGAAAGGATGAATGCACAGCTTCAGCCTTCATCAGTTGGAATGTACGCAAATTATAATGTTTCAATAGAAATTTATTCTGGGTGCAGGCAAAGCGGGAACGAAAAGAAAGCTCAGTGCCTGAAGTTTTTAAATTGTAGGTGGGAACCTGGTTGCAGAAGAAGGTTTTGTTGGTGTCTGATTGATCCGGAACAGGAATTTTTCGGATACTATCAGCCAGTTGCTGGTGTGCTGCATGATACATGTCGAAAACAGCCGCCCCGCTCACCAGCAAAAGCAGCAGACAGAGGCGCATCATAAAATGTTTCGACATATATTTCTTAAGGTTCATGCAATTTTTTTCAGCTGTCAAATATATTTATTTTTTCCGAATATAAATGTCTCAATATTTCGTGTATTTGATGATGCCAGGAACCCGTAATTTTTTTTGGAACATTTTGTCGGGAAACTGAATGAATGTACAATCGGATAAATGTGCCTTCAAAAGTGTTGTAACTCAATTTCATTTCAAAAAATCTAGTATATATTTACTTCAATTTTTATTTACTGAAATTTGATTTACTGTGACGTAGGATTTGTTTAACATCTAAAATATAACCTATGAGTAAATTTATCTATTTGACTGCTATCCCCGAAGCCCTGATCGTTTCCATGTTACCTCCTGAAGAATTTGGGGAATACCTTTCAACGGGGGACGAAAAAAATGAACAAAGGCCAGGCGATATTCTTCGAAGTCGACCTTAGCCAAATCGAAAAACTGATCGACATGGATAGTTTGAACCGACGTTGTGTTGCGAAACCTGACGGTTCTCCTAAAAGCTCGGTTTATCTTTCGGTCTACAAAGTCTTGGAAATGATTCCTTTGTCGGCGCTCAAGAATTTGTACCTGACTACTGACAATGGATATACGCTGGAATTGAAAAAAGCTCCATTCGATTTGTCTTCAGAAATTACGAACAAGCTGTATCTTTTTCAGGAATTATGTCCGGTATCGCCAATGATTGCCAGCAAACTGGCGCCTTCGGCATTTTTAAAGCGGCTAACGGATGGATCAACGCCCATCGTTCTTCCAAAACTATTTTTTGTTGAGCTGAAAATGGGTGATCTGGCAACCAACCCACTTGAAAGTTCAGTTGATTATTTGCCATTTACAAATGTTGGACATCTGCGCGACTGTCTTGAGATTTTAAAAGGCGAATATGAAAAACAAATGAAAACCGTTATGCGGGTTTTTTCAGGCTCACTTCTTTACCGGACGATCGAAAGCGGTTTCTATGTTGGTTCAAAAGATGAAATTATTTTTTATCCGTTTCCAAGTCTGGCTGTGTTGGGAAACATAAATTATGAATTTTTCAGATCGATTTAATCGTTTTGGAACTGAATGATTTTGCGTGCATAATCAATCGTACAATGATAATGCATCAGAATGTCGCCTCCCAGAAGCCCGGCAATGCGGTAAGGCGTGTATTTTCCGTAAATGTTGTTTACATGATTTAGATCGATCAAGGCAACTTTCTGCCCGGTAATTTTTAAATCACCAAAACGAAGGTTGAACATTTTGCCGACCGTGGTGTCCATCATACCCTGGTTAATACCGGCACTTTGATAATCATTCTGGTCATCCGAATCGATCGCCTCGTAAAATGAACTCAGATTCACATCGAGTACCGTTTTTGAAGCTCCGGTATCAATGATCCAGCAAGAAGGGGTTTCGTCGTTAAAATAACCTTCAATGAGGATGTGATAATTATCCTGTTCGAGTTCAATGATTTGTAAGGGAATTTCGATCATAAAAAGGTCCCGGGTTCCATGTAATTTATATCTTGGGTACAGTCCCAAATACTCAGTAAAACAAGGTGTTTGTCGTTAATTTTATAAAAAACAAAATAGTTTTTAATAATTTGTAAACGAACCTGATCGAAACTTGTTTTTTTGCCAATCTGAGGATATTGGCATGTAAGTTTCAGTGTTTGTTTAAATAGAGTATTTAATTTAATGGAATACGCCGTTGACTTATTATGGGAGTTCCAAAATTCAAATATTCTTTTCCGGTCATCCCGAGCCCTTTGTGTCCAAATTATTTGTTTATCCATTTGCTTATTTCTTTGTCTGCATCCTCGTCAGATATGAATTGACCACTTTCATACTGATCAAGTGCTTCGGCTACAGCATTTTGTTGCTCGGCAGTCAATTGGTATGGAATAATATTTTCTTCATTTTCAATTAATTGCAGCATATATTCAAGAAGATCAATCCTTTCAATCTGGTTTATCTTTCCAGTCAGTTTATCGCGAAGGTTATTAATAGTTGTCATGATCAAAGAATTTTATAAAAAAAGCCCCTGTATTACTACAGGAGCTTCAAATATAAAGTTTATTGTTTGTTTTGCGCTAAAAAGCTTAGAGAATGTTCATGCCATCAACAACATCCATGATTTCTTTAACAGCTTTGGCCGATTCTTCCAGTAAAGCCTGTTCGTCGGCAGTCAGTTTAACTTCAATAATTTTTTCAACGCCATTTTTGCCCAATTTAACCGGAACACCAACGAAGATGTCTTTCAGGCCAAATTCGCCTTCCAGTTTTACACAGCAAGGGAAGATACGCTTCTGGTCCATAACAATTGCTTCAACCATCTGTGCAGCAGCCGAACCCGGTGCATACCAAGCTGAAGTACCCATCAGATTGACCAATTCGCCGCCGCCTTTTTTAGTACGGTCGATGATTTTATCAAGTGTTTCTTCGTCGAGGAATTCAGTTACCGGAATACCAGCAACTGTGGTATAGCGGGGTAGTGGAACCATTGAGTCGCCATGTCCGCCCATCAGTAAAGCCTGGATGTCGCGTGGCGACACGTCTAAAGCTTCGGCAAGAAAAGCACGGTAGCGGGCAGTGTCGAGGATACCGGCCATTCCCAATACTTTGTTTTTACTTGTTTTCGAAACTGCATAAGCAACGTAAGTCATCACGTCAAGCGGATTCGAAACAATGATAATGATCGCATTCGGAGAATACTTGATCACATTTTCGGTCACACTTTTTACGATACCTGCATTGATTGAAATCAAATCATCGCGGCTCATACCTGGTTTACGTGGAACACCTGAAGTGATTACAACAACATCAGAATTAGCTGATCTTGAATAATCATTCGTTGCTCCAACCACACGTGTATCGTAATAATTAATGGGAGCAGTCTGCCAAAGGTCCAATGATTTTCCTTCTGACAATCCTTCTTTTATGTCAAGCAATACTACTTCGTTTACAATGTTTTTTTCAGCTACGATCTGCGCACAGGTAGCTCCAACATTTCCGGCACCAACAACTGTTACTCTCATAAAATATATTTTTATCGATTACTTTTTTTGAATACGGATGCAAAGATAAAAGGTATTTCGGATTGAAGTCTTTATTTGCAACTCGCTTAACAATTTGGTAAAATAATCAATCAATCAGTTTGTTACATTCAAAAATGAAAATATTTTACTTGTTTGGCATGGTGGTCATATTGCTATTGATTGAGGAAGTTTTCTTGAAAAAACAATTGAAATAAACTTTTTGTTGACATTGAGGTTTATAACAATAAAAACTAATAGAATTACTATGGCAGACAGATTATCAGATCCAATTGGCCGTTTGATGGGACTTCGGTATAAATCACATCCCTGGCATGGTGTTTTTATCGGCAAAGATGCTCCTGAAAATGTGGTTGCTTTCATTGAAGTGGTTCCGACGGATACCGTAAAATACGAAATCGATAAGGAAAGTGGTTTTCTTAAACTCGACAGGCCACAGAAGTATTCGAATGTTGTTCCGGCACTTTATGGATTTATTCCCCAAACCTATTGTGGCGAACTAGTAGGTAAATTTTGTATGGAGAAGAACGGCAGAACCGGGATTAAAGGTGATGGCGACCCAATTGATATTTGTGTGCTGACCGAAAAGACCATTGCGCACGGTGACATTCTGGTTGATGCACGTCCGATCGGAGGGTTCCGTATGATCGACGGGAATGAGGCAGATGATAAGATTATTGCTGTTTTGACCAACGATGTGGTTTACAGCGAATACAAAGATTTGTCGGATTTGCCCGATATTGTAGTTGAAAGGCTAAAACACTATTTTCTGACTTATAAGGATATGCCTGGAAAAGTAAGCAATACCGAAATAACTCATATTTATGGCGCTGATGAAGCGCTTGAAGTAATAAATTGTTCGATTTCCGACTACCGTCAACGATTTGATAATATTGGGAAGTTACTTTAGAAAATTTCTAAAAAACAACGAAATATCACATAAAAAAAGGAACACAGTAAGGTGTTCCTTTTTTTATGTGATGGTATGTAATGTAAGTCCTATTTTCTTGGACGCTCTAATAATTTGAAAAATTGATCTAATTGTGGAAGGATCACAATGCGGGTTCTCCGGTTTAAGGCTCGGCCATCGGTTGTGTCGTTTGAATCAACCGGTAGGTATTCGCTTCGGCCTGCAGCCGTCATCATAGCGGGATTTATACCGTATTTTTCCTGAAGTACACGTACAACAGCGGTAGCCCTTTTTACACTTAGATCCCAGTTGTCGAGTAAGTCACCTCTTTTAAATGGAACGTTGTCGGTGTGACCTTCAACCATAAACTCGATACTCTTTTGATTATTCAAAACTTTTGCCACTTTTCCCAATACTTCGCTTGCCTTATCGGTAATACTGTAACTACCGCTTTTGAAAAGCATTTTATCAGAAATATCGATGTATACTACTCCTTTTTCGACTTTTATGTTGACATCTTTATCATCAAGATTCCCGATAGCGCCTTTCAGATTTAACACCAAAGCCAAATTTAAAGAATCGCGTTGAGCAAGAGATGACTGAAGGGTGTAAATCATATTATTTTGCTTTCCAATATTTTCCATCGATTTTTTGATGCTTTCAGCTTGAGAGCTTGAAATAACTGAAAGGTTTTCTAACTGTTTAAGCGCTTGATTATTATTCTGTTTAAGATAGTTGACTTGACCTTGTGCATCGATCAATTGTGCTTGAAGTTCGGCAATTTTATTCTCACTTACTTTTGCATTGTTTTCGCACTTGGTTAAATCTTGAAGTGATAGCTCATGGGAGGCCTTTTCTTTTGACAACATTTTAGCCTGGTCGCTAAATTTTTTGGTACTAACACATGATCCAAATATAATTAGTGCCAACATTGAAATCATTAATTTATTTTTCATGACATTTCTTTTAAAATGATTAATACTTTTAAATAATAAATCGAATTAAGAGTTAAAATTCGAAAATATATACAACTACCAACCTAATCTAAAGACCTGAATCATTACACTTTGTTGATCTTTCTTTTAAGGCTTTTTGAATTTTCGCTTTTTCAATTAACGAATTGAATACTGATTTAATAGGTTTTTTCTGATCCTTCAGAACATGAAAACATGGATAGAAAATGAGTTATTTGCAATCTTATCCTGATATTTCATTTTAAGCCTTTATTTCGCAATAAATATATTGCAGAGAAATCTAAATAAGTGTTATTTACCTGTTAATGAGTTGTCAATAAATATTTAACATCTATCTCGATTGATAGTTCATATTTTTAGAACTTACTTCCTCTTTAAATTCAGGTAGGAATAGTCAAATCCGTTCTTTTCGTCGAACAGATCTTCACGAGCAAGTTCTTCCCATTGTGAAAAATCTATTTCAGGAAAATATACATCCGCATCAAAGTCGCGATGAACCAAGGTCAGGTATAATTTGCCGGCAATCGGGAAAAATTGCCGGTAAATCATTCCGCCTCCGATGATAAATGCTTCTGATTCGTTTTTTACGGCTTCTACTGCTTCATCAATAGTGAAAACCATTTCGCAGCGTTCAAATTTATCCTCAGGATTGTCGGTAATTACAATATTCCTGCGGTTTGGAAGTGCTCCTTTAGGCAAAGACAACAGGGTATTGCGACCCATGATAACTGGATATCCGGTTGTAATTTGCTTAAACCGCTTCAAATCGTTTGGCAGGTGAAACAGCAAGTCGTTGTTTTTGCCAATGGCAAAATTCTGAGCAATGACTACTATGATTGAAATGTTTGCGTGTATCATATCTTATAAAAAATTCTATACCGACACTTTCCCTGGAATGTGCGGATGTGACTGATAACCGGTTAGTTCAAAATCTCCGAACTTAAAATCGAAGATGTTTTTTATTTCCGGGTTGATTTTCATCTGCGGAGGTGGAAACGGTTCGCGGGTTAGTTGCAGTTTTACTTGGTCCAGATGGTTGAGGTAAATGTGTGCATCGCCCAAGGTGTGGACGAATTCTCCGGGTTGCAGGTCACAAACCTGGGCCATCATCAGAGTCAATAAAGCATACGATGCAATGTTGAACGGAACTCCCAGAAAAATATCGGCGCTGCGTTGGTAAAGCTGGCACGAGAGCTTGCCGTTTGCCACGTAAAACTGAATCAGGAGGTGGCATGGTGGAAGTTTCATCTGGTCGATTTGACCAACATTCCAGGCGCTTACGATGTGTCGGCGTGAGTCTGGATTATTTTGGATGCTGTTTACCACTTGCGTTATCTGGTCAATATGTCGGCCATCAGGCGTTGGCCATGAGCGCCACTGATAACCGTAAACCGGACCAAGTTCGCCGTTTTCGTTGGCCCATTCGTTCCATATCCGAACGCCATTTTCCTGGAGGTATCTGACATTCGTATCGCCAGTTAAAAACCAAAGCAATTCGTGAATGATCGACTTTAAATGTAGCTTTTTGGTTGTCAACACCGGAAAACCTTCTGCAAGATTGTATCTCGACTGGTACCCGAAAACGCTGATGGTTCCTGTTCCGGTACGGTCATTTTTTTCAACACCGTCGCTAATTACATGGTTCAGTAATTCAAGATATTGCTTCATTTTTAAGCCCTTTGAGGTGTTCGTTTTATCCGCTGACAAGGTAAAAAGTTTTCTCGTGAAATGCGAAATGGATTAAAAAAAGATCACGGATAGTTTCTGCTTCATTTGCAAAACTATCCGTGATTGATTATATTCTCGTAACCGTAAAATTGCAATTAAAATATCGAAGGAGCAGTTTCTGGTTCGTGTTTGTATCTGAAAATGATCGGAAAAATGATGGCCAGAACTAAGGCATAACCAGCAAATACATACCAAATTGTTGGCCATGAGCGGCTGATGAGTTTCCCTCCCTCACCATATACTGAATAGAAATCGACTACAGCGCCGCTTGCATATCCACCGAATATAGCACCCAAGCCATTGGTAAGCATCATAAACAATCCCTGTGCACTGGCACGTATTTCGGGCTTCGCTTCAGTTTCGACGAACAACGAACCGGAAATGTTGAAAAAATCGAAGGCCATACCATATACAATCATCGACAAGATTAGTAAAGTCAATCCATTTCCCGGATTGCCAATGCCAAA
>Ga0302296_1000455_pt1 | contig 34339 bp, 27 predicted proteins | sample III_Fen_N3_1_FD_194546 | JGI IMG/M metagenome (GOLD analysis project Ga0302296, IMG submission 194546) | Peat permafrost microbial communities from Stordalen Mire near Abisko, Sweden - III_Fen_N3_1 | ecosystem: Environmental > Terrestrial > Soil > Wetlands > Permafrost | place: Sweden: Abisko... | reverse complement strand
CCGAATTCATCGAAAGGTCCAACACGCCATGGAGTAACAAAACCGGACGTTTCAGCTTGTGGTGATGTAAGTTTAAGCGCCGGTCCGAATTGGATTTTAACCAACGCAGCATACAATACGGTAGTAGATATCGATGGTTTACATGTGCGTAATGGCGGAACTTCAATGGCTTCACCTGTTGTAGCGGGTATTGCCGCGCTTTACCTCGAGAAATGTCACAACGGAACGTATGCAACGTTTAAAGCGGATTTACATGCTACTTCCTTCACCGACGGATTTACAGGAGCTGTGCCGAATAATGCTTACGGCTATGGAAAAGCAAATGCTTTAGATTTGTTGTTGCAAAGCAATTATACCGCAACTGTTGACGGTCCTTCACAATACTGTGGTGTTGGCGTAGATTCTGCTTTTGCGGTTGTGGCAAGTACGATTGATAGTATTTCGTGGAGCAGCGGAACAATCAATACCGATTTTTCTGTGATTACTGCTGCTGGTGACCTTTCTTATGTTACGTACAATGATTTGGGTTGCAGAGCTTATTCGGATACAATCACTTTAGTTGCTGGTGATATTCCCGCAACTCCGGTAATTACTGCCGCAGGAGCAAATTTGTCTACTGCAAGTTTCCCGAACCTTCAGTGGTATGAAAATGGTGTGGCTATTCCGGGGGCAACGGGTAACACAACAACAATCATACTTCCGAGCTCCAGTAATTTTACAGTTGGTGCTACCGGATCTACCGGTTGTGAAGCTATTTCCGCTCCGTACAATCCTTCTGCAGGAATTGCGGATGTAAATTGGTTGAATGTGCTTGTTTTTCCTAATCCAACAACAGGAATGCTCTCCATTCAAGCCGATGCTACAATTATGTCTGTAGAATTATTTGATTTACAAGGAAATAACGTATTATCACTGGCGCCTACTAGTAATCAAATTCGCATTGATTCATTGGCAAAAGGCTCTTATTTCATGCAAATTCGATCAGAAAATGGGATTGGTTGGACGAAAATTATCAAGAATTAGGCGAAAATTAAAAAGAACACCTATTTTTGGCGACAAATAACGAAACGAATGAATCTAACAGGCATCATTGCAATTTCTGGAAAACCAGGTCTATTTAAGGTAGTTGCTCAAGGTAAGAACAACATTATTGTTGAATCATTGGAAGAGAAAAAACGCTTCCCTGCTTACTCTTCAGACCGTATTTCCGCACTGGATGATATTAGCATTTACACGTATGAGGATGATAAACCTCTGAAAGAAATTTACAAAACGATCTTCGAAAAAGAAAACGGAGGAGGAATTCTTTCGCACAAAGAAGATTTGAGTAAGTTGACTGGTTATTTATTGGAAGTGCTTCCAAACTACGATCAAGAGCGCGTTTACCCATCCGATATCAAGAAATTGTTTCAGTGGTATAACTTGTTGTTGAAAGCAGGTGAATTGAAACTGGAAGTTGCAGAAGAAGTAGCTGCTCCGGTAGAAGAAACAGAAGCAACTGACAAACCGAAAAAAGAAAAAGCAGCAGCGGCTCCTAAAAAAGCAGCAACAGCGAAAAAAGCAACAGATAAACCTGCTACAAAATCGGCACCTAAAGTAACCGCAGCAAAAAAAGTAGCGGCTCCTAAAACAGGTTCCAGTAGAGGGAAATAATTGATAATAGTGACAGAGGTCGTTAGTCTAAAGCTGACGACCTTTTTTTATGCCATAACTTATGAGAAAATACATCGCAGCAGATTTTGCCTGCAACAATTGGAGTGAAGTTGAAGCTTATTTGAAAGAATTGAGCGAACGTGTATTAATTACCAAAGATGATTTCATCGCGTGGTTGAAAGACAAAAGTGAGTTGGAAGCCGTATTGGAAGAAAACATGGCGTGGCGTTATATCCGTATGACGATTGATACCACTGATACTGCGAAAACAGAAGCATACCAGTTTTTTGTAACGGAAATCCAACCCAACCTAGCTCCTTACGAAGATCAGTTGAACCGAAAAATGATGAGCGCCGAATGGGTGGATGAACTTTCCAACGACGAAGCCTACGCCATTTATTTCCGTTCCACGCACACGGCATTGAATTTATTCCGTGAAGAGAATATTCCATTGGAAACGGAGATCAATACCTTGAGTCAGGAATACGGAGCCATTTCGGGTCAGCAAACCATAGAATACGACGGCAAAACCTTGACAATGCCACAAGCGGCTATTTTCTTGAAAAACCCGGATGAAGCGGTGAGAAAAGAAGTATTTGAACTGATCGCCAACCGCCGAAAACTGGATCGTGAGCAATTGGATGAACTGTTCACGAAATTGGTCAAATTGCGTCACCAGGTTGCTGTGAATGCAGGTTGTACAGACTATCGCGATTATAAATTCAAAGCCTTGGGTCGTTTTGATTATTCCATTCAAGATTGCTTGGACTTCCATACTTCTATCGCTGAGTTGATTGTGCCGATGATTCGTCGCATGCAAGAAGAACAAGCCCGTTTGTTGGGTAAAGACTTATTGAAACCATGGGACACAGAAGTTGATCCGACCGGAAAAGCTCCGTTAAAACCTTTTGAATCGGGGAAAGAATTATTGGCCGGATCGATTGATATTTTCGGAAAATTGGATCCGTTTTTCAGCGATTGCTTGACTAAAATGGATCAAGGAGGCTACATGGATCTTGATTCCAAACACGGTAAAGCACCGGGTGGATACAATTATCCGCTGTATGAAAGTGGAATTCCGTTTATTTTCATGAACGCTGCCGGAGCGCAACGCGATGTGGTAACGATGGTTCATGAGGGCGGACATGCTGTGCATTCGTTTTTGAGCCGTGAATTGGAATTGACAGGCTTCAAATCCTTGCCTTCTGAAGTAGCCGAACTGGCTTCGATGTCGATGGAATTGCTTACGATGGATTATTGGGATCGTTTTTACCACAATGAAACCGACCTGAAACGCGCCAAAAAAGAGCAATTGGAATCGGTATTAAAAGTCCTTCCATGGATTGCCACAATCGATGCTTTTCAACATTGGATTTACACCAATCCGGATCACACCACCGAAGAACGAACGGCTTATTGGTTGGAACTGGGCAAACGCTTCGGAACCGGAATGCTGGATTACAGCGGTTATGAAGACATCAAAGAATCGAGTTGGCATCGACAATTGCACTTGTTTGAAGTACCGTTTTATTACATCGAATACGGCATTGCGCAATTGGGAGCTTTGGGAGTTTGGAAAAACTACAAGGCAAATCCGGCAACGGCATTGACCAATTACAAAGCGGCGTTGAAATTGGGTTACACCAAATCAATTCCGGCAATTTACCAAACAGCCGGATTAAAATTCGACTTCTCGAAAGAGAATGTAAAAGAACTAACCAGTTTGATTGAGCAGGAATTGAACCAATTGTAGTTGATTTGTGAAATTGTGGCAGCATTTTTGGATATCCATTCCCGAAAGTGATTCTGTAACTCTAAAACACATCTCATGAAACGGTTCTTTTTATTTGCGCAAGCACTCATACTAGTATCTGTGTTTCATTCCTTCGGTTTTGCACAAGACGATTGGGGATTTCAGTTCCGCTATAAAACGGAAGGTAAACTGTATTCGTTTGAACCTACGGGATTTTTCAATGAACCCGATCAATTGCCGAAAGATGTTTACCGCAGCTTCTTCGGCGCGCAAAAATCGTCCGATAGACTGACCTATTGGGGCAACAGCACTTATCATTCGGATTCAGGTGATCAATTATACTATGTCATTTATGAAATGGATACCGCAACGCAACAACCAACTGTTCAACATTTGTATGACGATGACGGTTTGTGGCTTTATTCCGTTATCGACGGCACCAATCTCGATTCCGTAACCACCCGGAAATTAGATACGCTGATTGCCGGTTACGCGCTCATCAACGGGCCTTACCAGTTTTCGACTTACACCATACGCGAAAACTCGGATATCGATTATTACATGATTGATCTTCACGAAGGTATTTTTCCGAAATATCTTCCGGAGCCAGGAGAACAAGGTGAATATGAAGATTTTGCATTGCGCATTGTTTTCGATCAGCAATTCAACGAAGTTCGGCGTTATGAATTGTTTGGAAATTCAACCGAATTGCGGGAATTGCAGCTGATGTCGCCGATGTTTTTGAGGTAGCGTTCAGTAAACACCTGTTTTATTCTCTATTGAGCGGATCGTGGTAGACAAGATTAAAGAACGATCCGCTGCGGTAAATGTATTCGTCTGTCAATCCTTGTGAACCGAAAGGCAACGAAATGATGTCGTCTTCCAAAGAAATCAGGAATTGTCCGAATAAATTCCCGACGAGCTCAGTTAAACCGTTGCTGTAACGGAAAACATGGATGTTTACGATGGAAAACTCAGGAGAATCAACCACCATCAATTCCGTTTCACCGTCTTTATCAAAATCGTATTCATAAACGCTCACCTGCATGCTTTGTTCCGAATAATCATCGATCACCACTAACTCTTTCCCCAACTTTTTGTGAATGGCCTGTACCACTAGCGCGCCTTGTTTGGTCGAAATAACAATCTCATCGCCCGATGACAAAGTGCCTTTTGCCACATCAGACTCACCGTCTAAGTTCCACGTTGCAATAAGTTTAGCTCCACCAATTACTTCAAACGGAGGACCATCAATAGCGAATGTGAAAAGGGAAACTGAAATGGCGAATACGATTGTTAGAATGGTTTTCATAGGAACGGATTTTAGTTTAGCTAAGCTAAAAATTAAAATCAACTCGTGTGTTTTGATGATGCGTTTATTTTTCAACTCATTCTTTTTCAAAGAAATGACTATTTGGGTGTTCGTGATCAGCCTTAGGCAGACAGGTATCCCGAACACCCAAACTCCCGAATTAGGGGATTTCATCCGGGAAAATTGTCCTTTCTGCCCTTTTTCACAACTTTTCAGAAAGAAATCAAAGAATCAATACTTTCGATTATCTTTGTAACACTGGGGTCGACATTGGATTTGACAGCAAATGCGGTTTCGGTGGGTAAGCATGTCGAGCGTTGCGATGAAGCTCGTAAATATCTTGTTGCAAAACATAATTGACAATACGTCATACGCACTTGCTGCATAATTTGCTGAATGTAAATTACGCTTAATCCGCTGAAGATATAGTAAGCGGACAAGTTTCTCTCCCGAGGGCTCTGATTTTCGGCTCTGGAATCGAGGGAACCAACTTAGAAAATCTGGCACCAACTTCGCCTCGCGGGCGGTGTGAGATCAAAGAGGATAAGCGGGATTCTTGGGTGTTTTTGTCCGATTTCCCGATGAAAACCAATCAAAAACTAAGCATGTAGAAGACATTGGGATTCTTTGTTTGGACGAGGGTTCGAACCCCTCCGACTCCACCAAGAGGGACAAACTAGGATAATACTTAGTTTGTCCTTTTTTGTTTCCCCTGAACCACTTGGTATAGCTGAGAATCTTCGCAATGTTCTCATTGATTTCAGCGGTTCGAACTTCATTATTTTTAAAAATGAATTTTTCAGGGAAAATCGAACCAATCAGATTTCTTTTCTCCTGAACAGTACTGTTTCTGTATCTTTCAATCAAATTGGGTAACAAACTCATTGCACTCATCACTTGATCTTTCAAACTGCTCTTTTGTGCTTTGTTCTTATTGATCTTAGATTTCACATCATCAATTCGGGATTCTAACGCTTGATTGAGTTCTGTGTAATCACGTGCGCTCAACTCTTCGTCAAGAAATGATTTCTTCAAGGATGTTTTGCGCTCTTCCAGTTTGCTTAATTCTTGCTTTAACCGCACAGTTTCCGCTTCACTATACTTTGCTCCATCTTTTTGGTCTTCTTCCCACATCGCACTAAAAAGCGTTTCAGCTTCCTCACTAAAATCAATTGCGCTCAATAGTTCTTCCATTTCTTTATTGACTGTTTCCGCTCTGAAACGTTCTTTTGAGCAATGCGAACAATGGTAATAGTAATGACGTGTTCCGTTTCTGCTTTTGGATGCGCTACCTGTAACGTGCTTACCGCAATTGGAACAGCTTAATATTCCCCGTAAAGGAAGTTCATCGCGTTCTTTGAACAATGTTTTCTTATTGATTCGCTGATTCTTTCCGTCCATGGTCATTTGAACCTCATAATACAATTCATCTGTGATTATTGGTTCGTGAATTCCAGTTCGGATTTCTTCGGGTTCATTATCGCCCGCAGGAACAAAAACTCTACCGATATAAACCGAATTTCGGAGCAAGCGGTAAAAACTGGTTTTGGAAATCTTCAATCCCATTTTAGAAAGTTCCATTCGGATAACATTCGGGGAGCGTTCTGCTTTTGCTACTTCTTGGAACGCCCATTGTACCACTTTCGATATTTCAGGATGCGGAACAATAATCGGTCGGTTGGATTCATCACGAGCATTCTTATAACCAACTGGGGCGTTGGAAGTCCAACGCCCCAGTTTTCGCGCTCCGCGAATCCCGTCCCTAATCTTCTGTGAACGAATATCGTTATCCACTTCGGGAAGTGCTAAGTAAATCGCAAGCATGATTTTGTTCTGCGGAACATTAAAATCAATGGGTTGCATAATTGCTTGTGCTTCAATCTCCATTTTGTTCAAGCGTCCGAGCATTTCATAAGCATCGGAAGCGTTACGGGAAAAGCGATCCCATGAAACGAACAGCAAGTAATCAATACTTTTCTGTTTCGTTTTAGCGTATGCTATCAGTTCGTTGAACTGTGGACGATTGAACGATTTTGCACTATGATCGTCCACGAAGTGCTTTTCAATTTCTATTCCCTTTAGTTCGCAGTACTTCACGAGTTGTTCATATTGAACCCCCAAGCTGTAACCACTGTTTGCTTGCTCGTCCGTACTAACGCGGGTGTAAAGAATTGCGCGTTTCATTTTCTTTGTTGTTTAATTAATTCCTTCTTCACTTTTATGAACCCGTACAAGAATGTACGAATGATTTCAATTTGTTTATCTGTGCAGTTATCATACTTCTTTCCCAGTATTTTCCTACACTGAGCAATCGTTAACATTGCGTTTGGTTTTGCAATAAAGTAATTTGGGATTACTTCGACCCATCCTTTGTGTGTGAAAAATTCATAAAAATGCTGAATCTCTTTATTTACGTGAGATTCAGCACTTCTTTTATTTGAATAACTTGAATCCTAAAATCCCCAAACCGATTGTAGCTAATACAGCAACTACTGCTCCTGTTCCGTCCGATTCTTCATTCTGTTTCACTTCCTGAACTTCTGTTGAAGGACTTTCAACGACTTCGGGTTGATAAACACGATCTTTAATCGTCGGATTGAATTTGTGGAAAATCATTGTCAGGAAGAAATTATTGAGTGCTGAATTGCCTTGTAAAGCACGTTCAGAAACTTCATAATCATCTTCAACATGCATTTCTTTTTTATGAGTAAGAAATGATGCGCTACAATCACAGAAATGAGCGTGACTTTTATTTTTGATTACGAAGGTACATTGATAAATATCTTCATTCGTGTTTATGTCTACTTCAGAAATGGTACCAAGGTAGTTTCCTGGAAACTCCAGAAAGTCGATTTTGAAAACCGTATGAAGCTCAGATTGAGGTTCTAAATAAACAGTAAACGTATGTAGTCCAAGATCAAGTTCATTGGCTAAATCAGGAATCAGCACTCGAAGAAGTTTGAAGTTCATCGAATACAAGGTTGGAAATACTGATTTCGAAAGAAACTCACCATCCTCCTTCAATTCTTCATTCTCCTCGCGAAGAGCCTTGTTTTCTTCCAAAAGATCATCATAATCTGGTTCATCATCTTCGTCGTAAACAATGTCATCCTCTTCATCCTCATTGTATGGAACCCATTCTCGATTAGGATCAAGTAATGGATTGGGAGTATTAATACCACGTCGAGGAAATTGAAACTCAATCGTATTCGATTCTTCTTGTTTTGGCTCTTGAATGGCTGTAACCTCAATAGTCGGAATAGACAACTTGAACTCAATCAATTTTTTCAGTTGTTTGTTGAAGTATTTGTTTTGAATTTCCTGCTGTTCCAAATTCACCAATTCACGATTATGAATGTCGCTGTAAACTTCAAACTTCCAGTCAGTGCTTTCAACCGAGAGAACCTGAACCGTTTTTGCAGTTGCATTTACATACAACAAGATACTTTGGTTCGGTTTAGAAGATTCATTGATGTCTAACAATAGGAAATAACCGTACTTGTCTTTTTCAACTGATTTGATGGATGCAGAACCGTGAATGTTGGTTGCGGATTTCCCGGAAAGAATTCCATTTTCCGTTAGTCCTTTCAATTCCTCTTCCAGTTCGGGTGCAAACTCATTTAACAGGCGATAATTTTCTTCGAAAATCTCGCCGTCGTGATTTCGTTTTTCTTCTGTCTTAACTTCCGAAATTGGCTTAACTGGTTCGGTCGTTGTTTCCTGCTGTATGGCAGGCAGGTTTAATTTCGGTTCGCTTAAACCGATTGTTTTTCTTACATCATCAAGGTAACTCATCGCCATATTCGATTTGACTAAAGTGGATGCTTTACGTTGTGCATCATTCCATCTGCCTCCTTCGAATTTGTATACGATTTCGGATAATCGAACCTGAGTACCTATAATTTCTAAATTGGTTAACATTAAAAGATTTTCCAATGAACTTGAATTTGCTGTGTCCATGGCATAAAATATTAAAAATGATTTGACTTATGAGAGAGGTTCTCTCATCTTAGCTTTGGTGGCTTTCCCAAAATACAGCGTTTCAATATTGGGAAATGGTGGTCTGTCACTTCTCCGTCCCGATTAGAACAGATGACAGGTCTTTTTTGCTATAACGTTTATAGTATTCAAATTGTTACCTAAGCTGAAAGAAAAAAATGTTAAAGGTTATTTTGGTGAAAAATGGCATCCTAAAGGTGTCCGATCAGGGGTGCTTTGGTTATCCGAAGTGGTTACCAATTGGTATTCATTTGGTCTCCATTTAGGCTACCTGAAAGCCAGTAAAATCAACTTGTTTGGTGTCTATTAGGTATCCTTATTGGTTATTTGTTCCACCAAAGGTATCCTGTTTGGCTACCTAATAAAATGATAACTGCCCACTAGTTGGTGGGCAGTTAGGAATAAATTGATTGTATTAAGATTTCAGCAAAGTCTTTAGGTATTTCTTCCGCTCCAACATCAACCAGTTGTAGATTTCTGTTGCTAATCGTTCGAACGATTCGTTGTCATTGAACGCGATTTCTGTAACATGGTAGGCACGGTCACAATACTCATCCGTTAAATGATCCAAGCGCCTATCGTTGATATTGAGTTCCATTAAGGAGAAAACGGAACGTGAAATGTCTAGCATTCCATTATCGTGATCGAACCCCAATAGGTTCAAACCTAAAACGGTATGTTGGTGTCTTAAATCGTCTTTTATCAACTGAATGATAACCTTTTTTGGAGTTTTTTTCTGCATGGTTCATTTTTTTTACATGAACCAAAAGTACAAAATAGATTAAATTAATTAACCTTAAATCAAATAAAGTTTACTTTATTTTGGAATAAATATTGTTTTAGGTGTTTTAGTTCAAGCAATTCAAGGGTTTGGGGTGGCTCATTTAAGGCTACATTTGTATATATTTAGATACCAAATTTAAGACATTGAGCAAAGACGAGAAAATACATCACAACAGAATTAAGATAGTTCTTGCTGAAAAGAATGTATCACAAACAGCATTGAGTGAGTTAACTGGACTTTCCAAAACTCGAATTTCAAGCTACTGTACAAATTCTTCTCAACCATCTATAGAAACGCTGAGAATGATTGCTGTAGCCTTAAAGGTGAATGCACAACGTCTTGTTACGCCTACTCCTGACGAGGACGAGAAATAGAGTTCGGAAATAGGAAGGTCTAGACTGCTATGTGAGCAACGTTTTCAAATTGAATTGGAATATGATGGAAAAAATACCTTTTAAAGTATCAGCAAGGGCTGGAAAATTATTAGGAAGGGAAAATTTTTCCAATCCTGAAGGTGCTATAATTGAATTAGTTAAAAATTCATATGATGCCGATGCAAAAAATTGTATCGTAATATTTGATATTCCCTTTAAAATTGAAAAAGATGAAGAGGGTAATGATAAAAAGGTCTTGCAAAATGATTTAGGGAATATCTTTATTATTGATAATGGTGAAGGAATGGACAAAAAAGTCATTGAAAACCATTGGATGCAGATTGGGACAGGTAACAAAGAAACTGATTTTATTTCAACGAAAAAGAGAATTAAAACTGGTGCAAAAGGTATTGGTCGCTTTGCCTTGGATAGATTGGGTTTTATGACAGAAATGTGGACTTTAGCTAATAAGAACCAAAGCCACAAATGGAAAATGGATTGGAATCAATTTGATAATTCTGACCAGTCAATATCAGATATTACAGCTGATCTTACAGCTGAGTCATTCGATATTGAGACTTTTTTGAAGAATGAATTTAACTTTAAAGACTTAAAGAAAATTCCTTTTAAAACAGGTACCATACTAAAAATATCCAACTTAAAAGACGAATGGTTTGATGACAGTATTAGTGGTGTTTTCAAAAGTCTTGAAGCTCTAATACCGCCTAAGGAGTTAAATATCTTTTTTGATGTAAATTTCCAACATATACAACAGCCAAAAGAATATGGAAAAGTTGAGACGGCCTTCTTTAATGATTATGATTACAAACTGGTCGCAAATTATAAACCAGATAGCCTTTCTGTAGACTTTGAAATAACAAGAAATGAAATTGATATTGAATTAGTTAAAAAGAAATATTCATTCTTGTATAAGAACGCTAAAGCTCCATATGACCTAAAGACATTAGAAAAGAAGGTTTTTAAGTATTCTAAACCAATTGACGAGCTACTTAAATGGGAATTAGATCAAGAAAACACCAAGCAACTTAAAGAATTAGGTGCATTCGATTTGACTTTTTATTATCTGAAATTTAATGTCTCGCTTAAAGAAGATTATCCTTACAAATCAATAAATCAAAAAGAACGTAGGAATGTCTTGGATAAATTTGGGGGTGTGAAAATTTACAGGGATTCATTTCGCGTTAGACCTTACGGAGACCCTGATAATGATTGGTTAAAACTTGGAGCAAGAGTAGCACAAAGCCCTGCTGGTGCTGGACAACGAATTGGCGATTGGAGGGTTCGACCAGAGCAAACTGCGGGTATTATTACGATATCGAGAAAAAACAACCCGCTATTGATCGATAAATCTGACCGAGGAGCTCTTCAGGAAAATGATACTTATGAAACTTTTAAAAGTATCATTATTAAAGTGATCCATGAGTTTGAAACTGATCGGTCTAAGATATTGAATGTCTATTATAAACATTCTATTCTAGAAAGAGAGAAAGCTCAAGAGAAAGAGATTCAAAGAAGAGCTGAAGAATTAGCTGACAAAATCGTTAACGAAAGAAAGACAGCTGAAGAAAAAATATATGGATCTAAAAAACCTGCTTTAGACCTCTTTCAACAAAAAAAGGAAGAAGAGGAAAGAAAACGTTATGAAGATGCTTTTAAAGACACATTTAAAGCCATTGAAGACGAAAAAGTAGAAAAAGACAATGAGGAAATTGTTCAGGTAAGAGGATTGGCAAGCTTAGGACTTATCGTTTCTTCATTTGCACATGAATTGAAAGAAATTAAAAATAATGTAAACGAAATTGACGATTTAGAGGTAATCTATGACACCTTAATTCATGAAGAGCAAAAAAAGGTGTTAGAATTTTCGGATGGTAAAAACATTATTAGTTCTCTAAAGTCAGACACGCAAAAAATCACTCACTGGATTGAGTATTCTTTGAACGCTATCAAGAAAGACAAACGGAAAAGAACCAATTTAGATTTGCATAAATACTTTGAAAATCTTTCAAAAGATTGGGAAAAGGTACTGACGAACAGGAGTATACAGCTAATTCTTAATAAGAACAAACAAGACAAGTTACTTTTGAGGTCCTTTGAAATGGATATGAATACGATTTTTAGTAATCTAATATCAAATTCTATTGATTCATTTCAAACTTTGAAATCCATCAGAGACCGAAAAATTGAAATTATTATAAATCAAGAAGAAGATTCCATTGAAATCGATTATATCGATAATGGAACAGGGTTGTCAAAGGTTTTTCTAAACGATACAGAGAGTATATTCAGACCTTTTACAACTTCAAAAAAGGATCGTCATGGTAACGATATCGGTACTGGACTAGGTATGTACTTAGTTAAAAATGTGATTGAAGACTATAATGGAGATATTGCAATCATTGACAAAGATCAAGGCTTTCAAGTAAAAATCAATTTCCCAACTAGAAAAAGCTAAAATTATGAAATATAGAATTGGCTATGTGGATGAAGACCCACAACAAGTTTCAAAATATGAACGAAGTTTACGCAGTTATTTTGACGTCGTTAGTTATAACATTGAAAAAGGAACAGAGTTAGCTGATCTATTGCAACAAGTTTATGATTCTGAAATTGATCTGTTAATGGTAGATTATCTCATGGTGGATAAGGGAGTAGTCACTTTCAATGGAGATGAAGTTGCAAGACAATTTGAAGAAATTAAACCGAGGTTTCCCGTTATTATATTTACAAATGAAGAAGCCCAGGCTTTTCCTCAGGTTGATAATCCGAATATTATATATGACAAATCATTAGTAACAACTGACATAAAACGTCTTGTGGAAGTGTTGAATAAAAATATTCTAGCGTACAAAAATTACATAGGAAAAAGGCAGGATGCTATCGAAGAGTTATTGTTGAAGGGGGAAAAAGGTGAAGGACTAACACCAGAGGAGAAACATATACTGCTTCAAAATCAAATGGAATTAATCAATTTAGATAAAACCTCGAATGAGGTTCCGTTTCAGCTATTAGATGATAAGAAACTAGACGATCTTTCAAAAACAACTAAAGAGGCAGAAAAATTCTTGGAATCATTAATTAAGAAAAGAAATGATGGGACCCTTTAGAAATGCTATTCCTTCTAGAAGACCCACTCCGTCAAAAAATCCGACAGGAGACAACTGGGCAGAACATAAACCTGATTTGAAAATTGACTTCAATTCAAAATGTGGCTATTGTGATTCTTTTGACGGATTTAGACATACATATTTCGAAGTTGACCATTTTATTCCAAAAGATTTTTTCAAACCACTTGGAAACATTTCTGTTACTGAATATAGAAATCTAGTTTATTCATGCAAATTTTGTAATAATACTAAAAGAGCCAAATGGCCTACCCAAAGAGAAGACATTTATAATGACGGCACGAGTGGATTTGATGATCCGGCAACAAATTTATATGACACTCATTTTTATAGGACTGCAGATGGTGGCATTATGTGGCAAACAAATGTTGGGAAATGGATGTTTAGAGAAGCTTTCCACTTTGATAAAAGACAGAATTCTATTAAAATCCTTTGGAATCTTGAGAAACTGAGATTAATACTTGATTCTTTAATCATTATTCTCAACAGTTTAGATCAGGCATCAGTAGAGTATAAAGATTTAAAAATAAAAATTGGAGAATATAGCCTTGAATACTATTTATTCCACAAAGAACTAATTGATTTTTATGGATAAGAAAAAATCGGGGTCATATTACACTCCCGAAAGACTGTCTTCTTTTGTTGCCAATTATTGCTTATCTCATATAAGCGACAGAGAGAACATATCCATACTCGAACCTAGTGTTGGCGATGGTTCTTTCTTGAATGCGATTTCAAATAGCCCACTAATCAATGGTTTTAACCTCGTAGATATTGTTGTAGTAGAAAAAGAAGAAGAAGAATTACAAAAGGCAATTGATATTGAGATTAATGCAAATATGCGTTTATCGACTAATAATGTTGATTATTTAGACTTTCATTTCACAGATCAAAATAACTATTCACTTATTATCGGAAATCCTCCCTATGTTAAGAAAAATCATTTAACGGAAGGACAAAAAGAATCTGCAAAAAGAATTCATGCCGAAAGAAACTTATCTGACAAAAGCATAAACAATATTTGGACCTCATTCTTAGTTAGTGGTATAACCAAATTAGCCAATGACGGCTTTATTGCAATGATTTTACCTTTGGAATTATTACAGGTAAAGTTCACAGAAGAAATTCGCAACCTTTTGAAACAGGAATTCACAAGAATAGAAATATTCACTTTTAATGAACTTCAATTTCAAGAATGCAAGGGACAAGACACCGTTCTTCTTATAGGTTATAAACAACATGAATTAGAAGGTATTTTCTATACAAATATTAACTCAATAGAAGATTTAGAGCAGAATAACTATGAATTTTATCAGAATGCTGCATTATCAGATTCTGAACGAAAATGGACTCATCATTTTATTACTCCAGATGAATATGAGTTCCTTGAAAATATAAAAATAAGACTTCATGATGCTTCTCATTTCGTAAATAACAAAGCGGGAATTGTTACTGCTGCAAATGACTTTTTTATAGTAAGTGAAGATCGGTTAAATGAATATGGTTTAAACGATTTTGCTAGACCAATAGTTCAAAAAGGCTTTTTTGTAAATGGTTCTGTTTCATTCACAAATGAAGATTTCATCGCTTTGTCAGAAGGAAATAAACCTACTTATTTGCTGGACTTCAATCTAATGGAAGACAAGGACATTACTCCAGAAATAATGACCTATTTAAACATTGGGGTTGAAAGGGAAATTCCAGACAGATATAAATGTAAGCAAAGAGAAAGATGGTACAAAGTACCAAATATATCAACCGTTCCTGACGCTTTCTTTTTTAAGAGGGCGCATGAGTACCCTAAATTATTGACCAATCAAGCAAATGTTTTAGTTACAGATAGTGCTTACAAGATAGAACCAAAAGAAGGTGTTGATATTCAAAATTTCATTTTCTCATTTTATAATTCACTAACTCTTGCTTTTGCAGAATTGGAAGGTCGATATTATGGAGGTGGTGTCCTGGAACTAACCCCTAACGAATTTAGAGTTTTACCAATACCTTATGTAGAATGCCAAGATTTCAGGGCGTATGAACATTTCTTTGATAACAAACAATCGATTGAAGACGTTTTAGCTGAATATAATTATCAAATTCTTAATGGTAGTTTAGGTTTGACTTTAGAAGAAATTGATAGAATAGAATCTATCAGAAAGAAACTCATTAATAAAAGACATCGTAAATAGCAATTAATTAAGACAATAACCACTATGACCACTACACTAAAAGACCTAACAGATTTATTCTCTGAGGCAAAACAGAAAAGTGAGTTTGACTTTGTTCTGACACTGATGAATTACAAAGGAATTGGTGAAGTAGAACTTATGGCAAATCTTCACGAATGGTTTGATGCAATTGAATTTTATAAAACTCAATACAACTCTCTCGGAGGAAAACAAAAAGTTAGAATGGGTGTACTTCTCTATTCCACTTTTTTCGAAAACAGCGACTTTTACAATATCATCGGAAGCTTATGCCGAATCAAATTGGGCTACAAGGGATCTTCTCGTCTTTTTTGGAAGACGAAGAAATATGAACGCCTTTTAGGTATCGGTGAAAAGCAAGATTTCCTGATAGAACTTTTAGATGATGTCGGAAAACAAAGTATCATCGAATTCTTTGATCAAAATCATTTTAAAGAAATCAGAAATACGTTTTTCCATTCTGCCTACTCCCTTACGGATACTGAATACATTCTTCATGATTCAGAACCGATTTATATAGGTAATGTTGGTCATTCCTACGTAAGTATTCAAGACTTTCTAATTCCTAAAATTGAAAACGTAATTGAGTTCTTTAACAAATTCAAATATCTGTATGTTTCAAGCTTTGCTTCATATACTTCCGATAAGCAAGTCAACGGACGTTTCCCTGCTCCAATTGTAGCAACTATAATCGGTTCGCCTCATGGATTGAAAGGGTTTAGAATTAAAAATGCTGTTACATTTTATGGTCAATCTCATGATTCGGGCATTTGGTACAATGAAGTGCATAAAATGTGGGAGGGACATAACGTTACCACCTACATGAATAGTGTTGAAACTATTGAAATTGGCGAACAATTACAGAGATACTTTAGTAAAGCAGATATTCATAAGAGTGACAAAGACTTTTTCAATATGATAGACAAATTGAAAGAAAGAAATGTTCCTCATGAACTTCAAACAGCAGTCCAACTGTTAATCAAATTTGGAAATATTCGATATGACAAAATGGATTCGGAACAAACCATACCAAAGAAGAAAAGTTTGAAATACATCACTTTGCCATTCTATGAAAAGGCTTTGGAAATGAGCGGAACCAGTTTCGATAGAACAGAGTTGAACAAAAGAGTAAAGTTATTGAAGGAAGAGTAAATCACATAAAACTATTGCTATGCTTAAAGCAGACATCACATTTTATCCATCAACTCAAATCCAAGCAGATATTGATTTTCTGAAATATCAAATTAATAAACGACAAGTAAATTTGATACCCGGAACAGGTTTACAAAAACTAATAGATGAATGTGAGAGTTATCTCTCATTAAAATCTGGCGATCCAATCTACAATGACACTTTGAAACCCCTTTTGGTTCTTTACAGTTTCACAGATACATTACGAATGTTGTGGATGAAACGAATTGATTTTACGATTCAACTCCGTTCAATGAACACAGGTGATACAGCCTACGGTAAACCCAGTAGTAATGATGAAATTTACTTCAAGGATTTTGAACTGGAATTGTTTACGACAGCTTATTTGAATGAGTACGGGTTAAAAGCAATCTTGCCACAACATACTGAGGGTAATGATGTCTTTTGCAAGGAAATCGAAATTCAATGTAAACACCCCGAAGTATTCACAAGGGATAAAATAGACGGCTTTCTTCGTTCATTTCAAATATCATTGCAAAACAGTCAAAATTATGGGGTGTTTGGTATCGGAATAGATGATTATTTGCAGTTTACTGAAAATTCATTCCCTTTTGATTTTGATGGCTATACAAGTGCCTACGCTGCTAAGTTAAAAGAGATTGATCAAGAATTAACTGAGATTTTTGATGATACATTAAAATATTGTCCGCGAGTTTTAGGAGTCATTCTTATAAATACACATTTCACTTTTAATGAGCAAATGGGACTCGCGTTAAGTAAAACTACTAATTCTGTATTCTGTCTTCGACCGAATGCAAGAGAGGTCGAGGAAGAAAAACATATTCAAGCTTACGAAATCATATCTGTATTCAATTCGAAACCTGCTATACGCTCTTACTAACAATATTTGAACGATGGATACAAGAACAAGGATATTTCTATTACTTGATTATAAAGAGTATTATGGAGTTGACAAAACAATTGCCGATGCGGAAGATTTGATTCGAAATATTCCTTCGGCTACCTTATTGAATTATATTTCAGGAATCTCAATTAATATTTATTTACAAGACAATTCTGATGAAACTGGTAAAGTACAATTCATGCTTGTGAATAGTTTGTTAGGAAAATGCGAAGCTTCTGCCCAGCAAAAATGGGCTTTTGAAATTAGAAAACAGGAAGATAAAGGGCATTCTCCGATTATGTTTTGGAATTATTCGAACTTGCTTTTTTACGGATTAATTTTCCAAACATATAATACTCTTCCGTCAAGAGATTTAACGAGTGACGAAGCTCAAAGAATGTTTGATGCTTATTTAATCATTAATGGAGTTGCGAATTCAAAAATTATTATTGAAGGAGAAGACGTCCAAAAAGCCGAAGATGAAGGAAGAGTTGAAGATGTGACACTACCAAGCTTAATTTATCAAAAAGATTACGCTTCAACGAATGATTTCAGCAATCAAGTCACAAGAGGAGTAGAATTCTTTAAATATTTAGAAAATGACCCGAAATATGGTATCATAGTTCCTGAATATTATGCTTCAAAAAATGTTAGCGGATTCCTAAGGATGTTCAAAAACCTACTAATTGTCTTTACCGAAACTCGGATCGTTCAAGACAATCTGAAACGAAAACAATTGGCAAATTTGCATGATTTTGTTTTGCGTAACGAAGTTGATTTAGCATATATCGAAACCCTATGTATAAACACAGATATTGATTGTTATTTGGCTGATAACAGCTTTAGTTCTCTTAGAAAGAAATTTCTTTATAAGTTAAGTGACATTCAGTTTTTAATCTTAGATGTTAACTTTTTAATAGATCAATTCTATAAAGCGCAAATATTTTCATTCAATGCATTCTTAAAATCTAAGAATGTAAAAGCAGAGTTCCTTTCCGAAAAGGGCAAGAAATTTATGGAGGATATATACCTACCTTCTGTTTTAGATATTTGTTTTTCAGATTATATTAGGTTTTATGGGGATTCCTGTACTAACTCTAATAAAGACGAACTTTGTGACGCATATTTAAGGGATTCGAATAAAATTTGTCTGATTGAATTCAAGGATGTGTTATTAAATGCATCCATAAAGAACAGCGCAGATAAAGAAAGTCTCCTTTCGGAGTTTGACAAGAAATTTGTTGCCAATGAAACAAAAAGACCAAAAGGAATAACACAATTAATAAATGCTATAAAAGATATTGCTTTTAGTCCCATCTCATTTGACGAATCGGCTTCTAAAGAGAATTTAGAAATTTATCCTGCCATTGTGTACACTGATTTATCATTCGGTGCTGAGGGAATAAACAAGATATATAAAGAAAAGTTCCGCAAGGAACTTAAGAAATTGAATTTAAAAAACATTGTTGTCAAAGATGTAACGTTTATTAATCTGAGTTTTTTTGAAATTCGGGAGGATTATTTCGCGAGCAATCTTTTAAACTTGTTCGATATGTTAAATGCTTATCACAAACACACAGAAGATTCGAACTATAACTTAACCTCTTTTGAAGTCTTTTCAAGATTTTACATGAACGAATACGCACCACAAGATTTGGGACCAACTTCTTCATTTCTTGCTCATATGAACAATATTCTAACTGCAAAATAAAGTACTTCCCATTTCATTTTTGGTTCGACTTACGTACCGCCTTCTCCACCTTCGCCCTACGTAGCTCGCAAGAGCGATGTAGGGCTTTTTTTATCCTTCATAGCTCGAAGAGCGATGTAGGGCTTTTTTTATCCTTCATAGCTCGAAGAGCGACGAAGGATATCTATCCTGCCGCTAACCGATTTATCTTACGGGCTTCGGTGGACTCGGTCCACAACCCTTATTCATAATCGTAGCTCGCAAGAGCGAAGTAGGGTTTGTTCTTCGAAACTCATAGTGAAGAAGAACTTTTTTGTTTAGAACCCTCATTCCAAATATAAGTCCTCTAAGGGCTTACGCTAAAGCTCTTCATCCTCGCGTAACCGCTTCGGTGGAGCAAGGTCAGCACAAGCGTAGTAGACCCGGTCCACAAGACTTTTCTTTCAAATTGATATTTCGGATTGATGTTTTTCACTAACTTAAGTAGAGAACAACGAAATATTATTTCTAAACACTATCAAAAATGCAATACGTTTACCTACTCAAATGCTCAGATGGGACAACTTACAAAGGATGCACTCAAAACATCGAGGAAAGACTAAAACGACACAACAAAGGCGAAGTTCTTTATACTTCTACCCGACTACCATTAGAACTCATTACTTACATTGCTTTTACCGATAAATACAAAGCCTTTCATTTTGAGAAGTATTTAAAATCCGGATCAGGAAAGGCTTTTTCGAATAAGCGGTTTCTTTGAGAATTGAGACCGAATCCATACTTGAAACTTCAATCTATTGTTTTCGGAAAGAGAAATGCCTGATTGGGAAAGATTTTTAGCCCATTTCAATTCATCATTAGATTTTTGGATAAAAAATTATTCATAACTAAAGATGTAAACCATGACTGAAATTTACGCAATCAAACCCGGTCCAAAGCCAAAAACTGATGACGGTGATCTAGACAAAAGAAGAAGAGTAGCTCCTCCAAATGTACCTAAATATAATCCACCGTTAAAACTTCATAAACCAAAAAAATAGATGATCTGGACTCGAACCGACTGGAGAAAGTGAGAAACGACAGCGGTTCGATTCCCTTTTGCTCAAAAGGTATTGTCTTTCAGATTTTTATTGGTAATATTGAATCTACCTATAATACTCTCTAATTTATAAAGTTCACACTACCTACTTCAACTAAAATCATAATGTAATGCTGAAATCTATCTTGATTCTTTTGGTTATTTCAATAAACCAAAATATATCTTGTCAAAGTGTTCGAGACAATGCGATTGAGTTATTAGAAAGTGTAACAAAGAAATTCCAAATTAACGACTTGGATGGAGCACTTTCTGACATTGATAAATCCATTAAACTCGACTCAACCTATTATGCGGCTTATTATAATAAAGGTTTGATTGAATTAAAGCAAGAAAAGTACAACGAGGCTTTCCTTCGTGCTGATAAAACGTTAAAAATCAATCCGGAAATGATTGAAGCCTATGCACTAAGAAGTTTTTTGTATAATCACTTTGCTAATTATGGAAAAGCCATTTCAGATTGCACTGCAGCTCTTTCAATTAACCGCTATTCTCAATACATTTTGTTTTAGATGAATCACGGAACAATAGTTCTAATAGAAACCTTGTTATAAAATGAAAATCACATATATCCTATTCTCACTAATAACCTTGTTCCTGTTTTCCTGCAGTGATCCGAACAGCATTGAAGTTTCTGAAGCTGATTTTTCTTACACACCGCCAAGTAATTGGAAATTGGGATTTGAAAGCTATGAATTTGCTCCTGAAGATCATTGGAGGATCTACCATGCCAGCTATGAAGTAAAATCAAAAAAGCAGGATACAACTATTGCAATAGTTCAGATCGATTCCCAATACTTAAAAGACTACCACCGAGAGATGAAATGTGATCAATTTGATCCATTAAATAGGCTTGATCGTTGTTCGCTTCAAAAAACCTTTCAAAAAAAATATCACCTTCAGAAGCAGGAAATGTGTGAAGTAATTGATTCAAGAAAAAGAGTCTATTGCGATAGTAAATACAGTATACATTTTGAATTTCAAAATGGGGATTTCTTCATCCAATGTGTAATATCTTCGAACCATTTAATTAAATCCGAACTTTACGATGAAAATCTATTAGTGAATGAATTCGATCAATTGATTCGATCTATAAAGGAGTTGTGACAAAAGAATAAAAAAACTATCCGGGCAGATTGGTTTTCAAACATCAAACCAGATGTAACTTTCACTCCTATAATTTCTTCACAAATCTCCGCCAACATTAGGAAATGCTTCCGATAAAGTTTTCAACGCAGAAAACAACTTCATTCACTTAATGGAATCATGGTATCCAAAAACCTATTTGTTTGAGTCTCAAAAAATCCTGAACGTTTTACATGAAGGGAAATAAGTAATTAGAAATTCGACAGAAAGCAGATTACGGTAGTAGTTCGCTTTTTTCTTTTCAGTGTGAGTGTGAGAACTGAGTGTGGAATTGTGGTTCGAAGCTCCAATTCTGTCTTCTCCCTCCAAGGATTATGGTCTAATGACTCTGATGAGTATCAGACTCCGTCAGAGAGGGTGGCGAAGTCAAATCTTCTGCAACCAACGATTTCATTCAGTTTCCTCAAATTCACAGCAGTGCTATCCCTTTTTGCTTGAAAGAAATTGTATTTCTGATTTTCAGTTCTTAGATTGTAACTTTAACCGAGATTATTCTTTCTATAATTATGAAATCATTGGTCTGTATTCTTCTTACTTTTTTCTCTTTTACAAACCATGTGAAAGCGCAGGTTGATAAACTTGATAGTTTGAAGTTGGAACAAATGTATTCGTCTGCTTTCGGTAACTGGCAAAACGGTGAGTTGGAAGAGGCTTTGACTGAATGTGATCTAATTTTATCACACGATCCGTCTTTCGCAAAAACGCACTATTTAAAAGGAAACATCCTGGATGATGTCAATAATAACACGGGTGCCGATGCAGCATACAAATTGGCTATTGACTTGGATAGTGCTTACAGTGATTATGTAAAACAATATAGGATAGGTAAATATCATGAAACAGCGAGTGCTAGAAGTGAGGATCGCAATTACGACGACGCATTGATAAACTATACGAAAGCTCTGGAAATTGATTCGTCCTATAGCTGGACATGGTATGAAAGAGGCCGTGTTAAGGAATGGATGCACAACAATGAAGGCGCAATGGATGATTTTAAAAAAGCTTATGAGTTGGATTCAATGAATGTAGAAATCATTTATTCCATAGCGAATTTAGAATCAGAATCGGGTAATTATACATCAGCAATCGCTCTGTACACTAAAATAATCAGCCATCGTTTGAACTCTTACCACTCCCCTTTTTACATCGTTTATTTTTTACGTGGAGAAGCAAAAAAAATGCAAGAGGATTATGAAGGAGCTTTAGAGGATTATGCAATTCTGCTAAGCTATGACCGTGAAAATCCTGAATATTATCGCAGAAGAGGACTTTTATTTATACAGCTTAAAAAATCAAGTGAAGCTTGTGAAGATTTTATACAGGCAAACTTACTTCAGAAAGGAATAGCTGATGAGTACATTCTTAGCTTTTGCAGGTAATTTGATGTATTAGAAAAAAGTATCGGATCCCAATTCAAAATTTCAACCTACCTCCTATCCATCTGGCAACCCTTCTCTCTTAAACCCGTTACTTATAATGTAGGATAACACTTGAAGAAGTGCCATTCTCCGTTAAACGAATAGTACAAATGACCCTGAAATGACAATGCGCCACTTTCAACTACTTATGATCTTGTTTTTTACAGGTTCAACTTATGCACAATCAGATTGTGATTCGGTTACCGCCGGACCTGACCAAACAGTTTGCGTTGGAACCGCCGTTCAATTGCAAGGTGCCGCGCCCGGAATCAACAATATTGTATCGACTTTGTGGACCGGTGGAAACGGAAACTATGTGCCCAATAACAGCGTCACCAATCCGCTTTATTATCCTACCGCAGCTGAAATAGCGACAGGTCAGGTCGATTTGCAGTTTCAACTTACCTACAATTCTATAGCTCCTTCGTTAGAAACTTCGTTGTTGGCGTACGATCACGGCGGCGAAGATTCTATTTTCTACATCAGTCCGGTGAACGGAGCCATTCAAGGGGTACAAAGCAACTCAGGAAACGACCTCACCGCCATCGGTTATCAGTCAAGCACCAATTCATTGTTTGGGATCTCCAATATTGTAGAACCGGCCAACCTCTATCAGATCGATGTGGTGACCAATGCCGTGACACTGCTGCTTAATTCATTGGGAAATTATTTTTGGGCAGGTGATTTCGACAACACCCATCAATTGTTTTACACCATCAGTACGCCTTACGGTGCCGGACAGATGCAAAGCCTCTATGCCTTTGATTTCAGCCAGGGAGCTCCCGTGAGCAACTTCATCGGTTACTTGAATCTATTTGGTAATAACAGTATCTTATTTTACATTGCCGGAGATGGTATCAATGGATTGGCTTACGATCCGAACACGTCAAAATTATACGGCGTTTCCTTCAACGGAAAGTTATACGACATCAGCACATCAACCGGAATTGCCACATTGATCGGGAATTGTCCAAGTCAATTGCGTGGATTGGCATTTGATTATACGACCAATAAATTATGGGGATGTGATAACGCTGCGAATCTTTATGAGATTGATCAAACTACCGGCGCATTGCTTTCGACCGTGACTTCTCAGGGCACTTTTGGCGTAGTAACTTCATTGACTTACGCTCCCAACCTGTTGAATAATCCGGTAGTGACTACGTGTGTGGATAGTGTACGTATCAATTTCATTGACTGTAGTATAAACTGCACGAGCGAAATAAATACTTCAGGTGATTCATGCGTTCAGACCGCATTTCCGTTCACGGTTCTATCTGATTCGTTAATCAACTCGGTCGCCTGGAATTTCGGGGATCCAAACAGTGGTATCAACAATACGTCTAACACGATTAATGCCAGTCATACGTTTTCAGCACCGGGAAGTTATGTGGTTACAGCTATTGTGAATTTGACCTGCGGAATTGACACCTTAATGGAAACCGTTACGGTTGTTCCATGCGATATTCCGGAAACCGTGAATTGTGAAATCAGCGTTCCGAATGTCTTTACCCCAAACGCAGACAGCATCAACGATACGTTTGCTCCACAATTCAATTGTGTGTTAGACCAATACAGCTACATCATCCTTAACAGATGGGGCGGTTTGGTTTACACTGCTTCCAATCAGAATGACAAATGGAATGGCAAATACGATGGAACTGACTGTCCTGAAGGCGTTTATTTTTACTTGGTGACCTATCAATTTCCTTCAAAACAACCCGAAACCATTCATGGTGCGGTAACGCTACTGAGGTAATGAACAATCAACATCAATTGACGTAATAATTAAAATAATAACACTCATTGATGAGCTCATTGTAAAATGCTGTATTTCTGTAGTTCTTGCTAAGAATTTCGAAATTTGAGAAAGCGCCTCCTGTTCGCATTTCGTTCATGTAAATATCAAAAGTAAAACGCTCGTTTGAATCGAAATAAGCCGTGATTTCACCGTTCTTCTCTGTGTATACGTTCTGTTCGCAACGTGCTAGCATGAAATGGATTTGTGCTTTCTGCTCATCCGTTAACTTGCTGCCAAACACCAATGCTTTTTTAAAGAACAATTGCGCCGCTTTCATGGAATAGAAACCATTCGGAGCATAAGTTGAACGGTAATAAGCCATACCTCTCCATTGCAAACCGTAGTAACTGGTATTGTAATATGCAAGCCCCAGTTTATAATAATCCATCGCTGACGACTTCTTCTTGTTCAACTCGTTGAGCTTTTTTGCCAACTCGTATTTCGACATCGAAGACATGGAATAATGATTCTCGTCGAATTGGTTGAAATCAGGGTTTTTCAGATTAAACGCAAATGGGTCACCATAAATTCGTTCATCCAATAAGTTTTTCGGCAATTCACTGAAAATTGCAATCGCTTCCTCCAAATGATCAGGATCGCGCATCAGCAACGTGGCTTTGAATTCTTTCAGCTGTTGCTCGCATTGCTCAAAATCAACACTGGAATTCAAGGAGTATCCATAATCTTCATAATTGAAGAAAAAGTAATTGGCTGCATAGAGCGAAAGCGTTGTTTCCGGCGTTTTATGCAAATCAGTCAATACCTGATCTATGTAAGCTACATCAGATTGCTTTTCAGACTTTTCCTCATCATAAAAAGAGTATTCAGAACGTAATTCCGAAATGGTTTGGCCTGAAAATACAAGTTCCAGAAACGCATTTTTTGTTTTGGAACGTTCGTAAATCTGCCGGAAGATGAATTCATTGACAGTATTGTATTCGCTGTAATCGTAATAGCGGTCGTTATTTTCTTCATTCAAATACGGATAACCAACGCTATTGTTATTCAACTCATACAACTTTTCACCGATGATGTTCTCATCCACTTCCGTCAACGTTTGTCTTGCTCCCAAATAGTTGACAATGTAAATAATCGTATGCTGTTTTTGATAATCCGGTGTTTTCGGGTGAATTTTCTCCAGCAAAGTTGAACACTCTGTGTGCTGATTATTGAGGTAATACAAATAAGCCAATGACAAATGCCAAAATTGATCTTCATCGTCTTTCGCCAACATGCTTTCGTTGAATTTGATCAGGTCTTTGGTATAATTGCTCACTTGTTCTGCCAGCAACTTTTCAACCTGTTCATCGCCCGATTCGTCGTCTGTTAGTAAGCCCTTTTCCAATTTATTGATCTCATGCGTCATGATAACACGCGCATACTCATGATTACCCAAAGCGTTGGTGATAGACTGCATATCTTCCAATCCGAGCGCTTTCGTTTGCATGGAACGTACGTAATGCAACGCCATTTTCTCTTCAGTTTCCGTACAAAGCTTGAGCGTTTTTTTGAAATCTTCTTCCGAATCCAGCTTCATGCTTAGGTATGAACTTTCTCGTTTAGACGGACAATTTGCATACACTTTGATGAAATAATAATTGGCCTGAAACGGTTTGTTTTGTTTCATCAGGATTCCCGCATAGTGCTCCATGGCCCAATAACCCACTAAAGAAGTACTGTTGCTGAAATAGGTTTTATACGTTTTTTCTGCTTCATTCAGCTGATTGCTGTAACGGTACAATTTGATCAACTGAAAAGCATAACGCTCTTTCATGAAATCGTCCTGCACAGCCTTCATTAACGCTTTTCCTTCCTTGATTCGGTTGTCAAAATCCGACAGGTTGATTTCCTTCACTTCTTCTGCCCAAGGTTCGGGGGTGTTATCAGAGATGCTTTTTTCAACGTTTAATGCATACGCGATGAAGTCTAAAAAGAGTGTTTCTTTTTTCGAAATATCCACATCACTCAAGCGTTTGGATCGCAATCGTTTGCGTTCTTTTACTTTATCAAATTCGGCAACAGATGGACGATAAATGAATCGTTCGAGGTCTTTTTTTCGGTACACATTTTCCAAATACGTTGCCCAACTTCCGGTATTCTGAATGCGCGGACTGTTTTCCGTATAAATTTCGTTGTTATAAATCCACGCGTTGTAGGTCGTTGTTTTTTTACCGTTGTCAAACAGGATGTTTCGGTCGAAAAGCATGTCGTAATCCATGTAATAACCACCGCCACCACAGGCAATGGATTCAATGGCAATGCAGAGACTAAGGAATAAGATGACGAATTTTCTGGATGCTGCTTTCATTGTAGTGTGAGATGTGTTCCTGACTGATGTGGAACAAAATTAAACGATTAAAACTTAGTTCGCTTTCCTGCAACCATTCGGCCATAGCAGTAAGCGTTTCGGGGGAAGAAGTTTCCAGACGAATCAGATCGCCTTTACAGACGTACGTATCGTTTAGGTAACCATTTTTATGAACCTTGTAAACGTGCGGTTTCACTTGTGTGTAATCCGGAGACGTGAGTTCGCTTTCGGAAATATCGTTGGCAATCAATGAAAGCTTTCCAAGTCGAAAAACGAGTCCCCACTGGTAAATCGGCAAGGCAAGATCCAATTCAATCGGGTAACTCGTAGAAGGTGAAATGTACTTTTTAAGGGTCGAGGTAGATAGGATAGAATTTTCCACGTTGAACGCATCTAAATCATCCATGTTGTAACACATCAGCACTCCTTTTTTCACTGGAGGAATGCCTGTTTCCGTTTGATACTTAATCTGATGCAGCCGAATGGTACAAGTTACTTTCAGTGTTGGGTCGAATTGCTGAAGTGCCCGAAGCAATTCAAAATAAGCTACTTGGGTTGTACCCGACCAGTCGCAATCGATTTGTAGTTCGCGAACCGACAGCTTGTTTTTGCCAGCAATGCTTTTGACCAGTTTGAGCAGTTGTTTCGCGAGTTCCGGCTGATTGTGTTTAAACACGTCGTTTCGAATATACACACATGGAACAACTTGAAGTCCGGGATGCTCATTGAATTGAATGACGGAAACCGGTTGGGCTTTACCCGTTGCCGGATCATAGGTCACATCAAAAAACTTCACGAAAAGTTCTTCGGATTGGCAGTTTTTTAGCAGCGATTGCTGATCGTTGCTCAGTGCATACGTCTGTTTCCAGTAATAAAAAGCAACAGGCGGGTGTTCAACGGACCTAAAAACACGGATACTCAATACTAGGATGGCTGTAATTACAACCAAAACACTGATGATTTTCCATTGTTTACCAATCTTGAGAGCCATTTGTTTGAAACGGAGGTTTTTGCTGATGAATACCGTGGCGAAATTACACTTTTCGGCCTCTCAAGAGCGCGGTTAGTGACTTAGTTTTCCACAGATTAATTACCTTCCACCAATTTTAGTTTATACTTTTAATACACTAAATACTTTATCCATGAGAAAACTAATCGCAGGAATAAACGTGACCCTCGACGGGGTTTGTGATCATACGGCAGTGATTCCGGATGATGAAATCCATGACCATTACACCGAAATGTTGCGCAGTGGTGATACCATTCTGTATGGACGAACCACTTACCAGCTCATGGAATATTGGCGGGAGGTGTTGGAAAATCCTACGGGGAATAAAGCATTGGATGATTTTGCGGTGATCATGGATACCATTTCCAAAGTAGTTTTTTCGCACACACTTGAAGGTGTTGACTGGAAAACCGCTCGCTTAGCAACAAAAAGTCTTGAAGAAGAAATCAGGGAACTCAAGCAGCAACAAGGTAAAGATGTGTTTATTGGGAGTCCGGGGTTAATTGTACAAGCGCTGAATTTAAGCTTGGTAGATGAACTACAACTCATGATTCACCCGGTAATAGCAGGAAAAGGGATGCAACTGTTCAAGGAAATAAACCAACGGATCGAATTGAAGCTCACGAAAACGAAAACATTTAGTTGTGGGGCGGTGGTGATGTATTATGAGCCAGTGAAAGACATTCATTAATATCAACAGACAATTGAAAAACAGATATTTATCAATGATTTTGAATTGTATTTCTTGATCAAGTATCTTTAACTATCTAAAACCAAGATTATGATCACAGCTTACGTATCTTTTAACGGCAACACTGAAGAAGCCTTTGAATTCTATAAATCGGCATTGAATGGTGAAATCACCAGTATTCAGCGCTTTGCAGACGCACCCAACGGAGCTCAATTATCCGAGTCTGACAAGAATAAAATCATGCACATCGCGCTGGAAGCTCCCGATAATATCCGATTAATGGGCAATGATCACATGGATTTTATGGGCGGACCTTATCAGGCCGGAAACAACTTTTCGTTATCGTTTCACCCCGATAGTGAAGAATTGGCCGATCAGTTGTTTAACAGCCTTTCAGTGGGCGGCACAATCAGTGTACCGATGAGCAAAGCACCGTGGGGCGATTATTTCGGGATGTTTAAAGATAAATTTGGAGTGAAATGGATGATTAATCATCAACTTAAGCATTAGATCTTGAGACTCGATTGATTATCATTATAAAACGGAGGAATGAGTAAGAAGAGAAAAACAATCTACATTTTTTCAACCGTTCTTTTAATTGGATTTATCCTATTCAACTTCATATCCAACTTTATCAAGAAGGCTATGGAAACCAAACCGAATGGTCCTTATCATTCTTCGAGCACAATAGCAGAAGCTAAAAGGGATAATGTTCTGTTGGAAGTGTATCGAGCTACCAAGACAAAGTATTTCTCAGGAAACGGTATTCAAACCTACAAGTTAGGCGAAATTTGGATTGAAAGAAACATGAACAATCCAAAGGATTATTTAGATAACTCCGACTACATATTAAGTATGTATTTTGAATATTTAACCAAGGATGATCTACATGAATTTCGCTTACTCAGAAACGGTCCGGTGAGATTTGATGTGCTTCAACAGACTGAATATCCTGATGGTAACCCAAGAGTGCGGTACTTAATCAATGAGTATGACGACACGATCAAACTCGAAGTCATTGAGCGAAATCCATTGGATAGTTTAGCTTGGTTGACTGAAAAAGCAATTGATACGATCGTTTTAATTAAGCAATAAGACCAGAATTAAACATGGAACCATCAATTTTAGTTGACTGAAGTGTAGCTATAAAAGGAAAGACGACCCTTCCGAATCACCTTTCCTTTATAAACCACTATTTTACTTCAAATCAAACCGGTCAAGATTCATCACCTTATCCCAAGCTTTCAGGAAGTCGGCAACAAATTTTTGGTGCGAATCGGAACAACCGTAAACTTCGGCAATGGCTCTGAGTTCGGAATTGGAACCGAAGATGAGATCAACGCGTGTTCCTGTCCATTTAACAGTACCAGTTTTGCGATCGCGGCCTTCGAAGACTTCTTTTGAATCGGAGGTTGCGCTCCAGGTTGTGTTCAAATCGAGTACGTTCAGGAAAAAATCGTTGGTCAATGTTTCCGGACGAGCTGTGAATACTCCGTGCTGCGAATGATCGAAATTGGTATTCAATACGCGCATTCCACCCACCAAAACGGTCAATTCAGGAACCGTCAAGTTCATTAACTGCGCTTTGTCGATCAGCAATTCTTCAGCCGAAACCAGATGACCTAACTTCACATAATTGCGGAAACCGTCACCGGCTGGCTCGAGAATGCTAAACGATTCAACATCTGTCTGTTCTTGACTGGTATCGGCGCGACCGGGTGTAAACGGTACATTGATGGAATGACCGGCATTTTTAGCCGCTTGTTCAATGGCCACGCATCCACCCAATACAATGACGTCTGCGAGCGAAACTTGTTTCCCGCCCATTTGCGCATTGTTGAATGCTGTTTGAATGCTTTCGAGTTTAGCCAAAACCTCTTGCAATTGAGCCGGATTGTTGACTTTCCAATCTTTTTGAGGTGCTAACCGAATGCGTGCACCGTTGGCTCCTCCCCGCTTGTCTGAACCACGAAAAGTAGACGCCGAAGCCCAAGCTGTTGCTACTAATTGTGAAATCGGGAGTCCCGAAGCCAGGATTTCAGCTTTCAATGTTGCAATGTCATTGATGTTAATGAGCAAGTGTGTCACTGTAGGAATGGGATCTTGCCAAATCAAGTCTTCGGCAGGGACTTCCTTACCCAAATAGCGTGTTTTTGGTCCCATATCGCGGTGCGTCAACTTGAACCAGGCACGAGCAAACGCATCGGCAAAAGCATCCGGATTTTCATGGAAATACTTGGAGATCGGTCCGTAAATCGGATCTTCCCGCAAGGATAAATCGGTTGTCAGCATAGTTGGTGCATGACTTCTGGAAGGATCGTGTGCATCGGGAACGGTTCCTGCTCCCGCCCCTGCTTTCGGCTTCCATTGGTGAGCACCGGCCGGACTTTTGGTCAATTCCCATTCAAAACCAAATAAGTTATCGAAGAAGTTATGGCTCCATTGGGTAGGCGTTGTAGTCCAGGCGCCTTCCAATCCACTAGAAATGGTATCAACTCCACTTCCGCTTCCGAAAGTGTTTTTCCAGCCGAGGCCCATGTCTTCAATGCTTGCACCTGCAGGTTCTGCGCCTACGTATTTACCCGGATCGGCTGCACCGTGGGTTTTCCCGAAGGTATGTCCACCGGCAATCAGCGCAACGGTTTCTTCATCGTTCATCGCCATACGGCCAAAGGTTTCGCGAATATCGTGCGCAGCCAAAAGCGGATCAGGATTTCCGTTCGGTCCTTCCGGATTTACGTAAATCAATCCCATTTGCACGGCTGCTAACGGATTCTCGAGTTCGCGATCACCGGAATAACGTTTGTCATCGAGCCATTTTCCTTCCGATCCCCAGTACACATCTTCTTCCGGTTCCCAGATATCTTCGCGTCCGCCAGCATAACCGAAGGTCTTAAATCCCATTGATTCTAATGCGCATTCCCGGTAAGAATCATCAAATCGGCCCAGGAGATGTTTTTTCCGTATTTCTGTTTGATCGGCCACAGCAACAAACGTGCTTTGTCGAGGTTTACGTTATCGGGCCAGCTGTTCAATGGAGCAAAACGTTGTGCACCCGAGCCACCACCACCCCGACCATCTGAAATGCGGTAAGTACCCGCGCTGTGCCATGCCATGCGAATAAAAAATGGACCGTAATGACCGTAATCGGCTGGCCACCAATCCTGCGAATCGGTCATCAGCGCAACAATATCTTTCTTCACCGCATCCAAATCGAGCGACTTAAATGCTTCTGCGTAATTAAACGACTCGTCCATCGGATTGGATGGTGCAGCATGCTGACGTAGAATATTTACTTTCAACTGATTCGGCCACCAGTCGCGGTTACCGGTACCTCCACCGGCAGTTTGTTTGATTGCTCCGCCATGGAACGGACATTTGCTTTCATTTTCCATAGTAATCAGATTTTATAAGGATGTGAATTCATTTTCAGCTTCTTTAAAGTTACTGTGTTTGTTGAAGCAATTTTAAAGTTAATTCATGTATCGATTTTAATTATTAATCTATAGGGTTATAGATAATTTTTATTAAACTGGCTTTTGTCTTGCCCAGCACCAAACTCGTTAAGTTAATTACGGAATAAAGATTATGTCACTCAAACAACCATTTTCAAAATAGAATAATAAAAGCAGTAATAGTTTGCCACAGATTGCCCAGATGAACACAGATATTGTACTATACGCTAGCGTATAGTCTTCAAATTGAACTACGGATTACATCTATGAAAATCCGTGAAATCTGTGGCAAAATAAGTTGGCACTTCTTTTTTTGCGAGATTATATCTTGTTGGACCTAATAGAGCAATGATATAAAGGTTAATAGATATTGAAAGAATCGTTAGAAATGATTGTGACAAACTTCGCCCCAAGAAGAATTTATTCTATTACTGATCTTTAACACCCATAATTCAACTCCCACAAACCGTTCTTTGTAACACCTCCTTTTTTGACTTATCAACCATTTTCACCTACTGATCACCACAATTGTTGATAATTTATTTACACAAACTCCACTAAGCTAGCAGTTTAAGAAACGAACTATCTAACATTCTTTTTTTCAATTAATTAGAATGCCTGTTTTTAATTTAACAATACAGGCAAATCTTTAATTAGTCAACGGCATCAATTGTTATAATTCAAACAAAAAAGCAAACCATCAGTGATATTAATTGTTAAATAACTATAATTACAAAATTATGCTACAGTTAACTTAAAAATTATTCTATGAAAAAAACCGGAACTATTCTTTTCTGGATTTTTCTGTTGGTCCAATTGACTGCGTTTGGACAACGGGAAATATCCGGAAGCATTATCTCGAAAGAAGATAATCAACCACTCATCGGAGCACTGGTACGTGTGAAAAGCACTTCAGTGATGGCGCTTTCCGATGAAAATGGTAAATACACCATCGCGCTGCCACAAGGGCGTGATACGCTGATTTTCAGCTACACGATGAAAGCTCCACAAGAGATCAAAGTAGGAGCTGAAAATACCCTGAACGTGTTCTTAAGCGAAGATGCTCAGGAACTGGAATCGGTAGTGGTAACAGCTTTGGGGATCAAACGCGATGAAAAAAGCATCGGGTATGCGATCAGTAAAGTGGATGGAGACGCCATCAGAAACAGTAACCAAACCAATGTGGTAAACGCTTTGGGTGGAATTGTTGCGGGTGCGAACGTTACGCAGGCTTCAGGAACAGCGGGCGGTTCATCACGTATTACACTGCGCGGATTTACCTCTCTTACCGGAAACAATCAAGCATTGATTGTGATTGACGGTGTAAAAGTAAACAACGAAGAGTTGAATACAGAAGAGACGACGCAAGGTGTGGGTTACTCCAATCGCGGTATCGATATCAATCCAAACGACATCGAATCTGTTTCTGTTTTGAAAGGAGGAGCTGCTTCTGCACTTTACGGAATTGACGGTGCCAACGGGGTGATTGTCATTACGACAAAAAGAGGAAAACCTGCTACGGGCGAAAGTCGTTTTTCGGTAACTGTAGGTTCTTCTTTGGGCTTTTCACAAGTCAATAAACTTCCTGCACTTCAAAACAAATATTCTCAAGGAACTGCTTGGAATAGCGCCGATGGATTTACGCCTGAATACCAAGCACCTGAAACAGGTTGGTTAACAAGCTGGGGGCCTGCCTATTCTGATTTGTCATGGGATGGAGCATCTGATTACGAATACGATAAAAACGGACACATTGTGTTGAATTCGGATCCGTCGGCAAAAACACCGGTTACACCTTACAACAATTTGAAGAGCTTTTTCAGAACCGGAACAACGGTGAAAAACAACTTTAGTATTTCAGGTGGAAATGATGTGTTGACCTTTCGTTTCTCGGGCTCTAATATGCGTGAAGGTGGAATTGTTCCCAACAACGTTTTCCAAAAATCCAATTTATCATTCGGAACGGGAATAAGTTTATTGGATAAAAAATTGAACATTTCAACCACAACCAATTACATCAATTCAGGCGGAACACGTATCCAACAAGGATCGAATCTTTCTGGTGTAATGTTGGGCTTGTTGCGTACACCAATTACGTTCGACAACGCAAACGGCATTGAAAATAAACCTTGGGACGATGCTTCTTCGTATCAATTGGCAGATGGTAGTCAGCGTAATTTCCGCGGTGGTGGTGGTTACGATAATCCTTTCTGGACGGTGAATAAAAATCCGTTTACCGATCAGGTAAATCGCATCATTCAGAATATCCAAGCAACGTACCAATTTTCTAACTGGTTCATTTTAGGAACCAATATCGGTTTGGATACTTACAGCGATCGCCGTCAGCAAAAATTCGCCATCGGTTCACGTGCTTACCCAACAGGAAAAATCATTGAAGATAATTTCAACGTGACACAAACCGATGCTTACCTTACTGCAACCGG
>Ga0302296_1000453_pt1 | contig 34408 bp, 25 predicted proteins | sample III_Fen_N3_1_FD_194546 | JGI IMG/M metagenome (GOLD analysis project Ga0302296, IMG submission 194546) | Peat permafrost microbial communities from Stordalen Mire near Abisko, Sweden - III_Fen_N3_1 | ecosystem: Environmental > Terrestrial > Soil > Wetlands > Permafrost | place: Sweden: Abisko... | reverse complement strand
GTTGAAAGCTTTTCCGCAACCCAATAAGCCATCCGATCAACGATGGGTTTGTGGTTCAACTGGTTGCGAACCAGTATGTTTTCTGAATCGGCAAACCGTTCGTGTTCGTCGGTAATTTCAGAAAGATATTCTTCGTAACGGGTAAGCAGATAAAACGAAAAGGCAAACGGGTCGAATGGCAGAAATGAGTCTTCGGAAGAAGGGAAAAACAACCTATGTTGCTGATAATCAACCTCAACAATTTCCTGATTTTTGATATTTTTCTCGAACAAAATCGGATGAGCTTTCAGGAATAAGCCGGAAGACAGACTGGCTGGTGAATAATTGATTTTAGGAAGATTGGATTGAAGAAACTCATCAGGACTGGTGGTAAACACAAGCTCTACGCCAAGTATGGTTCGAAAAATGAATTCAAACGTAAATTTTACCCGCGAAGTAATTTCGGGTACGAAAATCAGTAATTTGTCAGAATGCATCATATTGAAATCAAATCAGTCCTTCATCGGCGAAGCTAAAGTACGCATCATTCCCGATAATCAAGTGATCGAGCACCGGAATATCCATGTGTTTTCCGGCTTCTGCGATTTTTTTCGTGATATCCTTGTCTGCCTCGCTGGGAATCAGGTTTCCGGAGGGATGATTGTGGCATAAAATAATGGAACATGCACGTTTTTCGAGCGCGATCCTCAGGATGACACGAACATCGATGACCGTTCCTGACAACCCGCCCTGACTAACCATCAGCTTGTCGATGAGCAGGTTGTTCCGGTTGAGCAGCAAAACCCAGAATTCTTCGTGAGGAAGGTCGCTCAGCAAAGGTTTAAAAACGGTTGCGGCATCGGCGCTGGTTATCACCTTAGGCTTTTCGTCGGGCTCCGATTCCTTTCGCCGGCGGCCCAGTTCCATGGCCGCCGAAATCGTGATGGCTTTTGCCGGTCCGATGCCTTTAAATTTTTGCAGATCGTCAATGGTTTTTTTGCCCAGTTCGTTGAGGTTGTTGTTGACCGAAGCCAACATCCGGCGCGACAATTCGACCGCCGATTCATCCAGGTTTCCGGAGCCAATCAAAATGGCTATCAATTCAGCTTCCGTCAACGAACGGATTCCTTTGGAGAGCATCTTCTCGCGGGGGCGGTCTTCAACTGCCCATTCCTTAATACTTAGTTTTTTATACATGGGAGTTTGTTTACGAATAACTAAGTTATGAAACTGAAACGAATTTGCCAAACGGATAAAAAAATAATTGATCCGGATCGTCTTGGGCGTAATCGGTAGTTCTAATCTCAATTTTGTTACCGATTTCAAATGCACTTGATGGACTTCCTGAAAAAAGTAAGTTGATTCTGATTCGTAAATCGGATAGGTTTTCGACTAAAGATATCTTTAATAAATATAAGTATCCGATGCCATACCTAATTTTCAAATGAAGACATTAAATGGTCATTGATTGTCATTGATTGTCATTAATTGTCATTGATTGTCATTAATTGTCATTGATTGTAACTCAAATGACTATAAATGACTATTGAATGACCATATTCATCAGAATGAAAATTTCATTGGGTAATGTTACGGATATTCATTTTAATGAAAATTACTCATCGTTTTTGAGCAGTTTCACAATGATCGCAACTGCATTCTTTACCTTTAGCTTTCTCAAAGGCTTCTTTTCCTTCGGATATTGAAAAATAGACAAGTCCGGCTGCCCCAATAACATCAGCATAAACAAAGCCTGTCAGTTCGTAAATAAGGCTTGAGACAAGCAATACAACTGACATATAGACACATACTTTGGTACAATTGGCATCGGCAATAATGGGTTCTGAATCTAATAGTTTCCCGATCTTCTTTTTGGCATTCATCAACCAAACCATTACAGCAATGGAGACCGATGAGATTACTATACCCCAGAAAGTTGTTTCTGGCTTTTGATGGTTGATAAGATTAAAAATTATTCCTGCCAGGAGTCCTGCTGACAATAGATAGAATGCTGTTCCGGTAATCTTCAGCGCTCTTATTTCGAACGGGCTTTTCGGACTTTTCGGATTTTGACTGATTCGTACGATCATAAAAGCAATTCCAAGACCAGACAGAACCTCAATAAAGCTATCAACACCAAAGCCAAACAAGGTAAGAGTATCATCACTGAACCCAAGCCACATTGAAATGAGCCCTTCCAAAATATTATATAAAATGGTGAAAATGGCCAGTTTTAACGCTACACTATAATGTTTCTTTTCCATTGGTTCAGTTCAATTTCAAGGGCTATTTTTATTTAGAGCTGGCACTGTAAGGTAACGTAAAACTAAACGTACTTCCTTTTCCTTCTTCGCTCTCGATGTGAATAGAGCCGCCGTGTTTTTCAACAAATTCTTTACAAAGCAACAAGCCTAATCCAGAGCTGGGTTCACCATTGGTGCCTTTCCGGTTGGTTTGAACATCAAGCCGGAACAACTTGTCAATTCGATCAGGATTCATTCCGATGCCTGTATCCTGAACCGAAATTTTTACAGTTTTGGATTCGTCAACTTCTGCCGATAGATGCACAGTTCCTCCTTTCGGTGTAAATTTCAGCGCATTTGAAATAAGATTGCGAATAACCGTTTGAAGCATGTTATTGTCGGCAAAAACACTTATTTCGTCCGAAATATGGCAGGTCAAATCAATTCCTTTGTTTTTGGCGGGTTCGACCATTAACGAAATACTCTCGTTTGCAATCGGAAGTAATTTCATCATCGTCGGTTCGAAAGGTATTAACCCTTGTTCCATACGCGACCATTCCAGGAGGTTTTCGAGCAACTGGTAAAGGTTGGTGGCCGAGTTTTCCATGCTGACCGCAATCGTTTGTATTTCACTCATGGATAACCCCGGCAAAGCCCCGGCCATGATTTGTGTCAGCCCCAAAAAACTATTGAAAGGGCTACGCAGGTCATGAGCAATGATGGAGAAGAACTTATCCTTTTCGGCATTAATTTTTTGAAGCTCCTCGTTTTTTTGTTGTATTTCGGTTTCTTTTTGCTTCCGGTTGCTAATATCGCGGGTTACACTAATCAGATGTGGAATTCCTTTGAGCATAATAATGGCAGCTGACATTAATCCGGTAATCACCTTCCCGCTTTTAAGACGAAACAAAAGTTCGTAATTTTCGCAGGAACCTTTTTCTTCAATCATTTTTATAACGGCATCCCGCTCGTCCGGATCTTTCCAAATATTAATATCATAAGATGTTTTACCTGAATAATCCTCTTTGGTATAACCTGATATTTTGGTAAATCCTTCGTTGCAATTAATATACATTCCATCACTTAAACGGGTAATAACAGCGGCATCGGGGCTTGTATTGAAAATCTGTTCGAAATGCAATTTGGCCTCTGCTATTTCGAAATTCAACCGTTGGTTCAACATCATGATAAAGCCAAAAGTCCAAAGAAGGCCTACAATCAGTACATCAAAATATTGAATTAAGTTAAAAAACGAAGTAGAGAACACATCCATTAACGAAGCACCAAAAATTATCATAACCGAACGACAGACAAAAATACATCCATGTATCGAAAATATAGATATGTTGAAAATTACCGATGAAGCAATCTGGGAGGTTTTATTTTTATAGATAATTAAGGCAGATGAGAAAGCAACAAAGGCAAGGGATCCGTCGATGAGTAAAGTACGCATTTCAATCAGATCGATAACCAGGAAAAAGAAAAGGTGGAGAACTACATAACTGACAATTAGGATAATAATGAGCTTTGAATTTACTTTTTGTTCGAAAAACCGCAATAACCCGATGTAAATAAAAACGCCTCCCAAAAAAATGAATATGTCTTGAAAGATAATTACAAGCGAAAAAAGCGCCGGAATGTTCCTAAGAAGGATAAACCCAAAACCCAGGCACTCGGTAGCGCTCCACATCAGCCACCATCCGGGACCCGATAAACTTCTGTTGGCCTTATATTGAAAGGAAAAGACCAATACTTGCATCAAATGTGCAATTCCTATGATAATGATAAAGGTCCGAATATCAATTCCCATAACAGTTTAGGCTTATTCGTTCGTATTTCGAAACATTGAATACAACCTGATTATTTGAAATATTTCTGCACCACCTCCATTAATTTCTCTTTCCTGATTGGTTTTGAAACATAATCATTACATCCGGCTTCAATCGCCTTTTCGCGGTCGCCAGCAAGAGCATAAGCGGTTTGAGCAATTATGATAACATCTTTGTTGAATTGACGGATTTGCCGGGAGGCTTCATAACCGTTCATTTCGGGCATTTTAATATCCAGAAGGACAAGGTCGATGTCCGGGGTTTTACGGCATACTTCAACAACTTCAGTTCCTGTGCACACATTGATAAGTTCCCTGCTGATGTTTTTAACGACCATTGAAATCAGGATGGCCGATCCTTCGTCGTCTTCACCAATTAGTATTTTCAGGTTACTTACATGATTGCTTTTTTCACCAGCCAAAAGAATAGTATCATCAACATTTTCTTCTTGCTGACTGGCATTGCAAGGAATTGTAAAATAGAACGCTGAGCCTTTGCCTACTTCACTTTCGACCCTGATAGTACCTCCCAGCATTTCGATGTATGCTTTGGCTATCGACAAGCCCAACCCAGCGCCTTGCAATGCTTTTTTATCAGAAATATCGGCTTGGATAAAACGCTCGAAAATAGCTTCCTGCCTGTCTTCCGGAATTCCGGCACCTGTATCTTTTACATAAAATTCGATGGTTTTATTTGTTGAACCGGTCGAAACGCCAAATTCGATGGCTCCGGCATTGGTATATTTAATGGCATTTTTGACCAGGTTTGAAAGAATAACATATATTTTTTCGCGATCTGTTTTAAGGATTGCCTTGCTTGCCGGCAGTGTATTTTTACAGAGAAATTGTAATCCTTTTTGCTCAACTTCAGGCTTAAAGAAAGAATAAATATATTCAATCTGCTCGTTTACATTTGTATCCGACAATGTAACTTGCATTTGGCCTGCTTCAATTTTCGAAATATCTAAAATATTGTTTATGATATTAAGCAAACGGGCTCCGCTCTGTTCAATAATGTGAATGTAGCGGTTCATGGCATCCGGAGGAAGATCGGGCGTTCTCAGAAGCTCAGAAAAACCAAGAATGCCATTCATTGGCGTACGGATTTCGTGACTGATGTTGGCCAGAAATGCCGATTTTAACCGGTCGCTTTCCTCTGCATGTTCCTTGGCTGCGATCAATTCTTTGGTTAGATTCTTTTGTTCGGTAATATCCTGATTAATAACCTGAAAATGCTTAACTCCATTCCACAGAACTTCTTTACGCGATACTTTCACATGGCGAATGTCTGCGCTTTTCCGCACGATACTTAACTCATATTCCAATACATCTTGTCCATTATCCCTGTTCACTTTTCGCTCCTGATGTTGGGCGTAACTTTCGGGAGTGTACCGGTTTTTTGCCGGTGTATGGTTAAATTCTTCCAGATTGCTGAATTCATAAATATCGAGAAAGGCTTTGTTGGCATAAACCGTTTTGCCATCGACCGACACAATCCGAATGCCCAATGGGGATTCGGAAATGGAACGATGGAAGTTTTCTTTGGTTTGGAGCAATTCTTTTTCAGCATCCAAGCGGGCTTTTTGTTCCTGAGCTTCTTTATACGCTCTCTGAACTGCCGATCCTAAACGTTCGAGCCTATTTTTGAGTATATAATCGGTAGCCCCACTTAACAACGATTCAATGGCTGCATCTTCGCCCATTGTTCCGCTGACGAAAACAAAAGGGATAAGGGGATAATTACTTTTTGCCACCCGTAATGCTTCCGTACCGCTGTAATCGGGAAGATTGTAATCGGATAGAATGATGTCGATTTGCTCATTTTCGAGATGGAAAAGGTAGTCCTTTTCGTTATCGGCAAAAAAGTATTCAAAGTCGACTTTCGATTTATTTAGCATCACTTGAACCAAATGAGCGTCTGCCAGACTGTCTTCCAGATGAAGAATTTTTATTGCCATGTCGCTTTCGATTTTTCCCGTTGTTATTGAGGACGTTCGTTGATCACCACCCAATATTGCCCCAGTTCTTTTACTACTGCCATGAAATCGCTGATATTTACCGGTTTTACGACAAATGAATTAGCGCCATTGTCATAACATTCTTTCAGGTCGTGCGAGTCGCGTGAGGAGGTGAGCATCACAACGGGTATTTTGTTAAAAGCGGGATCGGCACGAATAATCTTTAAAACCTCAATTCCATCAAGCATGGGCATTTTTATATCGAGCAGGATAAAGATTGGATTATCGTTGGTATAGTTGACGAATTTCCCCTTTTTGTAGAGAAAATCGAGCGCTTCTTCGCCATCTTCGGCTACGATGATCTCGTTACTGAAATGGGCTTCATCGAGCGCTGCTTTAATTAATTGAACATCATTTTCACTGTCGTCGACCAGAAGAATGTTTTTGATTAGTGTTTCCATTGTTGTTTTTAATTATAAATGCCAGGAATACTTAGAATATTCAACAATTTACATAACCTTTTAGTTTATTTCATAATTGAAGTAAATATAGTAAGAAATCGGCACTAAATACTTGATTCATTTGGGCAACGAGAAATAAAAAGTTGCCCCTTTATCCAGCTCGCCTTCGGCCCAGCATCGCCCTCCATGGCGGGTAACAATCCGGTTGATATTGGCCAGCCCAATTCCAACTCCTTCGAAATCGCGGGCTTTATGAAGCCGTTGAAAAACGCCAAACAATTTGTCGACATATTTCATGTTGAAGCCAACTCCATTATCTTTTATGAAGAAAACGGTCTCGTTGTTTTCCGAAAAACCACCAATTTTCAGGATGGCCTTTTCTGTTTTGCCTGTGTATTTAATAGCATTCGATATCAAATTAGTCCAAACCTGGCCAATGAGTTGATAGTCACCCGATGTCTCCGGAAGTGGATCGATTTTTATTTCGATAGCCCGATCCTTAATTTCCTGTTCAAAGAGTTTTAGTCCCTGTTGAACAACCTGTAAAGTATTGAATTGCGTTCTTCGAACTTCGGAACGATTTAACCTTGAAAAAGTGAGCAAGGCATCGATCAATTTTCCCATTTCGTTGGCCGAGTTGCTTACAATATTTAAATATCCAAGTTCTTCTTCATTCAATTGAACTGTTTTCTTTTCAAGAAACAGATTGATAAAACCACTGATATGCCGCAATGGCGCCCGTAAATCGTGTGATACGGAATATGAAAAAGCTTCCAGCTCTTTATTAGCGGCTTCGAGTTGGGTGGTTCGTTCAATCACCCGTTGTTCAAGCGTTTCGTTTAGCTTTTTGATCTCTCGTTCTGCAAGTCGCTGGTCTTCGAGCACACTCAGCAGCGACTGTCGTGCCCGGTTTGAAACATCGAGAGCTTCCTGCAAACTTACCCTATTTTTTACCAACGCCGCTTCTGCCTGCTTGCGTTCGGTGATATCGCGCAGGAAAACAACCATTTGCCCACTTTCATCCCCACGATACTGGACACTGATTCCAATGTCGAAAACGGTTCCGTCCTTTCGGCGGTGTTTCGATTCAAAACGATCTTCACCTACCTCCTTGAATTTTTGAAGGTGTACCGTCGTTTCTATTGTTGTTTCAATTGCGTCTAATTCAGTAACATTCATGCCAAGTAATTCCTTCTTCGTATAACCGCTCATTTGGCAGTAGGCATTATTGACCGCCAACAAATTACCTTTCATGTCAGTCAGCCAGAATCCATCAACAGCCGTCTCCAGAATCATTCGTTGCTGTTCTTCGCTTGAGCGAATTGCCGTATTCAGCTCCAGCAGTTCCAACTTTTGAAATGCCAGATCACTAATTAACTGGGTCATACTCAGTAAGAAATCCATTGCCGTTCGAACCTCTTCCTTCGAAACAACAGGTACATTTTCGAGCGCTTCCATGTATTTTTTCTCGTCAAACCCGTATTTCTCAGCCTGCTTTTTAAAAAACATACGATTGGGTTCTTCAAAAAAGAATTGTCCTGAAAAAAGGTTGGCAACATGTACGCCATTGACTACAATCGGAACCGCCACATCAACCAATCCGTTTAAACATTTGTAGGAATGATATTTTTCGCCATCGGCCATTTTGCCTGTCAATGCTGTATCGCTAATGGTACACTTTTCTGAAGTTTCCGGATGTATCCGATGAAAATGCATACATATTTGACTCCATCCCGATTTCGACAAGATATTTCCTTCAAGATCTAAAATAGCGGCTACAAACCCTGTTGTTTTGTTGAATCCTTCGAGCAGGATGTTCACTTTCTCGAAATCGATTAAATCTAAAATATTAACGTTCATTTGGACTGAATTTTAGTATCATTTTTCGTAATGCACTGCCATTTTTGTAATTAAGTCGACCAATCAATAGTATCGCAAATCGAATAGTTACCTTTTTTTATTCGATTTCTGCATTATCCGGCATTGTGCTTCCATATCGTAAGGGTTCGCCTCTCTGCATAAGGAGTTCGTTCACCTCCTGCTTCAGTTCCAGTACACGGCCTTCGCGGTCGAGGGTTACTTCGTACCAGCGGCGCAACTCATCCAGCTGTTTTTGAATCTCTTCTTCGGCTTGTTTGCGTTCGGTAATGTCGATTAAAGTGATCAGCAGATTATCATTAATGGGAATTCCTGAAATGATAACATCACGAATATTCCCATCTTTGCATGTAACTCTATATTCATCTGATTTAATATCGGAGTCCGTTTCGGAAGCTATTTCGACTGAAGATTCCCAATTTTGGATTACCCACTGCCGGTATTGATTATCGGGATAAGCCTTAGTCCACCATTCATTTATTGTAGGAACATCGTTTTCTGTATAACCAAAAACCTTAATAAACCGTTTGTTTCTGAATGTTATTGTTCCTTCTTTATTCAAATAGGTAATTGGTAACGGAGTGCTTTCCATTAGCCTGCGGAATTTTTCCTCGCTTTCACGAAGGGCTATTTCAACCAGGCATCGTTCAGTATTGTCCATGATCGTTCCGACAAAACGAACCGGCTGTTTTGATTCGTCATAAATGATCTTCCCCTTGGCCTGACAGTATTTCAGTTTTCCATCTCCTGAATTCAATCTGAATTCAAAATACAATGACTCGCCAGTTTGAAAAGAGTGTTCAATTGCCTTACCATACTGTTCAAAATCATCGGGATGAATGAACTTATTATTAGCTTCAAAATCGGGCACAAAATCGTCAGGTGAAACACCAAAAATTTTGTAGGTTTCATCCGACCACCAAACTAGATTTGTTTTCAAATCCCATTCCAAACTCCCGATCATGGTAATGTGCTGGGCTTCATTAAATTTTTCTAGAAGTTCTGATTTAATACGTTCCGCCTCTTTTAGAGTTTCTTCGGCATGTTTGCGTTCAGCTTCTACATCCAAAAAATCGAGTGCATAGGAGATATCCATCGCCAACTTGTCGAGAAGATCTATTTCCACATCATTGAAATAGCTAACTTCATCCGAATAAATCGTAAGGGCGTCTGTAACTTTGCCTGAAATTATTAGCGGTAATGCAATCGATGATCGGTATCCCCGTTTTATGGCATTTTCGCGCCAGGGAATCATGCTTTTATCATTTGCAATATCATTACAATAGACAGATTCGCCCATTAATATTGACCTCCCTGTTGGTCCCTGACTAAGTATTTCATTACCTAAATCTATATTCAAGTTATCGAGATACCCATCTGTTTTGCCATAAGAAGCCATTACATCTACTTTATTGGTTTGAGTGTTTACTGTACCGAACCAAGACATCAAAAAATGACCATCATCAATGGCAATCTGGCAAATTTTATCAAATAGCTCTTGTTTTTCCCGTATATGGACAATGGCTTTGTTGACATTACCCAGCACCATATAAACCCGGTTTAGTCTAACAATTTCCTTTTCTGCATTTTTACTTTCGGTGATATCCTGAATGGAAGTAATAAAGTAAAGTGGGTTGCCTTCACTGTCGCGTTGTAGAATGGTGCTAATATCAGCCCAAATAATATGTCCATCCTTATGAATATAGCGCTTTCCCCAGCGTTTGGAGGTAACCACTCCTGATATAATTGAGTTTAGGTTCTCCAGGTCTCTCTCCACATCTTCAGGATGTGTAAGATTCTGCCACCTGATGGTTGCAAATTCTTCATTTGAATAACCCAGTATATGCTGAAATTCTTTGTTGGTTTTAATTTTTCCGTCAATATCTGTAATCGATTTGCCAACTGTCGAATACTCAAAAATATTTTTGAAATATTCTTCATTAAGTCGGGCTACTTCTTCTGCTTTACTGCGTTCACTTATTTCTACCTGAAGTGATTGGTTGGCAAGTTCAAGATCTGCGGTCCGTTCTTTTACCCGTTGTTCAATTTCATCATAAGCTTTTTGTAATTCGTTTTGAGTATAAACAAGTTTATCTCTTTCCTTCTGCAATTCAGCATTAACCATTCGCAATTGCTTCGGACTGGGAATTGAAAGCAGTTTAGGCAATACCGGCCAAACTACAATGGCTGTTGCTACTGAAACGATCGCACAAAAGGTATCAACAGTTGCCTGCCACCAATTTACCTCCCACCAAAGGCCAATCACGTGGGTTATATGTGTGGTGCCGCAAGCAAGAATAAACAACCCGAACAAGGTGATTATCCAGGTAAATGGCATATCTTTTCGCTTCCTCAAAAAAACAATCAGGAAAAAAGGAATGGACGCATAGGATATGGCTATTAAAGCATTCGAAAGTGCCATTACCATCATCAAAACCGGTGTCATCGTGCCCGCATTTGCACCTTTAATTTCCATCGTTGTACCGGGCATAAAAACCATCGGCCCAATGATGAGAATAGCCAATGCCAATGCCGGCGCTATAATGCGGGGTACAAGTTCCAACGACTGACTTACGATTGATTTTTTTGGAGTAAATGTTTGAACTTTATAGGCCTTCAAACGCAGACTGTTGGTCACTACAAAAATGGAACTGAAGGCCATGGCTCCTGCTGCAAACATCGGGCTGAGCAATCCGTAAGCGGCAATCGGGATCAGCGCCACATTGTAGAACAAGGCCCAAATCAGGTTCTGGATAATGGTTTGCGAAGTACCACGCGATAACGAAATGGCACGGCCAATGCCCGATAATTCGCCGCTAATCAGCGTGATTCCTGCTGTTGCCATCGCAATATCGGTTCCGGTTCCGATGGCTATACCGACATCGGCTTGTGCCAGTGCCGGAGCATCGTTGATACCATCGCCTACCATGGCTACCACTGGATGACCGAAATTGCCCAAAGAACTGGACACCTGAATTTTCTTGATTGCATCGGCCTTTCCACTAGGCAACACTTCAGCCACAACACGTTCGATACCAACTTGTTTGGCGATTGCATCTGCGGTATATTGATTGTCGCCGGTAATCATTACAATTTCCAAACCCAGCTGACGCAATTCAGCAATCGCTTCTTTTGCCCCGGGTTTTACCGTGTCGGCAACCGCTATTAACCCAATTGGCAATGCCGGATCGTCGCTGTCTGCCAGCTTGATAGCCACAATCATCGCTGTTTTACCTTCGGTTTGCAACCTGATAACATCGGTCTGGATTTCCTCTATGTTAATGCCTTCATTCTGCATCATCCGCAGATTGCCAACCAAAATAGTCTGATTGTCGACTAAAGCCCGAATGCCAAGACCTCCATACGCGCGAAATTGTTGAGGCTCCATCAGCATCAATCCCTTTTCCATGGCGGCTTTTACCATTGCTTTTCCCAGCGGGTGCTCTGAGCCGCGTTCGATGCTGGCAGCCAAACGAAGTACTTCGTTTGCCGATTGATTATTCAAAACAATAATATCGGTAACTTCGGGTTCTCCCCTGGTTATCGTCCCGGTTTTGTCGAGTACAACAATGTTTACTTTTCCGGCACGCTCTAATATCTCGCTGTTTTTGAATAGAATACCGTTTTCGGCTCCTTTGGATGTTCCTACCATAACAGCTGTTGGTGTAGCCAAACCGATGGCGCACGGACAGGCAATGACGAGCACTGCAATGGCATTGATCATTGCCCCGGTCCAGTCGATTTGAGCAACATAGATCCATCCGAAGAAGGTAAACAAGGCGATGCCGATGATGATTGGAACGAAATACTTGCCAATCTCGTCGGTCAGTTTCTGAATGGGCGCTTTACTTCCCTGTGCTTCCTGTACTAGTTTAACAATCTGCGATAAAGTTGTATTCTTACCCACTTTGGTCGCCTCGAATTTGATTAGCCCTTCGAGGTTGATGGTTGCACCAATCACTTCATCGCCAGGACCTTTGCTAACTGGCATTGACTCGCCGGTAATCATCGATTCTTCAAATGCGGAATGACCTTCACTGATGATTCCATCAACAGGCACTTTTCCGCCGGGACGAACCACAACAATGTCGCCAACAATCACCTGATCCACATTCATTTCCGTTTCAACACCGTTCCGAACGACGAATGCGGTTTTGGCGCGTAGTCCCATCAAGGCTTTCAGCGCTTCGGAAGTTTTTCCTTTGGCACGGGTTTCAAGATATTTACCAAGCCTGATGAGGGTGATGATGGCTGCCCCGGTTTCGAAATACACATTGGGACTTTGAATGACACCGATGGTCACCAGCAAACTTGAGAAATAGGCAGCCGATGAGCCCATCATGATTAATACATCCATGTTTGCGCTGCCAAACCGAAGGCTCTTGAATGCACCAACGTAAAATTGCCAGCCTACTACAAACTGAACAACCGTTGCCGCCAAAAGCATGGCATAATTGTCGTATTCGAAACCTACCAGACGGAAGTCGCGCATCATGCTGAAAACAATGAGCGGCACGGTAAAAACAAGACCAATGGTGAGTAATTTTATTTGTTTGTTTAGCTCCGAAGCCCGTACTTTAGTTTCTACATCGTCGACCTCTTCGGTATCGCTTGCCTGAACGATGTCGAAACCTGCTTTGCGGATAACTCCTGCAAGTTCAGCTATGCTTGTCATTCCGGGAATGTATTCCAATTTTGCACGTTCATTGCCGTAACCAACACTTGCTGCAAGTACGCCGTTCTGTTTAATAAGTATTTTCCCCAGGGTAAGGGCATCGGTATTATCCTGCATTCCTGTAACCGGAAGTTCAATTTTGCCTGTGGCAACGTCATAGCCAATCTTCCTGACACAGGCAATGATTTCATTTTCAGCAAGAATTGCCGGGTCGAAGTCGACGGTCAGTTTTTCGCTGGCAAAATCGACATTGGCAACTGTAATTCCCGGTAGCTTGCGCACATTTCTTTCAATGGCCGATGCACAATTACTACAGGATAAGCCCGTTACGGGCATCGTGGATTTTTTGATAGTACCCATTTTGAGATCGATTTGGTGTTACTTATCAATTAACAATTAAAATAATCTTCGGTTCTTTGCGTCTTCTTTGCGATTATTTGTATTTTAACCGCAGAGAACCGCGGAGGTTTTACGCAGAGAACCGCAAAGTCATAACTTGTTGACTAATCTTTTCAGTCCATCAACAACACGCAAGACATTAAAATTCATCAGTAAGCCTAATTTGCAACCCGAGAGTTTCAGATAAGTTAAAACTTGAGCAATATGAATTTCATTTAATGTGTCAACAGATTTTAGTTCAATAATTACTTTGTTTTCAACAAGAATGTCTATTCGATAACCTACATCCAATTTTACTTCTTGATAAATTAATGGTAAGGGTTTTTGCTTTTCAACATTTAAACCTTCCTTTTGTAATTCATAAAATAAGCACTCCTGATAAGCACTTTCGAGTAATCCAGGTCCTAGCGATTTATGAACTTTAATAGCGCAACCAATTATTTTTTCTGATATTTCATTTTCCGTCATAAATTTCATTATTTAATATAATTTATAAGTAATTGAAATTTAATTGTTAATTACTCTGCGGTTCTTTGCGTCTTCTTTGCGGTTCTCAGCGGTAAAAAAAGTAACCGCAGAGGTTTTACGCCGAGAAACGCAATGGCAAAACTCTATTCTACATCAACCTGCTTCTGTTCCTGACAACATGGGTGAACTGTTTTTGTTTCATTCACCAATTGGCTTCGCATAATTCCCCTGTTGATCATCATCGAACCCAAAACAATCAGGATTATTCCTGAAGCGTGAATCACCCGGCGGGTCATGGCACTGGATAACAACCTGGCAAACAAACCAAATCCAATCAGTGCCGGTAAGGTCCCCAGCCCGAAAAGCATTAACATTTTGGCGCCTTCAAATGCGCTTCCATTCGCGGCAGCCAATACATACATGACTTGCAGCGGACCACAACCAAAAATAAAACCTGAGAAAAAGCCTATAAAAAACGGGCTGTGAAATTGCTTTCTTCTTTCGGTCACAAAATGAGCTATTGCTTCAGGTTGCCTGATGCGAATAGCTTTTAAAAACTGAAATCTATTTAGCATATTCAGCCCATACAAAACAAGAAAGGCGCCAGCCAGTCCGAGGCTTATCCCGCTAATTAAAGGTGTGATACGCAATATTGAACCCAGCACGCCGAATAAAGCGCCAAACATGGTATATGATAAGGTTTTGCCAGCGCCATACTGAAGATGCGACTGAAATTTGGAACGACCTTGCTCTGCATCTTTTGCGGTATAGCCTATCAGAAAACTTCCACACATGCCCACGCAATGCAGCCCTGTAAGTATCCCAACCAGAAATATCACTCCATCGCTTGTCATCGAATTGACTTCAGGTAATTTAAGCTGATGTCCAATTTTACGGGCAAGCAAAAGAATGATAATTAGCCCGGCCAAGGCGATTATCGAAAAAATTGATTGTAGTTTTTTTGGCTTTTGCGAATCAGAAATTCGATTGAAAGTATAACCTTTTGAAGCACAAACTTCCTGAATATGCTCCAAACTTGTTTTATTGGTATCAAAACGAACCTTAACCTTTGATATGATGTAGTTTGCTTTAACGAAATGAACTCCTTCGATTTGAAACACGGCCTCTTCAATGACTGCTTCGCAACCACTGCATTTCATACCAAGGATATCAATTTCTTTTGCTTCAATCATGACGGAATCATGTAAGGTTAGAAACTGTACTAAGGTATTCAAATTTATTTACATTTCCTGAATGTTTAAATGGCTCAAAAACAAATTGAAACTATTGTCCTGAAATCATAACAGGACATCTATTTGTTTCTTTATTTAAAAACAGATACAATTCATTCAATAAAACAAATAGAATGATTGCCGAAAAGCTAAAATTTATCGATGAAGTTAAATTTCAACACCTTCCATCGATTTTTCAAGCTCGTCGGCCTGTTTCAGAAATTGGTCAACACTTAATTCACGGAAATAGATTAATCCATGAGTTGCCCTTACCAGCGGTTTATCGTGCTGGTAGAAGAAGTTTTTGCCCAGCAACAACTGAATCTGCTTAAGTTGTTCAACCCAAACACGTTGAGTAAGCTTACTGAATTTGCCGTCGAGTTCATAACTGGGAAAAGAGGCATTGACCTGGCTCAGATAGCAATCCGTAAACGAGGAGTCGAGAATTGAAAGCGCATTCAGCGAAACCGGGGCAATAACTTCAACATCGGCCGGATGATAACGGAACCAAACATTCCGGTAGCCAATCACCCGTAATTTCGACAAATCTGCCTCCTCTTTCCATTCCCTGATGGCTGCTGCTATTGCTTTTAAAACTTTGTAATGTGTATCGGGCCCACTTCCTTCGGGATCCATCGCCAAACTAATCACGGTAGGTTTGTATTTCCTGAATTCTTCCAGAATTGGCAACACATCACGCTTATTATCAGGCTGTTCGGTAAACACATCGCCTTGATAGAATCCTAGTCGCAGATGATGGACATTTTTTACCATAACACCGAAATGTGCCCAAACCAACTCTTCTTCCATCTCGCGAAGCATTCCTTTGAGCTTCTGTATTTTAGGAGGATTTTTACTTCCATCATAACTACTACTAAGATTATCAAGTATTTCGTCGATGGTTTCAATCAGCTGCCCTTCGTTCTTAACTTCCCAGATTTGGGTGATTGCACGAACAACACGGTGACAAACTCCCCGGCGCTTTTCAGCTTCGTTGTTGGCCGCCACATTGTCGAGGTAATGGTAAATATCTTTGTCCCATTTATACTGATAACCATCTTCAAAGAAGTCGGAAAATTTAATCATTTCGATCTTACCTTCGCTTATCAGACCAAGTGTTTCGTTCAGTAAATCAACTACATATTGATTAATGACAGCGGTAAATCCTGAAGTCATCACCGAAAAATGAAACTGGTTGCTGGCATCGCGCAACTGACGGTTGGTATGCGGCATGATACCGAGCATAATATCGTCGTGATGCGGACCGGTATGGTAGAACGTTTGATTCGACTCACGATCCATTCCCTTGTTCAGTTTGGCGGTGATCGAGTCGATGACCGATTGAACAGTACTTTTGTTCAGGTTTGGTATCAAACGACAGTATTTGTCGGCCTCCAGGTCATCCAAACTTATGTTGTGCCCGAATTTATTGATTTTCGGGCATAGGTCGATAATCGCTCGCTCGGTCTTTTGGAAGGTCCATTCGCCCGTCTGGTAATATTTATCAACGCTGTCGGTCAGTTTAACGGCTGCTCCGGTGGTCAGGTAAAAGCGGCTGTTGTGGAGTTTATGTAAACTGCTTGCCGGATATTGGTTCGAGGGTTCATTTTCGAGGGCATCTTTAATTACTTCGGCTTTAGCTTCACCGGCAGCAAAAACAATCGCCACATTATCAGGATTATACGTGATGGTTTCGAGCCCAATGGTGATAACCAGTCGGTTGCGCGAAACTTCGATTCCACCCAAATCGCCGGCAGCTACTGCCTGAGTTTCGAAATTGGTCGAGGTTAAACGGGTGGTCGAAAAGTGGTCAGATCCTCTGGTATTAAAGGCAATGTGGCCGTCGGGGCCAATGCTTCCAAGCCAAAATCCGAGACCTCCCTTTTCGCGTATCTTTTGTTCGTATTCGATACACCAGTTGTCGATGCAGAAAATTGATTTTTGCTGCAACCATTCAACAGGCGATTTGGCATCGCGGTAACGAAGCGACAAATCGATGGTCAGGTTCGGAAATACTTCCTGGTAGGTTTTGCCTTCAGCCAACAGAATTGTCTCCGATTTTATCAACATGGCCTTGTCGGGATCTAAGCCAAACCCTTTGATGTAGTAGTTTTCAACATAATTGTAAAAGCTGTTGTGCTGCCTCGACGCAATGGGGTAAAATTCATCCATTTGTACAAATTGAAGTCCGCTCAGATCGGGCTTTTTAACTCCTGAAAGTCCGTAAGCGCTCAAAATTTCCTGCCCTTTTTTATTATTCCAGTTTTCAAGAAAAAAATGTGTGTATTTAATGAAATATTCAGGAGTTTTTCCGGTAGGAAGGCTGATCACACCGAACGGATTTTGCGCGACCCATTCCAAAAAGCGCAATGAAGTAAGCATACCTAATTTTGGAAAATTTTCTACGGAAATATATGGAATTTTGGTTGTATTTGTTTGAATATATGCCTGTTGTATAAAGACATCTTCAACCTTACTGAATTGATTTGATTTCATTATTAGAAGTTTTTAGCTTTGATTTTATCAAAAAATATGTTCGGGTAAAAAAGCTAAAACACCTTGTATTTGGGCTTGATTACTCACTAAAAGAATTCAAATGTCGGCATTTTCGGGGGGAATAAAAAACCAGCCTATTTTAAAGCTGGAATCTGCAAAAACAAATCTGTATGTTATTTTGGAGAAGAAATGAAGTTGGTTTCGAATGAAACTGATTGCCGGAAAAATGTAAAGCGGTGGTCGCCCACCGCTTTACATTAAACAAACAACTAAAATTACCTTACGAACTTTGCTTTTCACCAAAAACCAATCAACCCAGATAAGTTCAAAAAATTAAATTTGCAAAGTCAATTGAGATTACGTTCTGCAAAGCCTTATTGTTTCAGGAGTTGGCATAAATTAACAATTATTAGCATATACCTTTCCCTTTTTTCTGCTGCCCGAAAATGTGGATAAAAATATTTCTGATTGAGATGTTATTAGAAAAATATTTTATAATTTTATATGTCTAAAATCTATAATATAAGAAACATACAACCATTAGGGGAGAGCGGATAAGTGGTTTTGTTTATGGCAGTATGATCTACATACAAATCAACAATTTGCATATTGTTCATAACATAATAGTTTAACTTAAAACAAAAAATCATGTTTAATTCGCCTCTTCTGGATATTGTCATTGGGTTGGTATTTATCTTCCTGCTGTATAGTTTATTGGTAACATCAATAAACGAAGCAATCGCAACATCATTTAGCCTCAGAGCCAGTATGCTCAAACGAGCCATCGTTGAGGGAATGCTTTCTGATACCTCTAAAGATAGCCGATGGTTAAGCATTCGAAAAGGGATCGTTAGATTTTTCAAAAGTTTAGTTCACTCAGAACAAAAACAAGCTCCAAAAATCGGTGATAAGTTTTTCGATCATCCATTGATTAAAAACTATGGTGAAAATAGATGCTTTTCATTGCCTTCGTATATCCCAACAACCAATTTTTCGACAGTATTAATCGACGTGTTGAAGCAGGACTTTGATTCGAAGGTAGATGAAATTGCTCTGTATAAATCGAAACAGCCAACCGTTACCGATCCTTTAGCTGTCGTAATACAAAATCTGGAAAATGCTTCGGATACCATAAAAATCAAAGAGTTGCTCGAATATTACGGACGTCACTATGTAGGCAATAATGCCCCACCTCCACAATCCATTATCGACAGGGATACCTGGCAGATATTACAAATGCACCTGAGCAACAGCATTTACGATCTGAAACAATTTGAACGCAAAATCGAAAACTGGTACGACGATTCCATGAACCGTGTATCGGGTTGGTACAAGCGGCAGACACAACACGCCCTGCTTATACTTGGTTTTATTGTTGCTGTAACCTTTAATGTTGACACCATTGAAATTGCGGGCAAGCTTTCAACTGATAAAGATGCCCGTGATAAGCTTGTGCAAATGGCGACCGAGGCTGTTGATAAATACAAGGACGATCCCCGCGTAAAGAAAACGATCACCAGCAACGGTACGGAAGTGTTGGCGACCGACAAAGCCAGTCAGCAACACAACGATTCAATATTTCAGGAATACCAGGCAAAGGTTGATAAAGTTAAAGCTCAGTTAAATGGAGACGTTAAAAAAACGAATGAGATAATCGCGGCTGGCTGGGGTAATTATGGAGGGAAAAAAAGCAATTTTGGAAGAATTGGATATGTTTTAAGTAGCACGTTTGGTAGCGCCAGAAAAATTCTTGGATTTATGATTCTTGCCTTCGCAGTATCACTTGGTTCTCCCTTTTGGTTCGATTTGTTGAATAAGCTTGTAAAACTGCGTGGCTCAGGCAAAAAAGAAGAAGATGGTGGAAACTCAACCGCCGCAAAATCGAATGCAGATCCGGCATCCACGTCAATTATCGTCAATACACAAGCAACCAGCGAGGAGGCTGTAGGATAATTATGCAACTCATCGTAACAGTTAAGAAATTAAATAAGCGAAGCAACGTGCCGGCAAGCCTTGCTGAAAATAACATCATTGGAACGGTTTATCAGGGATTTCGCTTTGAAGGCGAAGAAGTTACAACTGTGCCAAACCCTTCGCTGGGTAAATGGTACACCGACCGGGACGGCTCCTGCTACTGGGGTGGTGGTTTAATCATTGAACCGGCCCGAATTACAATCAAAATCAATGGGTTGCCAGTTAATCTTCCTCAAAACTATCGAATAGGTATTGATATCTCTCACCACAACGACAAGCCTGATTGGGAAGGCATTCATAATGCAGATGTAAGTTTCGTTTTTATCAAAATATCCGAAGGTGTCGGTACTCCTGATCAAAAAGCAAAAGAACATGCGAACAACGCCAAACAATTCGGGTTACGAATTGGATATTACCATTTCTGCCGCCCCGACAAACAAAATGGAGGATCTGTACTAAGTGACGCAACTGCTGAAGCTGATGAGGCATTAAAAATGATTTCAGGACTCCAAAAACCCGATTTGCCGCTCGTCCTTGACCTTGAAGACCAACAGAACTGGGATACTCCGTTAGATAAACCTGAATATTTGTTGTGGGTTACAACTTTTCTTAACAGGATTCATGAAAAGTCTGGAGTCAATTGTATGATTTACAGCCGCAAGGAATATTTAGATCGGAAACTGCCATCCAATCACAACCTGGGTAATTATAAAGTATGGATGTCGTACTATCCCACAAAACCTGATGCTACAAAAGTACCGTGTCCAGTGGGATGGAAAGACTGGGCTCTTTGGCAGTACACCGAAACAGGAGCAATTGGTAATAATCCAAAACTGGACATCAATATTTTGAAAGACAATTCACTCTTTTTAACCTGAAACCATGGCAAGTCTGAAAGTTGTTGTTCCATTGCTTAACAAGCGCATGTTTCCGGTTGAAAACACTGCCAATAAAAGCAATGTTATTGGCAGTGTTAAATTGGGTTTCCAATTCGAAAGCGTCGGCCAGATTTCTAATGCATTGGGTATTTGGTATCAGGATAGAGATGGATATTATTATTGGGGCGGTGGAGTGATTAATACTCAGGAAGTAAAATCCACTACTGAAAGCATTTCAACTACGACTATATTTAGTGACTTCTGGTTCAACGAGTTAGGAATTTTACAAATCTGGAATGAATTTTCAGAAAAAGGCGAAAACGCAAAAGTTTTGATACTAGATAGCGGCATCAATACTGATTTAGTACAAATATCCACTGCAATTCAAGAGCCAACAATGAATTTTGTCAAAGGATCTTTAACGATCAGAAATCTTGATCCAGAATTCCACGGAACCCATTGTAGCTCACTAATTGCAGGCGGAAGCGATAAACAATACATCGGAGCAGCTCCTGCAACTAAATTATACATAGGTAAAATTACCGAAAATGGAAATTTAGATGATTCTTCCACAATGAAAGATGCTCTTAAAGAATTCAATAAAGATGATTATGAATTTGATATAATCTCAATAAGTAATGAACTAATCTTAGAAGATCTTGAATTAAAAGATCTGATAGGACAACATTTAAAGAAATCCAGAATAGTTGTAGCATCAATTGGAAATGATCCGGAATTAAAAAACAGACCCTATAATCGTTATCCGGGGTCCTTTGAAGAATGTATTTCGGTTGGTTCATGTGCATTTCACGTTTTTCTATGAATCCAAATAATACAAATATTTTCTGTTTTGGGGAAAATATTCTTTCCTATAAGGATACTTCTGAACCGAAGCCGTTATCAGGAACAAGTCAATCAACTGCAATAGTGGCAGGGATTTGTTGTCTTATTGTCTCATGGTTGAAGAAAAATTCTTTTTCTTACGATTCTAATTCCATAAGAAATCTTCTGGAAAAGTATTCTTCAAACTTGACAGGCACGAGTAGTCTGCGGATCATACAACCGATAAGTATTTTTAACAAACTCCAAAAATTCAAAGATTATGAAAATAAAAATTTACAGCATTGTATTGATGCTGATCTTAATGATAGCAACTAGAAATTTAATTGCTCAAAATCGCATTGCATTTTATGATGCAAAATTACTTTCCGAAAGAGTAAGTAACGGAGAAAAAATTCCTCTGAAAGACATCAATATAATCAATATACTTCGTTATTATGTAGGTTCAGATCCGAATATAGATTTAGAAAAGGAAATCCTTATGAATCCTTTTTTAAAGGAATACTTTTCTGGGGGTGGAACCGCAAGTACTAGCGAAAAGGCTATGAATATAGGGATAGAATCTTATTTTTCACCAATTGGTAACCTCGATGTTACCAATATTTCTCAAGGAATTTCATTGTTCTTGATAGCTAGGACAAAGCAAGAACTAAACATTGCTTTCTTTCAAAGGTTTAAGGATTTTATAACCAAATATCCTGAAATTGGAATTCTATATCCCAGTACAACAAATGAATTGGGCAACCTTTTAGCTTATCAATACTCACAGATGCTACCTGTTCTTCAATCGGCTTTTTATAAGGATATGGAAAATTTGCCAGAACATCTGATTGAAGTACTAACCCTCGAAAAGTATTATAACCAGATAAAAGATTTTCCGGAATTTTTAGTTGTTCTGAAGTCAATCACATTATTACAGCAGATTAATCAGCTTAATCCACCTCAAATTGTCGATTCGCTACCCAAGATTGCCGATTTTAAAAAGTTTCCTAAGCTCGAAGATTTACATAGTTCATTTAATTTGACAAAATTTTTATCTGATGCAATACGAACAAGCACAGCAGATTATATGAATTCAAAAAAGAACTACTGGATTTCATCCAAAGAACTTTACGATAATATATTAAATAATCAAGTCGCCTTGAATATTTTTCTCGGTTTGATTTATCAGCAGATCAAATCGGAAAATATTGTATTTAATGGAGTTTCTTTGGCAAATACGATCAAAAACGACAAAGAAAAAATTTGGTGGTTTAAAATGGAATTTTCGAAACTTTTAATTCAGGTTAACAATATCAATAATGCGGCTAAAAGAATAGATCAGTTAAAGAATGATAACTCTAGTCTTACTAATCAGGATATTTATACATATATCAACACAACCATCGATCTGTTTGACTTTGGATATGACTTTGCAGCTCATTTCAATTCAAAATTAAAAACAGAAAAAGTAGATCAATATATCGAAATTGCAAGAAATGCAAGTGGATTATACATAAACGCGATTAACAAAAAATATGCCTTGGCAATGAATAATACCATCTATATATTGAATGCCATCAGACCCAATATTTCTAAAAAAGATTCTATTTATAAAAAGAGTCTATTTAATGGCAAAGCAATAGAAGGAATTACGACTTATGGTACTTTCATGGCAAATATGGCTGATGCCGATACACCCCAGAGAGTTCAGGCTGCTATTGAGGCAGCTGCCTTACCCGTTGGCAGTTCTGTGTTTAAAAAGAATTTTAGAAACAACATTACTTTGAATGCCTATTTGGGTGTTAACGGTGGAAATTGGCCAAAAAATAATACATCGAGCCTGACATGGAACAATAATTTTAGAATTACTGCTCCTATTGGGATTGCATGGACACCATTTTCTTGGGGAAAAAATGGCGCATTATCATTTTTTGGATCCATCTTAGATGTTGGTGCAGTAGTTGACTACCAATTGAAAACGGATCAATCGGGCAAAGAGTTGAACCAGAAGATCTATCTGGCGAATATTTTATCACCAGGAGTATATTTGATTTATGGTTTACCATGGAATTTGCCAGTTTCAATTGGATTTGGTGGCCAATTTGGACCCGGATTGGTGAAAATCGGCGACAACTTAATAAGTCCCAGTTGGAAATGGAATTTCTTTATCGGGGTCGATATTCCTATTTTTAATCTTAATAGAGGCTCCGGTATTATCAAAAAAGGTTAATTTTTATTTGGCCTATACTCTTCTGAATGAGGACTATAAGTTGTATCTTCGAACTTTCAGTCGGGAATTTTTCACTGAATGTACGTGATCTTAACTAAACTATTGACTACAAATGACCAATAATTAGGATTCCGGCTCCAAACAGTACCGTAAAAAGCAAGGTAGTTAATGACAATTTCTTCAGGAAGGGATCAAATTTCCGCGGTTCATGAATTCGGTGAATCTGAATCAAATCACTGATAAACAGCGGGAAAGAAATCAAAAACAGCCATTGAAAAACCGACCTGCCGTTTAAAACCATAAAAACAACCGAACTCAACATTCCTGTTGAAATCAACAACGAATGATATATTTTACTTTTTACACTTCCCATTCGCGCAGCAATTGTATTCTTTCCTGAATTCCGGTCATTCTCTATGTCGCGCATGTTGTTTAGGTTCAGAACTCCGGTACTGAAAAGGCCGATGCTAAGGGCTGGAAGTAGAATTTCAATGGTGAGATGGTGAACATTCAGAAAATAAGTTCCGACCACCGGTAAAATTCCGAAGAAAAGGAACACGGCCACATCGCCAAACCCAGCATATCCATAAGGATTGCTTCCGGCAGTATAACGGTAAGCTGCGATAAGCGCCACAATTCCGAAGACCAGAAAAAGCATAAATACACTCAGGTTGAGCCCTTTCGTGCCTTCAGCTACCAGTCCTATTCCAGAAATCAAGCTCACCAAAATCAAAATAATCATCCCGGTTTTCATAAGCTTCGGACTAATTTCGCCACTTTGAACCGTGCGCTGTGGCCCTACCCGATGATGGTTGTCGGTTCCTTTTTGCGAATCGCCGTAGTCGTTGGCAAAATTCGAGAAAATCTGAATAAACAAGGCAGTTACAATGGCTAAAATGGTCACTTTAGCATTGAACCCGCCATCGAAATACGACAAAGCCGCACCCATCAATATTCCGGATATGGCTAATGGTAATGTTCGCAACCGCGCCGCTTTAATCCAACTTTTTACTGATGCCATTTCTGTATTTGTATAAGTAACAAAATTGTTAGTAACATATTTGTTAGTAACATATTTGTTACATTTTTAACGCACTGATATTAAGGGAATTTAGGGTACTTTTTAAAGTCGGGTTTGCGTTTTTCGAGGAATGCATTTTTGCCTTCCTGAGCTTCTTCGGTGAGGTAATACAGCAACGTTGCATTTCCGGCGAATTCCTGAATACCGATTTGTCCGTCGAGTTCGGCATTTAACCCAAGTTTTAGCATACGCAACGCCAACGGGCTGTGCTCCTGCATTTTTTGAGCCCAGGCAACCACTTCATCTTCCAACTGATCGAACGGAACTACTTTATTCACCAAACCCATTTCAAGCGCTTCGGCAGCCGAATATTGGCGACACATAAACCAGATTTCGCGTGCTTTTTTCTGTCCGACGATGCTTGCCAGATACGACGAACCCAATCCCGCGTCGAAACTGCCAACTTTAGGGCCGGTTTGTCCGAAGATCGCATTCTCGGATACAATGCTGATATCGCAAACCACATGTAGCACGTGTCCGCCACCAATGGCATAACCGTTTACCATTGCGATTACAGGTTTGGGCATCGAGCGGATTTGCTTCTGAACTTCCAGAATGTTGAGGCGCGGAATGCCATCTTTGTCGATGTAACCGCCTTTGCCTTTCACGGTTTGATCGCCGCCGGCGCAGAAAGCTTTGTCGCCGGCACCAGTCAGAACGATAACATTGATAGCCTGATCTTCACGGCAGATCTTCAATGCATCCGATATTTCGTTTACAGTTGTTGGCCTGAATGCATTGCGGTAACGCTCGCGGTTGATGGTTATTTTACCGATCCCGTCGAAATAATCGAAGAAAATATCTTCGTATTCGCGGATGGTTTGCCAGTTTCTTGTTGTTGTCATGGTATTTATTATTTTGTTTTTATCGTCCAACTGATGCAATTCAAAGCCCCACCTTCGTTCACAATCTCGGTCATATCAACCTGTGCAATTCTATTATTCCGGGCATAATCCGGATAATATTTCTTCATCTGCTCAAACGCTTGCTCGTCCTCTTCAATATTCAGCTTTGGCAATAAAATCAGGTCTTTCGTTTGCAGAAAGTTGATATATGCCCAATTCAGATCCTCATTTGGTAATTTAACATCAAATTGAAGGTATTTCCATTTTAGCCCATGCACTGAAAGTTGTTTTTGCAAACTTTCAGACTCATAAATCTCATGGACTAAAACGGTGTTTTTGTCAATAAATCGAAGCATTCCATCTGAATGCCCATAAATCGAAACTTTGTCCCAAGGAATGAGTAATACATGGTCAACTTCGAATATACCTTCCAATCTTTTAATCAGTTCGTCTTTTTCACACAAAAATCGATTTTCTTTGACTATTTTGTCTGTCAGAATTAAACAATTATTCGATTTTATTACGTTACCACCATCCAGTATAATATCTGATTTAATGGTCTTTATACTGATATCATCACAAACAATGTCAGGGTAGGTTTTTATATTTCTTCTTTCTTTACCGATTCCCTGCAAATAATCCGGATCATAACGGTATTCAACAAATTTATCTTCCGAAACCTGAATCGGCATATAATCCCGTGCCCAAATGTCTTTCGTCTTTTCAAGGAAAGCGTATCTAACTTCAAACGAATCCAAAATTTTGGTGATCTCATTGCAAGTTGCAGCAAACTTCGAATCTGTTCTAAGAATTTCGGAAAAGTAAACCTTATTTGTTTGGTTGTCTGAAATCATTATCCCCAGATGTTTTTTATTTCGGCTTCATTATAATTCTGGTTCTTCATAGCTTCTACAATTCCAGTTTTATCAGCATGTTTCTGTTTCGGCATCACCAGAAACCGATAATATTTATTCCACATTTCTTGATTATTCTGTGGATTCAAACCTACTCTTTGAGCACGAATCGGTTTTTCCTTTTCAAACAGATCATCATTTGCAGGAATAAGGCAAAAAGACATTTCCGATTTATAAATGCTCGATAAGTTGCTGAATATCTCTAAGATGCAATTTAACGGTCCATAACAATACTTTTCCTTTCCCTCGTTAACCTGGCAGATTGCTCGAATTAAAATACCGCCATGAGCGTTATCGTTACCAAACGTTATATCAATCCCTGAACCATGAAAGTACCACTTCCCTTTCTGTTTCTGTAAATCATGCCCATGAATGTATGTATCATTATGAAATTCACCATTTTTATAGTAAAACTCTATTTCAGTAATGCGATACAAAGCATTTTCTATCTTCAAAACCCAGTTATTTAGCAGATCATTCGCGATCCGCTGAAAATCAGCATCAATTTTGTCGTGGTTGATTGTAAAATCGATTTCCATGGTTTAGCTTTAATTAGCTTTTAACTCTTTTAAACAACTCCCGAAACACCCTAACATTCACTTCAGCATCCGTAAATACCTCCAGCAAAGCTACTTGATGCTGGGTTGGCGAATAAAAATGCACCAAAGCTTCAACCAATTCTTCTTCGTTGATGGCTGAAAAATAATCCAGGCCAAACGCTTTGGCTAAAACCTCGGCTTTGTGGGTATTTTCAGCTAAAAAATGTTCGGAATATGCTGGAGAATCCGATGGACCTTTGATCATTCCAAAAATGTTTCCGCCGCCATTGTGAATGACGATGATCCGAAAATTAGCTCCGATATATTTGTTCCACAAGGCATTAGAATCGTAAAAGAACGACAGGTCGCCCAGAATGATGGTATTCAGTTTATCTGATTCGCTGGCAAAACCTACGGCAGTCGATAAACAACCGTCAATTCCGGCAGTGCCTCGGTTGCTGTAATACGCTGCATTCACAATTCTATTGACAATCAGCGCATAACGTACAGGCGAACTGTTGCCCAAATGAACGATCGAATTTTCAGGGATGCTTTTGCAAATCAAGTCAAACGCTTTTAAGTCGCAGAACTCGATTTCTTTCAGAAACTCGTCACGAAGCTGATTGACTTGGAGTTCTTTGTTCTTCCAGAGTTGTAAATAGCTTTTATTGATTGGCTTTATCTTTTCAGAAAGTGCTTCAAAAAAGTCAGCCGCATCGGTTTTAATTACGTTTGTAAGCGACTGATACGTATCAAAATGCTCGCCTCCCAAACTCAAATGCCAATGCTGAACAGGTTTATTTTTCCGTAGAAATTGTTTTAGCGATTTGGAAACAAACTGTCCGCCAAAAGTGATCAGCAAATCAGGATGAAAATCGGTTGCCGGCTCTTCCAGAATAGCGGCCAACACCGAATCGATGCTTCCGCAAAACTGCTGATCTGAAAGGTTCGACAAATGCTCATGCAAAACTACCGCTCCTGATTTTTCAACCAATTGAGCCAATGCATTTTCAAGCCTCGAATTGGAATTTTGCTGTCCGGCCAAAATCATTATTTTCTGCGACTGTTTGAATCCTTCAAGCAGTTTAGAAAATTCAATTTCAGTTAAACTAAATTGATTTTCAGCCATTTCAATTTCTTTTGCTTCCGGTAAATTTTCCTGAACCAACTGATGCAATGGTTCTTCCAACGGAATATTTAAATGTACCGGCCCCTGAGTTCCCGAAACTGCCAGATTCAGGCATTCGTTAATTTGCCGGGCTGCAAACCAAAGTTCCTTTGGTGACTCACCCAAAGGTAAACTGACTCCTTTTTTAGTAAAATTCTGATAGATTCCATCTTGCCTAATACACTGACTTTCTGCCTGATCAATCCAATAATCCGGACGGTCAGCCGTTAGCACAATCAGCGGAATATTTTGATAAAAGGCCTCAGCTATGGCAGGTGCATAATTCAGGGCAGCCGTTCCTGAAGTACAGACAATGGCCACCGGATTTTGTTTGGCCAGTGCCAGTCCGAGTGCAAAATAAGCCGCGCTTCGTTCGTCAACAATGTTTCGGCAGTTAAATTCCGCGATGCCTGTAAAGGTGTTGATCATGGGCGAATTGCGGCTCCCGGGAGAAATAACGATATCGGTAATTCCCTTTTTCAGGAGCAATGCAGCTAACTGCTGAACGTGTTTTTTATCGGTTATCATGTTGTTTCAGAATTAATTACTGACAGCAATGTTTTGGCCTTTTGGTTGGTTTCGTCCCATTCCTTTTCGGGATTTGATTTGGCGGTAATTCCACCTCCGGAATAAAGAACAAATTCTTCAGATGTAATTTCCATACAGCGTAAATTTACGAATAGCGATACGTGCTGATTCAACCGCCATGGCCCCAGATAACCTGTATAATATTTGCGTTCGTGAAACTCTTTTGCGAGGATATATTCAGCAGCCAAATCTTTTGGTAATCCGCAAACGGCAGGCGTCGGATGAAGTTCTGCGATAAAATTTCCAAGGCACTTTTCGATCTTTTCGACCGGAAAGAAGAACGAAGTTTTCAGATGGGCCACCTTTCCACTTTCCAAGGTTTCCGGTCCGGTGGTTTTATAGCGATGAATATCAAAATTAAAAAAGACATCAAGCATGTATCTTGACACAAATGCCTGTTCTTCAATATCTTTGGTATTCCAGTAATAATCTTCCAAATCGTATTTCCGGATTTGTGTTCCGGCCAGCGAAACCGTTTCGAAAAATTGCCCGTCCGACTTCAGCAATATCTCAGGAGTTGCCCCCATCCAGGTTCCGGCAACAGGCAAGTTGACGAGATAAGTGAATGCATTGGGCGTTTGATCGTGCAACTGAAAAAAAGTGTTCCCAAGCGACCGGGAAGTTCTTTCAACAGGTATTTGCCTTGAAATGATCACTTTCGAAATTTCTCCTTCGCGAATGGCGGCTACTGTTTCGCCAACCACGTGGATATATTCATCTTTAGAAATGGTTTTACATCTCCCAACTGATTGTTCTTCAGAAACAAACGGTTGAATGTCGCTGAAATTAAGCTGATCGTCCGAAGTGAAATCTTCGAGATAAACGGCAGGTTGCAGAAGGATCACCGGGCATTTTTCGGTGATTCGGAATGGCGCAAATACAAATCCGGCTTCACCGTTGAGCTGATCGAAACGATCGAACAACTTAACATCGAAAGCATTACCCACTACAATTCCCAGGCGATCATCCTTTGGATTAAACCAACAGGCAAAAGCAATATGTTTTTCGAGAAGTTGATCGAGTACCGAAGATAGATGCAGATTATTTTCCATTCTGTTTAACAATCATGTTGGTAACCCTTCCGGTTGAGATCAATTTGCCGGCCTCATTCTTTATTTCAACATTCCATACGTGGGTTTGTTTCCCGGGATGCACAATTTCAGCGCGGGCATAAACCATTCCTTCGGATGCTCCGCCCGTGTGGTTGGCGCTGACCTGAATTCCCCGAACATCGAAATCATTGAGATCAATTGTGAGCATTGAGCCCAGGCCGGCAACCGTTTCGGCGAGTGCCAGATTGGCTCCGCCATGCAGCAATCCACCAGGGCGCGAAGTACGATGATCAACCGGCATAGTCGCTTCAACCCATCCATTGCCAACAGCCGTGAATCGAATCCCGAGGTTTTCAACCATTGTGTCTTTTACATATTGGTTGATTAAATCAATTGAAGAATTGATAGTAAGTTTTGGAAATATCATCCGCATAAAATTAAAAGCGTGAAATTAGAAAAATGCCACGAAGCAACCAATTTAAAACCTGAATTTGACTTTTCGGATGATATTTAACGATTAATCAAGAGTTCGTATTTTCCTTGCCTGAAATTTTCAGTTCCAACGATGGATTTTCGTTTTCGTCGGAGATAAAATATAGCTTCGACTCGTGACTACTGAGGATGACCGTAATTTTGGCGGCTTTCCCAAGTCCTAGGCTAAACCCTGGTTCCCAGACGAAAATACAGGCATCTCTCTGCCCGATTAAGTCAATTATCTGGTACGTTTCAGTCACCGACTGATTCGTATCGTTCAGAATCAGAACGCCCCAGCCACTCAGTTTTTTGTATCTCCTGACTGCAACTTTATTGATGACGTTATTTCCCCAGAAAGGAAGAACTGCACTTTCAGGCCTTTTGGTAGGTTCGAGAAAACGCCATAAGCGCAACTTCTCGCTTTCTATCAGTTCAAAATTGTCAGAAATTCCGACTGTTCCTCCCATAAATCCGGCCCACAAAGCCAGACTCTTTTGTTCTTCATTGGTGAATTCTGTTTTGTAGTTGCGCAGAAAAACTACATCCGGATCGTTTTGCCAGAATACATTGTTAAAATATTGTGTGGAATAACTTTCCTGAAGTATGCGTTCGGTATCCTCATTCCATTTCCAGCTATGGTCCTTTTCGATTCTCATGGCATCAACATAGCCAATCAAAGGAGAATAGGGCGCTCTGTTGGCCGTTAGGAAACAACCTGCTCCTACTTCCTCCCGAATTAGATCCATGATTGCCCTGAATATCTGAACGGAAGATTTTCCTTTTTTTGCCCTCTGAACCACCGACGAATCCTGCAAACCCCAACCCAGGTAATCGAGCTCAAAATAAATGAATCCCATTTTACTGAAATTCCTGAAAACTTTAGCAATGTAGCCTTTTTCATCATCGTGACTGCCGTCCAAAGCATAGAGTTTTCCTTCCTCATCGTTATCCATTACAATCTGATTGTCATGATCATCTTTTAAAATCCAATGCGGATGATTCCTGAAAATTCTACTCTTTTCGTGAACCACAAACGGCGCCACATAAATTCCTGCACGGTACTTTCGAAAAATGATCTGACTTGCCACCTCGTCCATCGAATTTTTCGCTGCTAAAAGATTAGTTGACACTTTCTTTTCTTGAAAATCAATACGAATAACTGCGCTGATTTTCAACCTCTTCAATCGTTTTTGGCTTTGCTTTTCCCAGCCGGTGGTATCCATTTTCGGTAACCACGAAATTCTCTTCATTACGAATTCCTCCAAAGTTCCTGAATTTTTCAATTTCGTTCCAATTGAGGAAGTGATCCATTTTGCCTTCTGATTTCCAAAGATCGATTAATTCGGGAATGAAGTAGATGCCCGGTTCAATCGTAAAAACATGCCCGGGACGAAGTTCTTTGGCAAACCGGAGTGATTTCAATCCGAACTGACTGCTTTTTGCTTCACCGTCGTAGCCAACCCAAACTTCGCCCAAATCTTCCATGTCATGAACATCCAGTCCCATCATGTGACCAGTTCCACATGGAAAAAACAAAGCATGAGCGCCTTCCGACACGGCTTCGTCAATGTCACCTTTCATCAGGCCAAGTTCTTTCATCGACGAAGCGATCGAACGACAAGCTGCCAGATGCACATCCATAAACCGGACACCCGGCCCAATGCAGCGAATAGCAGCTTCGTGGGCTTTCAGGCTTGCCCGGTATATTTCTTTTTGAATTTCGGTAAACCGTTTACTCACCGGGAAAGTACTCGACAGATCGCCTGCATAATGCATTTGACTTTCGGCGCCTGCATCAAGTAGAAATAAATCGCCTTCTTTCAGGATATTCGAGTGTGAATGATTATGAAGCGTTTGACCATTTATAGTTGCAATGATCGGAAATGCAAGGTTGCAGTTTTGTTCCAGCGCTTTTTCATGAACTTTGGCTGCAATTTGGGCTTCAGACATCCCCGGACGGGCCATTTTCATGGCGGCGATGTGCATATCAACCGACAGATCAACCGCCCTTTCAATTTCTTCAATCTCTTCACTTGATTTAATCTCGCGCTGACTGATCACTGCTTTAACCAGGTCAGACGAGGCATTTAAATTAATCTGATCGGGCCTGATATTCAGAAATCGAAGGAGTTTAATCTTATTTTCGGGCCGGTACGGTGGCAGAAAGTGGATTTCTTTTCGCGAGGCTTGTGCTTCTTTTAGGATAGAATACAACTTAACAAAAGGCTGTGTTTCGTTGATACCACTTGACAAAGCACGCTGGGCAATGGTTGGCTGTGCCCCTCTCCAAACAATGTCATCAATGGTAAAATCGTCGCCGAATAAAATCTGTTGTTGGTTTTCGACATCAAGAACCGCAGCAACCGAAGGAAAATCGATACCGAAATAGTACAAAAATGAACTGTGTTGCCTGAAATGATAGTGATTGTCAGGATAATTCATCGGAGATTCGTCATTTCCCCAGAATAAGATGAGCCCGGAACCAATTTTTTCGCAAAGTATTTTTCGTCGTTGGATGTAAACTTCAGGTTGAAACATGTTTTTTTCAGTCTGTTTAGAAGCCTTAAAGTTAGAATTATGAATTGAATTCGAAATAAAATTTGATACCTCCTCCTGAAATTTAATTTTTTGAGGCATGGTGGTTTCGTGAGCTGCTTCCGATGAAAATTGAATTCGCTTTATCATTCAGACAGCTAATTCAATACAAAAGAAACCTGTCGATAATGGGCGATAGATTCCAATATCAGAGGTCTGTAAATAGCAATCCTGTCCAAATGTATATGGACTAATAACGGTATATATCTGATTGTCAATTGGGAATAGTCAATAGTCATTCGGAAAATCGCTTTAAACTTTTTTCCAATGGCTATTTCTTTTCCCAATTAGTTAAAAGGATTTCACCAGTTTCCCATCTTGTTTAATCCTTCAGGCTAAAATTAGGAATAGAGAAATGAATCAGGCACTTTCGTTTCAAAATCAGATAGTTGTAGGCATAAAAAAAGCCCCGGCATAAATGCCAGAGCTTCTGAGTAGCGGGGGCCAGACTCGAACTGACGGCCTTTGGGTTATGAGCCCAACGAGCTACCAACTGCTCCACCCCGCAATGTATTTTTGGATTTAAAATCGTCGTTATTGAGAACTTCGCTGAGCCGTAATCTTTCTGCTAAGCGGCTGCAAATATAGACGAAACTTTTAGATTTTCCTAATTCGAAATATAAAAAACTTCAGGTTTCGTCCGAAATGCTTCGTTAAAAAGTATTAATTAACTGAGCAAGGGACTGGTTTTCTCTAAATTCTTCTAATTTTGTTGTTCGAAAAATCGACCAATGGATAGAAAGGAGCTTCGGAAAAAAATATTTCAAATGCTGAAAGACCATTATCGGCTGATCATTTACAATGATTCGACGATTCAAACGGTCTGGAGTATCAAGCTCACCCCCATTAAGGTGTTAACTCTTGGCAGTTTGGGCGCTATCCTTCTGATTCTTTTTACCACTGTAATTATTGCCTACACTCCCTTGCGCGAAAACATTCCGGGCTATCCAAGCACCAAAGTGCGCCAGCAGATTATTTATAATTATATTCTGGTCGATTCGCTTGAAAATGAGATCAAAAGCAGAGATAATTACGTCAACAAGATAAAGAATTTATTTGAGGGGAGCGTTCCTTTAGAAGAATCGGCGTTGACTGACTCAGGGTTAAAAACTTACAATGTTAAGTTTAAAAGTTCCAATGCCGACTCCATGTTTAAGGATAAATTGCTGGAAGAAAAGCTCAACTTATCGATTTCGAAAAACACAAAACGATTGCCAAGCATCTCAAACATCCATTTTTTCACTCCCCTTCGCGGATTGATTACCAATAAGTTCAATCAAAAAACCGATCATCTGGCAGTTGATATTGTCGGACAACAAAATGCACGCATCTCGAGCGTACTCGATGGAACTGTCTTTTTTGCGGGATGGACAATGGATACAGGTTATTCCATTTATATTCAGCACGAAAACAACATCATCTCAGCTTACAAACACAACGCTGAACTATTAAAAGAAGTGGGCGATAAGGTCAAGGCCGGCGATGTGATTGCCATTATGGGCAACAGCGGAGAGCTGACTACCGGGCCACACCTCCATTTTGAACTTTGGTACAATGGAACAGCTCTCGATCCTGAAACATACATTGATTTTTAATTCATGAGGAAACGTATAGCCATTCTGGGATCAACC
>Ga0302296_1000448_pt1 | contig 34533 bp, 24 predicted proteins | sample III_Fen_N3_1_FD_194546 | JGI IMG/M metagenome (GOLD analysis project Ga0302296, IMG submission 194546) | Peat permafrost microbial communities from Stordalen Mire near Abisko, Sweden - III_Fen_N3_1 | ecosystem: Environmental > Terrestrial > Soil > Wetlands > Permafrost | place: Sweden: Abisko... | reverse complement strand
CAGTAAGTATAAAAAGGACAGATTTAACAAAATCTCAGATAATCAAAACTTTTAATGATTATAAGGGAAATAGAATAGCATCAATGTATTTTCAATCAAATTCTATATTAAAAAAATCAACTGTTTTACCTCAGGGTTTTATTGAATATTATACTATTATTATTTTTATATTGGTCGTTATTGTAGGCTTATTCTTTTTTGAGTATACCATTTATAAACCATTAAAAACATTATATTTTTCTTTTAAATATGTTGATGTAAAAAATCTAGAACCTATTTTATCAAAGAAGAATGAATTTTCGACAATGGCAAAGATGATAAAAGAATTTTTTGAACAAGTAGAATGGGCTCAAAAAGAAATTACCGATATGCAACGAACCAAAGACGAGCTTAAAAACACCTATGATGCATTATTAACTCAAAAAAACAAAACTGAAATACAGAATAATGTACTTGAAATCCAATCAGAAAAATTAGCAGTTGCTCATCAAGAAATTATTATTAAAAATAATCAATTAGAATTTCAAAATGCTCAAATTACTGATGGAATAAAATATGCCAGTATGATTCAAAAGGCAGTTTTAACACCTCAATTTAATGTTGAGAAATTATTTAACGATCACTTTATTTTCTTCAAACCGAAAGAAATTTTAAGTGGTGATTTTTATTGGTTTAAAGAATTTTTTGGTAAATATTATTTTGCTTGTGCCGACTGTACTGGACATGGATTTTCGGGTGCAATGATGAGTATGTTGGGAATTTCCTTTTTAAATGAATTAACTCATCATCAAAATGATAAACATATCACACCATCTATAATGTTGGATAAACTAAGAATAAAATTAGTTGAAACACTCCATCAAACTGGTAAAATAGGCCAAATAAGAGATGGTATGGATATTAGTTTGTGTATGTACAATCCAGAAAGCAAATCACTTGATTTTGCTGGTGCTTACAATATTTTATATCATGTTAGAAGAAATGATGATGAATCTGTTGAAATTATCGAATATAAGGGTGATCGTATGCCAGTAGGTATATATGATAATCCTGTTCCTTTTACCAATTTTACAATTCCATTGAAAGAAAATGATACAATTTATTTATTAACCGATGGATACGTTGATCAATTTGGAGGAACAAATAAAAAGAAATTAAACAAACAGAATTTTAAAAATATCATTTTATCAATTCAACATTTAACTCTTTCGGAACAGAGGACGTATATTAAAGAATATATGATAAATTGGATTGGTGAACTTGAACAGGTTGATGATATTACTATTCTAGGTATTAAGTTTTAAATATGAGATATTTACAATATAAAGCATTCATAATATTACTTATCTTTTCTTTGATTAGCAGTACTCTTTATGCTATAGAGTCAACAGCACTTTCAACTACTAATATCGAAGATGTAGAATTTACCATTGATTCTTTAAATACTGAAGCTCGAAAAGTATGGAAAAATGAACATTACGATAATGCTGCATCAATATTAGTTCAAGTTTTACAATTAAATCAAACAGTCGACAATAAAAAAGCTACAGCTAAAACATGCAATAAATTAGGATTTATGTATTTACGTGTATCTGATGATAGTAGAGCATATTCATATTTTAAAAATGCATTAGAAATTGTAAAACAGAAAAAATTAAAATGCAATACTATCTATACTCAATTAAACTTGGCGTATGTTTCACTTCAACAAGATGATGCTGATCGGATGTTAATTTACTTAAATGATGTTTTAACTTCTGTGTTTTCAACAGGTGATTCAAGTTTAATAAAACGAACTTATGGTTTAACCGCTTTATATTATGAAAAAGTTGGTGAAACAGATAAAGCACTCAATTATTACAGAAAATATGAAGAAATTACTTTTGCAATTTTCGAAAAACATAGATCAACAGTTTGGCGAAATAATTGGAAAGACATTATTCTTGATTCTGAAACAAATCTTTTAGATGATAAAATAAAATTTGCCCTACACTATTTACAGTTAAAGGAAAAAGATGCTAGATTTCTTCAAGTTCAAAAGGTTAAGAATATCCTAACATCAGGTATCGTTGTAAATGTAATCATTCTTATAGTTTTATTTTATTTACTAATTGATAGAATAAGAGATAATAAAACTTTGAACCATAAAAATATTGAAATTGAACAACAAAAGGAAGAATTACTTGCACAAAAGGACAAGTTATCGAATCAAAATAAAAATATTACTGCTAGTATAAATTATGCTTTAACAATTCAAAATGCTTCGTTACCAAGTAAAAATGTAATTGCCAAGAGTTTGGATTTTGGCATATTTTATAAGCCTAAAGATATCGTTTCAGGTGATTTTTATTGGTATCATGAAATAAGTAGCGAATGTGTTTTTATAGCAGTTGTAGATTCAACTGGACATGGGGTTCCAGGAGCATTTATGTCATTAATAGGGATACAATTACTAAATGAAATTGTTATTGAAAAAAGTATACACGAACCAGCTCAAATTTTAGAAAACTTAAATAAAGGACTGAGTAAAGCATTAAAACAACATACTTCGGAAAATGAAGATGGAATGGATGTATGTTTATGTAAAATAGAAAAGAAACCCGAAGTTACTAAGATAGTTTTTGCTGGAGCTAAACGACCTTTATATTATTTATCATCGGCCCAAAATACATTTGAAACAATTCAGGGGAATTCTAGTTCAACAGGAGGACGATATGCTAAAAAAGAAAATATTGAATATAAGCAAACTGAATTTACTGTTTCAACAGGTGATTGTATTATTTTATCATCAGATGGAATTATAGATCAACCAGTATTATATAATAAAAAATATGGATCTCTCCGTTTATTAGAAACGATAAAAGCTAATGCTAGTTACCCAGCAGATGTACAAATTAAACAGCTTATTTCAGATTTTTCATTAGCTTTGGGCGAAGAAGTTCAAAGAGATGATATTTCGGTTATGGTTATAAAATTTTAAAGAAATGATGTTCTCGGATAATAAAATGTTAATTGTTTATAAAGGACCATTTACTTTGCAAGTGGTTTCTTCACTTGGTGAATTTATTCGAGCTACACCAATTGAAAATCCATTATCTAAAAGTAGACTTTTTAAATCGTTGATTGAGGTTGCACAAAATATTGCATTGTATTCAGCAGAAAAAACTGTTTTTAACAACGGAAATCAGAGTGGATTTGGTTTTCTTCGAGTTGAGGAAGATGAAGATAAATTCTTAATCTATACAAAAAATAAAGTTGATGCTTCTAATTTTGATAAACTAGATGTATATTGCAAACAAATAAATCATCTTTCATTTAAGGAATTAAGAGAACTTAAAAATTTGAATATTAGGAACAAAAAAGAATATGAAAATAGTGCGCATTTAGGCTTTATTTATATTGCATTACTTACATTGAATAAAATTGATTTTCATTTAGATAAAGAACATTCAACATTTGAATTAACGGTAAAAGTTGACAAAAAATATTAAATATTAAACGTAAAAAAATGGATAGCTTAATTAGAATTCCTCAAAAAGAACTACCCTATTTTCCTGGTGTAGATTTTAATTATGAAACAGGTGTATGTACTCTTTCAGAAGAGTCTTATATGGAAGAATCGTATAGTTTCTATAAACCTCTTATGGATTGGATACGTGAATATTTTGTTACAAAAAAAACAATGGAATTTAATTTTCGATATACTTATTTCAATACATCTACATCGAAAATGATAATTGAAATACTAGAATTATTGGAGCAAAAAAAAGCTGAAGGAAATACAATTACTGTAAATTGGTATTTACCAGCCGACGATCCTGATATGTTAATTGAAGTTCAGGATTTTGAGGAAGATGCTCAAATTGCAATTAATAAAATAATCGTAAACTAATTTAATGCTAATTAAAGATATAATTGGATATATTGCTGCAGTTTTAACAACATCAGCATTTATACCTCAAGCAATCAAAGTTATTCAAACAAAAAATACCGAAGGTATATCGTTGTGGATGTATATTATTTTCACATTTGGAGTTGCTTTTTGGTTACTATATGGACTTATTCAAAACATATTACCAATTATAGTCGCAAATGCTATAACATTGGTTTTTGCATCAATTATTTTATTCTATAAAATTAAAGAACTTAAAAAGTAAAACTATGGCTAATAATTCATCGAAAAACGGATTAATAATTGTATTAATATTATTATTATTGGGAGTAACAGGTTTATATACCTTTCAATATTTTAAAACAGTTGAACAAGATGCAGCATTATCGAAATTAACAACAGATAAACAACAAATCTTAACAGAGAAAGATTCGGTTCAACAAGATTTTCAAAAACTGTTAAACGATTTCAATGATATTAAAACAGATAATTCGGACTTACAGCAACAAATCAGTTCTCAAAAAGCACAAATTGAAGAGTATCTTACTAAGATAAAAGGTTTATCAAAAGATTCAAAACAATTGGCTTATTTCAAGAATAAAATAAAAGAACTTCAATTAAACAAAGATGCTTTTGTTGCCCAAATAGATTCATTAACAAAAGCAAACCAAATATTAAAAGATGAAAATTCAGCATTTCAATCTGATTTAGAGAAAAAAAGTGGAGAGAATACTGCATTATCAAGTAAAGTATCTAAAGCTGAAAAAATTAAAGGAGCAAGTATTACAGCATCAGCTTTTAATCAAAAAGGAAAACTTCAAACAAAAGGTAAGAAAGTTACCGAAATAAAATCGTGTATTACTCTTGTTGAGAATGAAATTGCAAAATCGGGAGTTCGTGATGTGTATTTTAGAATAATTGATGCAACTGGTGCTGTATTGCATAAATCAGCAGAAGATGTATTTACATCGAATGGACAACAAATAGGATTTTCATCTAAAACATCAATTGATTATCAAAACAAACTTGTAGTTACGTGTGCATCATTTACATGTGCTGCTCAAACAATAAAGCCTGGAACATACGAAATTGAGGCATATGTTGATGGAGATAAAATTGGTCAAACTCAAATCACCTTAGAATAATTATTTCTTACACGATTCACAAACCATTGATTTAACCGATTGGTTTTCGAATAATTGAAAAGAGAATTTTTTTGAATTAAATAACATACAAAAACGCTCAGCATTGAGCGTTTTTGCTTTTTCTAGAACTGGTGTAAAGGTACCAGAATTAACTCTATCTGAAAAGAGTGTAGCAATTGAAATGTATGAGAATAAATAGTTCTCAGGGATCGAATTTCCAAGTATAAAATCGTCTAACCATAATAAAGCTGAAGAATATTCATTATGATTTGCAAAGAAGTTAAATAAGGCTAAATTATTATTAAGACTGATATTTATTGGATCTATTAGTTTGAGCTTGTTCATTGCTGTTTCTTTTGCTAATGGTGATACATTTGAATTTGAAATTATAGATGTCAAAAACTTTATTTCAAGAAGTTCAATTGTATCTCGATTGATTTTATCTGTGGTTAAAACTTTGTCAAATAATGTGTTAATTTTATCAAAATCTACATCATTAAAATCAAAAGGTTTAGAAGTATAAGCACATAAACAATTGAATTGTCTTATTACACTAAATGATTTTTGAAATTGAAAAACAGAAATTAATGAATCTATAGATTTTTTCGTGCTATATATTTTTGTTAAATCAAAATCATTCTCTTTAATAAACGGAATTGAAATATCAATACTTTTATTCTCTGTGGGTAATGATATCGTAGTTTTATTTAGGTTTTTACAAGCTATTTTTTGACTTATTACAATTAAATTGAATTCGACTGAATCAATTTGAATTTCTTTAGGAATAATTCCAAGTTTTACTTTTATTTTATTCGATTTAGGTTCTTCTGTATTTAATCGAAAAAATTCTTCTGATAATATTGGTTTTAAAATAATACCTTTATTTGGCACTCTGTAATTTATACAATTGTTTTTATTACAAGCAAATTGGTTTTTATTTACAATATCTACTGCAAAACCATCGTCAGGAGTCTTAATCAGTTGTTTTAGTTTTTTACTATTTTCATAAATAAAATAAATCGTATTATCTTCAATTATAATGTGTTGAGCTAATTCATTTAATTCATTAAATTTATTGCATTTATTACATATTTTTGCATTATATAATTCTAATCCAAATGATTTAGTTGAAATATATTTAGTCGATGATTTATCTAAAACAGGAGCAATAGATAATTCATTGCCAAGATCAATTGATGCATATAATTTTTCACCTATTTGATCAATAGAAACTGATACACCAACTATATTAAATGTCTTATCAAATAATAAGTTTTTATATTTTAAGTTGGAGATTGATTTTTCAATAATTTGCTGAGCTGCTTGTTGATATGATATCTTTTTTGAAGCACTAATTGATATCTTAGAAACTATTTCAGAAATATTTCTAGTCCCACCATAAGCTATAGCTCTTTCTCCAGGATTGGTTTGCTCTGTTGTCGCAAAATCCGACATGAAACTAGATTGGTCTGTTGCGGTCATTTTTAAAATAGAATTGTTAAGCAATACAGATAGACCAATTTTCTTTCTTTCAATATTTATGTTTTGAACGATTAATCGTTCAAAAAAAGGAATTGATAGTTTACGTAACTCTATATTTATTTTTGTTGAATCATCAAAAGAATTTTCTGAATTTTGGGCATGAATGTTTACTATAATTAATTGCAATAAAATGCAACATATTAGTGATTTAATCAATTTGTATTTATAGTTAATCATTGTTGAGTTATTAGAATATATTATTGCAATTTAATTATTATTTTTATTAAAATAAAGATAAGCTTAAATGTAAGGTTATGCAATTATTCATCGACAAACTTTGCAAGCATAAATCGTATTAATTTATTTATTAAATCAACCTTTAAATATTTAAAATATGAAAAACATTGTTTTAGACACTTTGAAAAAAGCTGGTAAACCATTAAAAGCTTCTGAAATTATTACTTTAAGTGGACTTGATAAAAAAGTAGTTGACAAAGCTTTAACTGAATTAAAAAAAGAAAATGCAATTGTGTCTCCTGTCAGATGTTTTTGGCAACCTGCATGATTTTTAGATTTTAAGAAAAAACTTCCATACATGTTTTGGGAGTTTTTTCTTACATTAATGTGTAATATTAAGTTTTTTATATTTCTTTACTTTTTCACACTTTCAAATAATACTTTCGAAATTTCAGTATTATCGGTCAATCCTTTAAATAGTTCGCTTCCTTTACCTATGGCTCGTAATGGTAACGGTATTCCGGTATGGTGAAATGTAGTCCAACCAAATCCAGCTTTTTCTGCTATAAGTTTAGTACATGTTACTGCTACTGGATTGTAGTCACTATAAAGATTCTTTTTTTCATCCGATGAAATTGAAGTAAGTTCAAATAATACTTTATATGCCTTTTCTAAACGCTCAGAATCGTAGCTAGTTAAGATAATGCCATTGCCTAATGAAAAATATTTTTTAACAGTATCGAGAACTGTTTCATACGTTACTGTTTTCGATTGTTTTTTCATTTCAGAGATAATTGCACCAAACTTTTCGCCCGATATTTTTTGACTATCAACAACAGCAGGATTTACTTCATATCCCATAAATGAATTGCCCATGGCTAAACCACCAGTTTCGTGATCACCAGTAATTAAGATTAATGTTTCGTCGGGATGTTTTATGTAAAAATCGAAGGCTGTTTTTATTGCTTTATCAAAATCTTGAACTTCACCAACCATACTTCCAAAATCGTTTGCATGACAAGCCCAATCAATTTTACCACCTTCGCACATAATAAAGAAACCTGTTTCGTTTTGTAATAAATCGATCCCTTTTTGAAGGTAATCGGCAAGGCAAACAGTACCTACTTTTCTATCAATTAGGTTCTCGATATTTTCACTACCATTTAATTCGTTGCTCCCAATAATCACATTCGAATTATCAAGTTTTAAAGCATCAAAGTCTTTACGTGTTTTAATAATTTTATAATTATTCTTTGCAGCATAATCATATACATTGGTATCGCCTTCGCTTTTTTCAATAATTCCTCCAGCAAAATAATTGAATTTTGAACGAACTAACTGCATGCCTATTTCATGATAATCGTTTCGTCCACCTACTTTTGCATAAAATGCAGCAGGAGTTGCATGATTGATATAAACCGATGTTAGTATTCCAACTTTATAGCCTGTTTCGCGAGCATATTCAGCTATTGTTTGAAAGTTTTTAGTATGATCGAAATTCATTCCTATTGTTCCTAACGAGGTTTTATTACCTGTGGCTAGTGCTGTTCCTGCAGCTGCCGAACATGTTATTGGGTGATTGAAAGCTTTTGTTGAAACAATAGATACCAGTGGAACATTTTTTAAAAACAAGCCATTAGAATTGGGCGATTTACTCTTTAAATATAAATCGGTAGCTTCAACTTGTGACAACGACATTCCATCACCAATCATAAAGAATATATACTTGATTTTAGATTTCGATTGGGTTTCATTTTTAATCTGTGCAAATGCAGAAAAATGCGCAATGAAACAGAAAGCAATGAATATGTTTTTGAAATTCATAGTATATAATTATTTGGTACGATTAATCTATTGAATTAATAATCAAATATAAAAATCATCAATAGATACAATGTTAAGCAATTGTTATTTTTTAGAAAATAACTCTAGCAAATATGCTTTCGTGAGGAGTAAGTGAAGGATTATCGCTTAAATGAATGGTTTTAAGTGATCCTTGAATTCCAATATTATAAAACATTCGACCAAATAAAGGAGCTTCTACACCAAGAGTTGCCCCAAATCCATAACCCGCTTTTGCTTGTGATTGATTCGAGTAAGTACTTGTATATGAAGATTGATATAAACTTGCAGTTAAAGTTCCAATTTGCATTTGATGCGATTTTACTTGAACGGTATTTATATTTCCAAAGACTTCTAAAAATGGTTTATATTTTCCTTCATTTTTTAACAGTAGATGATATCCTAACTCTATGTCAACTCGTTGTTCGCTCGCCTTTATACCACATTCATAATATCTTGTACTACCATATGAGTCATTTGGATCAGGAGTCGCCAATTCTAAAGTAAAAACGCCACTGGTAGTACATTTTGCATAGGTAATTTGGCAGTAAACCGAGTTTTTATTTTTAATAATATAAGCAAGATAACCATGCAGTGTTACAGCAGGAGAATAAGTCATTTTCGAAGGATATGATATACTTTTAATATCATCTTTCAATATATTATAAATCTGATCTTTATAGTATGGATTACCTGTTATATTTTTAACTGCATCGGGTTTATCGTCGGCACCATTGTAATACATTGCGTTTTTATTGCTAGCAAATAAAACACCAAAACCTCCACCATATGTAAAGCCCGAACGATCTTTTGTTTGTGCTTGAATTTGAAATGCTCCTGAGAATAAAAGAAGTATTGTTATAGCTTTGAAACGCATTTTAATATCTATTTAATATCTATTTAATATCTATTTAATATCTAAATATTTGGTTGTTAAAATGTCAAATGACCAAGGTTTCATCGAAATTTTCAATGTATTATCAATGATTTCAAACGGATTATCGAAATTACTGAAATAGTTTTTTTCAGCAACACGATTTTGAAGTTTTACCGAAATAGTAGTATCAGTTTCTTTTTTATTGAAAACTACAATTGTACATTCGTCAAAATAATTACGTTGGAAAACATAGGTTTTCTTGTCAACATGCAAGCATTTATATTCGCCATACATTAATGAAAGTAACGATCGACGAATTTTAATAATCTTTGAATTAACCTTTAGCGTTTCTTGTTCATATTCATTTAAACCAAAAAACTTCATTGGTCTACGATTATCAGGATCGCCACCGCCAGCCATTCCTATTTCATCGCCATAATAGATAATTGGAATACCAGGAATAGTACAATTAAATGCCATTAAAGCTTGAATACGTTTGTAGCCAATTGGATTTTTAACCGAAATATAACGTACCCATGCTTCGTGTTCTGCATTTTGCGAAAAGCCTAAATCTTCGCCAGCATACGAAATAAAACGAGGCATATCTTGGTTTCCAGTGATATTACCCATTAAATTGTGCTCGCCAAATGTTTTTAAATCTTGTTCAAGAGCTATTGCCAATTTATCGAAACTAAAATCGGGCATTGCAAATGCAGCACGCGATTCGTAGTATAAATTAAACGAAAATTGTCCATCGTGAATTCCAGAATTAACATAGGTTTTCAATAAATCGCGTCCACCAAATGTTTCACCAATTTGATATAAACGTTTTTCATTGATAGCCATTAAACCTTTTAGTTTTTTAGTAAGGCTACGCCAAAATATTTCGGGAATATGTTTCGTTGCATCATGACGGAATCCATCAAGATCAAATTCCGATGCCCAATATATTGCAATGTCTGTCATTGCTTCAACAACCTTTGGATTAAAATAATCGAGAGTTGGTAAAAATTCATCGAACCACGTTGTAAAACGTTGATCTTCCCATCGACCAATATTTAGAGAACCATCAGGTAAATGCAGAGGAGTAGCCCATTCAGGATGTTTTTTTATTAAATCATTATCTTCGTGAACATGGTTAGCAACAAAGTCAAGTATGACGTTAATATTATGTTCATGGGCATTTCCAACCATTTGTTTAAACACTTCGGTTGTTCCAAAACGAGTATCAACATTTTTACTTTCAGTAGGCCAATAACCATGATAACCCGAACTTTTTTTGCCATGTTTCGAGCAACTATGCGTTGGATTTTGAACTACAGGAGAAACCCATATTGTATTAATTCCCAGCTTTGTAAAATATCCTTCTTTAATCTTTTGTGAAACACCTAAAATATCACCTCCATGATAATTAAGTTTAGCATGTAAATCGGGTTCATCTATTGATTTATCGTTTCCTGGATTTCCATTCGAAAAACGATCGACCATCAAGAAATATATTACTTGCGATTCTTTATCGTTTCTAGTCAATTTCGTTGCATCGGTAAGAACAATTCCATATTCTAAAGGAATTAGTAAATCGTTGGTATAACCACCTTTATTATAAGCCCAGACACGAATATATGAACGGTGCATGGTTTCAGCTTCCGTTGGAATTGTAATCATCAGTTTTTCTTCGTTTCGAAAAACATTAGTTCCTTCTAAAACTTGATTTTGCCAAAGAACAACATAATCGTCAACATGTTTATCAGAAAGTATTACAACTGTTTTGTCGAAAGCTTTTTCAGTGAAAATGACTGCTTCATCATTCGCATAAGGTGAACGGACTTCGAGTAGTGAATTATAACTACCATAACCATTATCTACTTTTTGAGGATTTTCGGGATCACAAAACCAATTGCCATCAGCAATTAATTGATAAGTATAAATTCCTGGTTCAAGGTCAAATTCAATTTCAAACTTATCGCCTACTTGTTTGAAATAGTGTTGCGATGGATTCCAACTGTTAAGTGAACCAGCAATTTGAACTGTTTTAATATTATTTCCCCAAGGGTTGTATTCAATTTTGCAACGTATTTTGCGTGAACGTAACAAAATGATATTGTATGTATGTGTTAAAGTCTTTACGGTTAATAATGACACTGTTTTGTAATCATGATTAAGTATCGAAATCGTAGCTTTTTTAAAATCGCTAGTATAATCAACATGAAAACCATCGCTTACCGAAATATCTGTGATGGTATGAACGTCCAAAAAGTAATCTTCGAGATTTACAATTGTTTCGTCATTCTCAATGGTGATAGGGCTTGCAAGATGATATATTTCTTGATTTGCCAATATTTTGCTTTGTGGCATGTAATAACAATTTATTTTTAGCGAATGTAGGAAATTTTGCAATAATTTTGAAAGCCAATTATTCTTTTGTTTTCAAAAAATTATGACACGAAAATTCATCACAATATCAGTACTTTTAGTATCTTTTGTTACCTTCCAAAATAGTCAAGCTCAAGATATATATTCTATTCGAAAAAGAATCAATATCTTGCTTAATGATACTGCTTTACAACATGCTTTTGTAGCTTTTACAGCTCGCAATGCAAGCGACAGCACAGAAATAATAAACTTCAATGGCAATAAAAGTCTCGTCCCCGCCTCTATTCAAAAAGTTATAACAACTGGTGTTGCCATGGAAACACTCGATTCGTCGTTTCGTTTTACTACTCGTTTAGGTTATCTGGGAACATTAGATAAAAATGGAACGCTCTATGGCGATATTCTAATTTATGGAAGTGGTGATCCAACAATCGGTTCAACGTATTTTACAAAAAGAAAAAATCGATTCGATTTTGTTTCACTTTGGGCCAAAGCAATTAAAGATTATGGTATCAAAGCTATAAATGGCAAAGTATTAATTGATATTTCACATTTTGAAGATTGGCCTGTTGTAAGCACTTGGACTTACGAAGATTTAGGGAATTATTATGGTGCAGGAGTTAGTGGATTTATGTTGTTGGATAATCTTAGTGAACTTCATTTTCAATCATCAGCAAAAATTGGAGAACAAACTGTTTTAAAATACGAAGTTCCCAAAATTCCAAATCTTGCAATCGATAATCAAGTTAAAGTTGGTAAAGGTGGCGATAATGCTTTTGTTTTTCTTACTCCAACAAGTGAAAAGATGATTATTCGTGGAGATATTACAGCAAATAAATCGGATTTTGTGGTTAAGGCATGCATTCCAAATCCTCCAGCTTTAATGGCGTCATTATTAAGTAAAATGCTCGATTCTATTGGTCTTAAACAAATGTTTCCACCTGAAATAATTAATCAATCGAATAAGAAAATCGATCCACGTCAGTTTACTGAAATTGCTAGTTATAATTCCGAAAAGCTTTCGAAAATAATTGAAGAAACAAATTATAATAGTGTGAACCTCTTTGCCGAAACATTACTCAAAGAGCTTGGTTCATGCGTTAAAGGAAATGGAGCAACACAAGATGGTTTAGTTTCATTATATGAATTTTGTAAAGCTCATGGAGTGAAATTTTCTGGAGTTGAATTAGTTGATGGAAGTGGTCTATCGCGTTTCGATTTAATGACAACAAATTTCATGGTTAACTTTTTAACATATTATAAAAACAAAAGTACCTACTTTGCTCCATTTTTTAAATCTTTACCTGTTGCAGGAAATGATGGAACTATGGAAAACTTTGGAAAAAAAAGTGTTTTAATTGGTAATGTACATGCAAAAACTGGAAGCATGACCCGTGTTAAAAATCTTGCTGGATACTTACAAACACGTTCGGGAAAATGGATTATATTTTGCTTTATGGCAAACAATTACGATTGTGGTGGTGCTAAAGTTAAAGTTATTCAAGAAGAGGTATTAAAGCTACTTTATGAATTATAATTTTGCAATTAATGCGTGTGATAGTTGTTTAAAAAAATCATAGTATTGAATTGAAAATATTCAATAAAAGTTGAATCATTTTTAAATATTAAAACGTAGAAAAAAAAAGGTATGTGTGGGGGACAAAATTAATAACTCATACAATAGTAAAATTTTACGTTTTAGTGTTGTATAATAAAAATGATGTAGACTATGTTGGAGTATACAAAAACAATTTTGGTAAGAGTAAGTTTTGACAAATCTCTTTTTAAAAAAGAACTTGAAAAGTCGTTAAATACCTTAGAACCTAAAGATATTAGGCAATTAAAAACATGGTTGAATTTAAAATATAGCCGAACATTTCCCGAAATTATTGAAGAATATTTTTAGTCATCGAAATGTTATAAGTACATTTGGATAGATTTTAAAATAATAGTAATGGGCAATGTATATGCAATTGGCGAAATAGTTTACGACATTATTTTTCGCAATTATCAACCACAACAAGCTAATCCCGGTGGATCGATGTTAAACTCGGCAGTTTCGCTCAGTAGAACAGGTTTACCGGTTTTTTTTATTGGAGAAACAGGTAACGATGAAGTTGGAAATATCATTAAATCATTCCTTTTAGAAAATAAGGTTAAAGTCGATTATATTCAATCATATAGTAATAATAAATCAAGTATTGCTTTAGCGTTTTTAGATGATAAAAACGATGCATCCTATGTCTTTCATAAAGACTACCCCAAACAACGACTAACGATCGATTTGCCTATTCCTACAAAAGGAGATATTGTTTTATTTGGATCATCATTTGCATTAAATATCGAGGTACGTCCTGCATTACTTTCATTCTTAAAAAATTCTTCGAAAAATGGAGCTATCATTTTGTATGATCCTAATTTCAGAAAACAAGCAAGCGATAAAAAAGTCATTTTAGAAATGGTAAAAGAAAACATTTCGATGGCTGATATTGTTCGAGGATCGGATGAAGATTTTCAGAATTTATTTGAAACAAATAATGATTCTACTATTTATTCTTTAGTTAAAGAAAATGCCTGTAAGTATTTGATAATTACAAAGAATAAAGATGGTGTAGTTTTACAAACTCCAACAGAGATTCAACAAATAAATGTTCCTCAAATTAATACTGTAAGTACCATTGGAGCTGGCGATAATTTTAATGCTGGACTTATATATGGATTATTAAATCGAGATACAAGAATAGATAATCTTGATACGATTTCATCAAATGAATGGCAAGATATTACTGAAAATGCCATTGCCTTTTCATCACATGTTTGTAGTAGTTACGATAATTATATATCGCAAGAATTTGCTGATAAATATTCTATTGAGAAATAGATGTTGCTAACTTCTTATAAAGCGTATGAACGGCATCTTCAAGTGAATGTTGACCTAATTCTACTTCTTCATTAGAATCATCGAATTTAATACTTTTTTCATTAACGTTAAGTAGTATTAAATCAGTTGATTCTATTATGTTATTGTAACCAACAATTGAATGGTTGGATGAGAAGCTTATGCTGATAATTCCTGCATCTAAAAACAGCTTAGCTATTTCTAAAGTACGCTCAAGTATCGAGATTTTATTATCAATACAATCTTTACAAATTCCAGTTACAAGAATTTCAGAATCGATTACTTTTGTTAAAATCCCAGCCGAAAAAAAACGTCGTTCAAGCAAATAAGCAATATCGCGAACGAGTGTTTCTTCGCCTATAAAAAATACGAGCTTTGACTTTTGTAAAAGCTCTTCTTCACGTTCTTCTCTTGTAACTTTTTCTATTGCCATGAATTTTTATGTTGGCTTTTATATTGTGTTTAAATAGAATACCTTATAAAGGTTTAATTACATTGTATCTTCAATCAAATATTGGAATTTACGAGGTATAGATGTTTCGAAAGAAAGCATTTTTCCTGTTACTGGATGAATGAATTTTAATACTCTTGCATGTAATCCTAAACGGTGAATTGGACTAGGTTTTGCACCATATTTTCTATCACCAATTACAAGATGTCCTAAATCTTTCATGTGGACACGAATTTGGTTTTTACGACCAGTTTCGAGACTTGCTTCTAATAAGGTAAAATATTTACTGCGTTTTATAACATGGAATTTTGTTATTGCTAAATCGCCATCGTTTGGAATTTGACTTGAATAAACATTAAAAGCAGCATTTTCTTTAAGCCAAGATGTTATTGTTCCAGAGTCTTCTTTAACTCTACCCTCAACAACTACGGTATAGATACGTTCTTCGACAGTATCGAGCCATGCATGTTGAATCTTTTCTTTAACTTCTTCGTTTTTTGCAAACATCATAAGTCCAGACGTATCTCTATCGAGACGATGAATAACAAATATTTTATTCTTTGCAGTCGATATTTTTACATGTGCACGAAGAATATTGTATGCAGTTGGTTCTTCGCTTTTCGGATCAGATGCAATAGATAATAGACCTGAATCTTTATTTATGACAATAAGATATTGATCTTCGTAAACGATTTTTAATCCTTTATAATGTGTTTGTTGAGCAACTAATCCGGTTTGGATACTTACTTCTTGTCCAGCTTGTAAGGGATGATTATATAAAGTAACTACTTGCCCATCGACTAATACTTGACGATGCGACAATAATGATTTTATTCCATTTCGGCTTTTGCCATTATAAGCAACGAGCAAGAATTCCATTAATTCCGCTGGTTCTTTAACTCTAAATTTTATTTGTTTGGGACCGTCGAACTTTTTGTTCTTTTTTTCTGTTTTACCCACTTTCTTATTCTTTATTAATTAGTGTGCAAATATACGGTTTATTTCGGGTTATTTTCTATGGAAGCACGTGATGAACATCAATTTACTAAAAAAGAAAAGCTTGTTATCGTTTTAAAATGACAAGCTTTCTATTATTTTTCAAACTAACGATTATGATTTCCAAGCATTTTTGGTAGAGAAAAATGCTTTATAAATCGACCAATTTGAAATTGTTAGAACAACATGGAGGATAAGCAAAACAATAGGAACAGCTAAACCAGCTGGAGCTAAAAACAGATGAAATAAAACTATATTTAATAAAACTGGAGTTAATACCACCAAAGCCAATGGAACTAAAAATCCACTTAGAAATAAAAAACCTACAATTACTTCTGTACCTTTTAATAAAGGAATGAAATATCCCGATTGAACAAGACCTCCCATAAATGCAGCAATTACACCTGTTAATGGAGGTTCAGGTATAAAATGAAGAAATCCATTTAAACCAAATACAAAGAATACTAAACCTAGTAGAATTCTTGCTATTATTACTATTACTTTCATACTATTAAATTTTATTTTTTATAGTTTGGACATGTATAATTAGCAATAACTTACATTCTGAGATTATTTTTTATAATAGAAGAGTTCATTTCTTTCAAAATAATTTATTTAACAAAGAGCAATATCTCATTAAATAAATCAATAAATATTGTTTAAAAATTAGTTTGCAGAAGTATTTTGTAATCATTACATTTGTGTCAAATTTTCAAGTACTTAATGGAAAAAGAAATTCTTTCTCCCGACTATCTTTTTGAAGTAAGTTGGGAAGTTTGTCACAAAATAGGTGGAATTCACACCGTGATTACTTCGAAAGCTGAAAAAGCTGTATCGAAATATCAAAATTACATTGTAATTGGTCCTGATTTCAAATTTGAAGGTGAGGAAGATAAAGAATTCATCGAAGATACTAATCTATTAAAAGATTGGAAACAAACTTTAGCCGATAAAGAAGGAATTAAAGTACGTATTGGACGTTGGAATATTAATGAAAAACCAATTACCATTCTTGTCGATCATTCTAAATTCATTTCTGAGAAAGATCAAATTTTTGGTCGTTTATGGGAACGTTATTTTCTTGATTCATTAACTAATGACTGGGGATACATCGAACCTTGTTTATTTGGTTATGCTGCTGGTGCTGTAATTCATGGTATTTGTAAGCATTTTTGTAAAGACGATTCAACGGTTGTTGCTCAATTCCATGAGTGGATGTCGGCATCTGGAATTTTATACCTAAAAGAAAATGCTCCTGAAATTGCAAACGTATTTACTACCCACTCTACAGTTACTGGTCGTTCGTTAGCTAATGCTGGCAAACAGTTCTACAAAGAATTAGAAAGCTATGTAGGCGAAACTGAGGCAAAAAATATGGGAGTAACAACGAAACATTCCCTTGAGAAAAGTGCAGCATTCAATGCTGACTGCTTTACTGCTGTAAGTGAAGTAACGGGTCGTGAGTGTCAGTTTATAATAAAGAAGAATCCGAATATCATCACTCCAAATGGTTTCAAAAAACTTGATATTCCTCAAGGAGAAGCATATTTTGAAGCAAAAAAAGCATCAAAAGAATTATTGAAATCGGTTGCGGAAAAAGTTGTTGGACATACATTAAAAGAAGACTATTTTTATATCGCAACAGGTGGACGTTTAGAATTCCACAATAAAGGATACGACACATTTATTGATGCTCTAGCATTATTAAATAAATCGAAATTAGACAAAAAAATACTTGCATTTATATTTGTTCCCGATAGTATTTACGGTCCTCGTAAAGATATTATAGGTACTGGTTGTGCAAACGATAACTGCTCAAAGAAATTCAAAACTCACGAGATTCATAATGTAAACGAGAATCAAATCTTGAACAAAATTGAAAGTTGTGGTTTTGAAAATAAAGTAAATGATAATGTAACAATCGTTTATGTCCCATCATATTTAAATGGTGACGATGGCATTTTCAATAAAACCTATTACGAACTTTTAATGGGTTGCGACCAAACCGTTTTCCCATCTTATTATGAAGCTTGGGGATATACTCCTGTTGAAAGTTTAGCATTAAACGTTCCAACAATATCAACAAATGTTGCTGGATTTGGTAAATGGATAGATGGAATGAAAAACATTTCGAAAGATGCAATTGATATTCTTTTCAGAGATGATTTTAATTACATTCCATTTGTTGAAAAACTTGCAGAAGTAATTAAGAGCAAACTACTTCGAACACACGAACAAGAACTTAAAAATATTGAAAGTTCTCAAGCAATATACAAACTTTGCTTGTGGGACAATCAACACAAGAAATACGAAGAATCATATAACTTCGCATTACTTAAAGCTAAAAATAAAGGTAAAAAAATCATCAGAAATCAAAACAATCAAAACATGGCAACTAATTTAAACAAAAACAGGCACAACAAACCCCAATGGATGGGAATGATAGTTCAGTCGAGTTTTCCCGACAGCCTGAAAGAATTAAACGATTTAGCTTCGAATATATGGTGGACTTGGAATTATGAGGCGAAGGAATTATTCGAAGAAATAGACAGCCATCTATGGAATAAATTCAAAAATCCAATTAAAGTATTAAAAGAAATCTCTTTCAATCGTTTACAAGAACTTGAAAAGAACGAAGAGTTCATGTTTAAATTCAATTGGGTAGTTAAAAAATTCAGAAACTACTTAGGCGAAAAAACTGAAGCAGGTTCAGCAAGAATTGCATATTTCAGTATGGAATATGGTCTTGATGATTATTTAAAAATCTTCTCAGGAGGTCTTGGTATTTTGGCTGGTGATTATTTAAAAGAAGCTAGTGATACAAATACAAATTTAGTAGCTGTTGGTTTCCTTTATAAATATGGTTACTTCAAACAAAAAATGAGTCTTGATGGCGATCAATTAGCTATCTACAATCCTCAAAATCCTTCGGAACTTCCTATTTTCCCAGTTAATGATGCTGATGGAAATCCTGTAACTGTTAAAGTTGGATACCCAGGTCGTCAAATCGCTGCTAGAATTTGGTTAGTAATGGTTGGTCGTGTTAAATTATATTTACTTGATACCGATATTAACGAAAATAACGAAGAAGATCGTAACTTATCATCTGCATTATATGGTGGAAATAACGAGCATCGTTTAAAACAAGAAATGATGTTAGGTATTGGTGGTATTCGTACTCTCGAAGCAGTTGGCGAAAAACCAGATATTTACCATTGTAACGAAGGTCACGCTGCATTTATCAATATCGAGCGTCTTCGTAAATTAATTAAACATACAAAACTTACTTTCCAAGAAGCTTTAGAACTTGTTAGAACGTCTTGTTTATATACAACTCACACTCCAGTTCCTGCTGGTCACGATTCATTCCCAGAAGATTTAATGATGACTTATCTTGGTCAATTCCCAGAAAGACTTCAATTATCGTGGAACGAATTCATGAATCTTGGTCGTCACACACCAGATAATCATGGTGAAAATTTCTCGATGAGTAATCTAGCAATAGCAACATCTCAAGAAGTAAATGGTGTAAGCCGTTTACATGGTGATGTTTCGAAAGAAATGTTTAGAGGTCTTTGGGAAGGTTATTTCACTAGCGAATCGCATGTTGGATATGTTACTAATGGTGTTCACTACGGTACTTGGACTTCGAAAGAATGGCAACAATTACACGAAAAAACATTTGGCGATGCATATTTAAAAGATATGTCGAACCATGTATATTGGAATAAAATTCATGACGTAAAAGATGAATTGATTTGGGATATTTGTAACAAACATCGTGAACAATTAATTTCTTATGTAAAACAACAATTACACGATTCTTGGACACAACGTTACGAAGATCCTAAGAAATTATTATCTATCTTTAAATCAATTAATAAAGATACTTTAACAATCGGATTTGCTCGTCGTTTTGCAACATACAAACGTGCTTATTTGTTATTCTCAAATCTTGAGAAATTAGCTAAGATTGTTAACAATCCAGAGCGTCCTGTTCAATTTATATTTGCAGGTAAAGCTCACCCTAACGATAAACCAGGACAAGGTGTAATTAAAGAAATCATCCGCATTTCTAAATTACCTGAATTTGTTGGTAAAGTTATTTTCCTTGAAGATTATGACATGGCATTAGCTAAACGTCTTGTTCAAGGTGTTGACGTTTGGATGAACACTCCTACTCGTCCTTTAGAAGCATCGGGTACTAGCGGTATGAAAGCTCAAATGAACGGTACATTAAACTTCAGCGTTCTTGATGGATGGTGGTGCGAAGGCTACAAAGAAAAAGCTGGTTGGGCACTTCCTGAAGAAAAAACATATGATGATGATGAATTCCAAAATCGTTTAGATGCTGAAACAATCTATAGTATTTTAGAATACGAAATTGTTCCTTCTTTCTATAACAGAGATATGCAAGGTGTTCCTCATGACTGGATTCGTTATATCAAAAAATCGATTGCCGAAATCGCTCCTGAGTTCACAACAAAACGTATGATCGACGATTACAAATCTCGTTTCTATACAAAACTTGCTGCTCGTACTGCAGAAATGAAAAAAGGCGACAATGCAATGGCTAAAGATTTAGCTGCTTGGAAACGTAAAATATCTGATATTTGGGATGATATTTCAGTTGTTTCAATGAATTTCCCTCAATACAATCAAAATACAATTATGCTTGGTAATCAATACCATGGCGAAGTTGTACTTGACACTAAAGGTTTACAAGCTTCTGAAATCGGAATTGAAATGGTTGTTACCGACAAAACCGATAAAGGTGAAACGATTGTACTTGAAAGAAATGAAATGACAGTGACTAAACAAACTGGTAATACTGCAGTTTATTCAATTGACATTAAACCATCGAAAGCTGGTATATTCAACTATGGTTTACGTATGTATCCAAAGAATAGCAATATTCCACATCGTCAAGATTTTGCTTTTGTACGTTGGTTATAATTAAATAAAACATCATAAAAAAAAGCTCGGTAGTTTATTCTATCGAGCTTTTTTTTTGTAGAGACCGCGATTTATCGCGTCTCAAAATCTTATATTTTAAATCATTAACATTGTTAGAGACGCAATAAATCAACATCTGTGATACAATATATAAACATAAGAGACGCGATAAATCGACGTCTCTACAGGTTGAATTCTTTTAGGATTTTGTTGCCAAAGGGAATTTGTTTGATCAGTTTCGATAATTCAATTTCTTGATATGTGTTTGTGCTATCGTTTGGGAAAAGATAACAGTTTATTACACGTTTGCTCGTATTCTTAACTATTTTAAAACAATATGAAGGTACTGCAATTGAACCAATCTTTTTGTCGAATTGATATCCTCCACAAACAATTAAAAGACTATCTGTTTGACTTTGTTTACGTATTTTGGCTTCAATTTTACTCCAGCATCCTCTATTTAATTCGGGTCTTAGTGGTAAGGCATTATAGAAGTAAAAAGTTTGTTTTTCTTTTTCACAATCCCCAGCAAAATCTTCGGCATTTGCCATGTGACCTATGTCGTAACCTGAATGTGCATAGTCTTTTGCTTTTGCCGATTGTGCTAAACCATTTGTTGTAAAACGCATTTTAGCACGAGAACACTCGCCTCCTCCTTTATATAATATGTAACCCACAAACAATGGATTATGCGTTTTATAGTTAAAGTAACTTTTGTAAATAGAGTTGGTTATTATGGTATCTATTGTTTGTGAAAACGATACAACTATAATTAATGTGAATACAAAACTGCTGATTATTCTTTTCATTTTTACTGCCATTTATCGTTATCAAACCATTCAGTACCTTTAATTGTGCCAACATAAACTAATTTATGCTCATATATCCATATCTTAATATTGAATCCTTCTTTTGAATCGAATTGCCATTCCTTTCTTTTGTTTGGTGGTCCAAATTTTTGATCAAGATATGTTTTAATATCAAAGTCAGCATTATATTCAATAATAATCTCATAAAAGGGCATACTATTCTCTTTATCGATGTAATATGTTATTTTTCGAATATTTGGGAAAGGTGTTAATTCCGATAATTCTACTCGAAACGAATTTTCGACACGTTCCATTTTCTTTGTTTGCTTTACATTGCAAAACTTCTTAAATGGCATATTCAAATACATATTTTGCAATTCAATAGGCAAAAACTGTGAATGCCAAGGTAGCTTTTTTTTATTTTTTAATCCTGAACAGGAGAACAATAAAGTGAAACACAATGAAAGTAGTATTTTATATTTCATGCGATTTTTTCTGTTTGATTGAATGACGTGTATTGGCTGTACTTAAAAAGCACGAACTGCAAGTCCGCACTAGTTGTCGTACTATCTAAAGTATTGGTTTTGAATTTAAATCTTAGTCAAATTATCCAAAATGTTATACATTATTGAATTATTGGTTTCGATGTATTCAAATCCATTTCGTATTTCATTTTCGGATTGAATGTATTTTCCATTTGATAAATCAGCTCCACAGTTTTCAATCATTGCGTCAATACTTTTATTGTTAACTTCTAAATGAAACTGTAAGCCCAATACTTTATTATTATATAAAAATGCTTGGTTTTTGCAGCATTCAGAATATGCTATATGAATTGCTTTTTCGGGTAAAGTATACGTTTCACCATGCCAATGAAATACTTTTACATCATTAGATTTTATATTTAATATAGTGTTTGATTCTGTATTTTCAGTTAATGAAATATCAAACCATCCTATTTCTTTATCAGAATTTGAATAGATTTCTGCTCCCAAAACATTAGCAATAAGTTGTGAACCTAAACAGATTCCCAATACAATTTTATTAGTGTCAATAGCTTCTTTAATTGCCTGTTTTTCAGCTTTTAGCCATGTGTGTTTATCTTCTTCATTAACACTCATTGGACCTCCCATAATTATAAGGAAATCATAATCGTTGGTATTTGGTAATTCATCGTTTTCAAAGAATCGAGTATAATTAACCTTATGTCCATTGGAGTCAATCCAATTATTGATGCATCCTAAATCTTCGAATTGAGCGTGTTGAAAGCAATGTATTTTCATAATTATTTTTGATTTAAAAATAGATTTTAATTCAAGAATCTTTTTTGTAAAGCACTATTCATCTTGTTTTTGAATACCTTGTAGTATTACTGAATATGAAATAATAGCCATACGAGGTATTTTCTTACTATCTCCAACTAAGCCATGAGCTAAATGAGGAGGTAAAATTAAATGAGCACTATCGCCTACTTTCATTTTCAATAATCCTTCTTCAAGACCAGCTTCCATGCCACTTCTACCTATCATTATGTTTTTAGGACCAGTCGTGTCGGTGCTGTAACATAGTTTTCCGTTGAGTAATCGAAGATTATACGAAATAGTAGCAAATTGATTAATTTTAACAGAATCGCCCTTACCAACATGGTATATCTTAAACCACAATCCTGTTTTCGATTGCGTCATTCCCCAATGATTAGTTTCGTTTATTTCCTTTATTGAATCGGAAATGTGTTTTACCATAATTTGATTTATAGAAACCAAATGTTCTTGGTAAGCCGCAACTTGAGCCATAGTTGGCTTTTTTCGTTTTTGATTACAAGCGATGGTTGCAAGTAGTATAAGGACAATAAATATTTTATTCATTAGATTTAATTTAATTTTTAACCATTACTTTACAACATTGTTCGAAGTAATTTGTTCGGGCTTAACAAAAGTACGAAAATCGACAATGCGATTATATGATTTTTTTGCCATTGTTCGCGAGCAAACATTGTAGTGCCACCATTCATAAGGATTGATAGTAAAACCTGCCTCTTTCATTGCATTACGAAGCAAATGTCGATTTTCTAATTGCACTGCTGTAAGTTCGCCTTTGCTTAGCATTTCTTGTTCTTTACATGGAAATGCTTTTTCGCCTGCATAATCGTATTCTGTTCCCATATCAACGAGTTTTCCTTGTTCGTCAATTATACTACAATCAACTGCTAAACCAAAATTATGTATCGAGTAATTCTTAGGATTCGAAAGGAATTTTCGTTTCTCTGTAATATTCATTTTGGTAGAATCCCACATTATTTGTTGTACACAAGTTGGACGAGTTGCATCTAAAACGACTAAACGAAGTTTTGGATTATACATTTGCAGTTTGTTTTGAGCAATTTTTAGTTTGCCAGCAGTTTCGGGATTAAGGTAACATTTTGCAAAATTATGATACAAATTGAGATGCAAATAATTATCTGTAGAAGCATATTTTATATTTAATGTAATACTTGAATCAATTGTTTTAAGTTCTATTAATCCAGCATTTTGCAAACATTGTTCGTACCTTATCGCGAAGCTATCAATAGGTTCTTTATGTAATTCTTTTTCTATCGTTTTATGGCGAATTGTTTGTTGTGTTTTTATTGTTGTTTTATTATCACATGATACAAAATGACACGATAGTAAATACAAAAACATATGTATTTTAGGTAATTTATATGAAGCTTTTAAAATCAACATGTACTATATTTGCAGATAAATAGGCATATACAAATGTAGTATATCTACCTTTATTAAATCTGACCCTATAAAAATAATTAACACACAAAACATGAATATACGTTTCGCATCATTATTACTATTTCTCTTACCATTTCAACTTTTTGCTCAAAACAATCTATCTGTTGAAGATTATATGTCGGGAAAATATCATGTAACAAAGCCTGAAAGTATTCAATGGCTACCTAAAACAAGAAATTTCTCATACATTCAAGACAATACTTTTTACATTAAAAATGCTGATTCTTCTGGATTAATTTCTGTACTTCCTGTTGATACTTTATGGCGTCGATTGGGCAATTTTAATAAGAAATTCCCTGAATATGTTTGGCTTGATTCGGTTAATGTCGTATTTCAAATAGATAGTACAATATATTTGTATAACAGATATTTAAGTAAAACAATTAAAACCTACCATTTGCCATCAAAAGCAGATAATGTGGATGTTGATTATTCCTTTAATATAGCATATACAATTAGTAATAATTTATATGTAATCGATTCAACTGGCAAACCTAGCCAAGTAACAAATAATATCTCATGTGTTACCAGTGGAGGCAAATATGTTTTTAGAGAAGAGTTTGGAACAACCAAATCAACTTTCTGGTCGCCCGAAGGTGAATCGATAGCCTATTATTCAAATAACGAACTTAAAATTCCAAGCTATCCTCGACTTGATTTTTCAAATGAATTTGTAAAAGAAAACACCATTAAATATCCCTTTGCTGGTGCCGCAAATCAAGTGGTAACGGTTTATGTTTATAATCTTAAAACAAAGAAAAGAGTTCGTTTAAATACGGGTGAAATCGACCATTATTTAACTAACATAACGTGGTCGCCCGATGGTGATTATGTGTATTTATTTGATTTAAACCGTGAACAAACAGAATGTACATTAAAACGTTATAATGTTAAAACTGGAAACCTCGACAAAGAGTTCTTTAATGAGAAGAATAAACGATATGTTGAACCTACAAGTCCAGTATATTTTACGGGTAAAGGTTCTTCTTTTTTATATCTAAGCCACCAAACAGGATACAACCAAATATTCTTGTATTCAAACGACTCTATAAGCATAAAACAGATTACTAAACAAACAATGGAAGTTAGTGGCATTATAGGTATTGTAAATCAATCTGTTTACTATTCGGCAATTGACCAACAACGCCCACTTGAAGAGCATTTATATAAGACAGATATTATTAATGGAAATACCATTTTATTATCGTCAGAAGCTGGAGTACATAATGGTATTTTGAATGAACAAAATGGTTTGATATTAGATGAGTATTCAAATTTAACAACACCATATTCGCTTGAAATATGTGACATAAAAAACAAATCACGCAAAACAATATTTACTGCCGAAAATCCTTATACGACGGTGTCGATGCCAATAACTGAAATGGTAAATATAAAAGCAGCAAACGATTCAACAACTTTATATGGTTGTTTCATTAAACCAGCTCATTTAGATTCAACAAAACGATATCCTGTAATTGTAAATGTATATGGTGGTCCACATGTACAAATGGTACGTAATCAATGGCTTTTAGGAAATGGATTTATACCTTATTTTTTAGCGAGCAAAGGTTTTGTAGTTTTCTTACTCGATAGTCGTGGAAGTGCTAACCGTGGGTTTGAATTCGAAAGTTGTATTCACGATCAGTTAGGAACTATCGAAACTGCCGATCAATTGCGTGGTGTTCAGTTCTTGAAAAAACAAAAAGACATCGATAGTACTAGAATTGGTGTATATGGCGAAAGTTATGGTGGATTTATGACTTTAACTCTTATGGAACAAGCTCCTCAAATATTCAAAGCTGGAGTTTGTGGTAGTCCCGTTACCGATTGGAAATATTACGAAGTTATGTATGGCGAACGTTATATGGGTACTCCACAATCGAATCCACAAGGATATTTAAATTCAAGCACAATAAATAAGGCTAAAAATATTCAAGGTAAATTGCTCTTAATAAATGGTGGTCTCGATCATATTACGGTTATTAATAATTCGATGGCATTCCTTAATGAATGTATTAAGAATAATGTTCAGATCGATTATTTCCTTTATCCAAATCACGATCATCATGTTCTTGGAAAAGACAGAACCCATTTCCTATATAAATTGTCGAATTATTTTTTGAATAATCTGTAGATACTCGATAAATATAAGACGTGATAAATATAGCCGCGATAAACATGAGACGCGATAAATCGCGTCTCTACGGGTTAAATTTTCAATAAATTTTCAATTAATTAATTATTGAAATTTTACATTTACCAAGATGTTAATGAATTCCAAGATGTCCAGAAATAAGTCAATGAATTCCTTTCTATTATGTCTTTATTAAATCTATTTTCATTAGGTAAATAAAACGAATTTACATTATAGGTAATTAATGTTTGTGGTTCAGAACTAGCAACTAAACGAATGTTTCTTGAATTATTAATTGAAATACTAAAAGGCATTGTAAAATTCTTTCCAACGTTTATCCATTTATAAATAAAAGTAAGAGTATCGTTTTTTTTCAAATATTTATATTCTAAAATTGGAGGCTCGGCATCGTATAGAAATTTATTAAAAAAGTCGGTGTAATCGTGCTGTGTTTTAGTATTTACATAATCGGTAAAATCTTTTGTGGCTATCGTTTTAAACATATTTTCCTTGTAAAATCCTTTAATTATGGCAAAGAATAAACTATCGTTATCGATACAGCAACGAAGGTTATTTAACACTGCAGCTCCTTTATTGTAAATATCGCCACCAATAAATGAGTTGTCGTTAACATCACGATATCCTACAATAGGCCATATATTAAATATTTCCTTCATATTATTCGATGCTGCATTTAGATATTCACTATATCCGAATTTCTTTTCCATAAATAGTTGTTCGGAATAGGTTGTAAATCCCTCACTAAGCCAAGCATCGGCCATATCGGCCATCGTAACGGTGTTTCCCCACCATTCGTGAGCTGTTTCGTGAATTAACAGATAATTATAGGGATTGTTTTTATAGTTCCATGGAGTGTTTTTACCATATTCGTCGCCAATGGCTATGGCACTTTGATGTTCCATTCCAGCAAATGGAGCTTCAACCATTCCTAATCCATCGTTTTTATACGGATATTCGCCATATAAATCTTCATAAACATTTACTATATCTTTCATTTGACTATAGAACTTTTTTGCTTTATTCAAATGTTGATGTAAAACATAATAATCGAAAGAATATGAGCCATTTGCATTTGTATATTTCTCATTAATATCATCAAATTTCCCCATATAAAAAGTAACACCATAGCTGTTTATAGGATAACTAACAAACCATTCATAATTGGTATATTTTGAATCGATTGCTTTGGTTGAACGTAAGTTTCCATTGGCAACAGCTTGATATTTTTGGGGGACTTGAACATTAATGGTCATAGAATCGGGCTTATCCGATAAATGATCTTTACAAGGCCACCAAGAGCTAGCACCCAATTGTTCGCACGAAACCCCTACCCACCAATTTAAACGATTTCGCTTCCAAACAAAGCCTGCATCCCAAGGAGGACTTGGTGCAATGCGTGGTTTCCCTGCATAAGAAACAATTATAGATTCCTTTTCATCTTTTTGAATTATGGTATCGAAGTTTATAAAAACAGCATCATCAATTCTGGTGATTTTTTGTTCACGTCCCTGCCATTTTATCGAACTTATAGTAAGGTTTTGACTTAAATCAATTTGGATGCTATTGGTTTGTTGTGTTGTTTTAAAATAAATGACATTATTCCCTTCTATACTTTTTGTTGATGGTAGTACTTTGATCGACAGATTATAGTAATAAACGTCATAACAAGTTCTTTCGGTTCGTAATGCTCCTCTTAAAGAATCCTTACGGCCAAAGTTTTGTTTGTAATTTTTATTGGGGTTTAATAAGGCAAAATCGATATAATGTTTTGATAATATTCTAACTAAATATTCTTTTGAAGTAATTAAGTTAACAAAGTTTGGTTTTTGATCAAATCCCAAAGATTTAGCTTTTTCTATATTTTTACGTGCATCTATGTAATCATTCATTAAATAATTAACTACACCTCTATTATAATAAAGCAAAGCATCGTTTGGATAAGAATGGAGTAATTCGTCCATTTTTTTTATGGCAGTGTAATAGTCTTTATTTTCAATATAAGTTAATATTTCATTAAACCGATTTTCATAAAATGGTCCCTTATCAGTTTGAGCTTTAATGAAATTACAAGAAATGAGAACAAGTATTATGATTGTAATTAGCTTTTTTTTCACGTTTTTAGTCTTTTAAATCAATTATGCTCAAAGATAAATGATATTTAGAAACAGTAAACTTTTTGATTTATTTTAAAGTGAGTTCGATGTAAGAAATAATTATAATTGATTTCAATTAAATAGGTTATACATTTTGTTGCAAGCCTTTAGGTTTGCAATATTTATAGAAAATTAATTTTCATTAGTTTATTTCGTCCCGTACGGGACGAAATTGACATTTAGACCGTTTTTCTATAAATATATTATCACTACGTGATTAAAATTCAATGAAATGATTACATTCTTACATCGAACTCACGTTATTTTATCATTTAAAACAAAGAGAATTTCAATAAAAAAGAGATACATAAACATGCATCTCTTTTTTATTGAATTATAATTACTGATTATTTTTTACAATAAGTATTAATGAGTGATAGTAAAGCCAAACGACTAAAAGGTTTGGTTATATAATCGCTGCTACCCGCTTCTAGAGCTTTTTCACGTTCACCCGATAATGCAAATGCTGTTTGTGCAATAATTACAACATCTTTATTGAATTTTCTGATTTGACGAGTTGCCTCATAACCATCAATTCTTGGCATTTTGCTATCCATTAAAATAAGATCAATATCAGGATTCTTTCTACAGAATTCAACTGCTTCTTCCCCATTTTTAGCTTTTAAAATTACTTTTGAAATCGATTCGACAGTTAAGCTAATTAGTTCTGCTGATGTTTCATCATCTTCAGCTATCAGAATTTTTAAACCTTTTACCGTTTGTGGTGTTTCTTCGCTAATTTGAGTGTTATATTCAGCATCAATATCTCTGTTTTTTGAAGTATGTAATGGTAGTGTAAAATAGAAACAAGCACCTTTGCCAGTTTGACTTTCAACCCAAATTTTACCACCAAGCATATCAACATAAGCTTTGGTTATTGCCAATCCAAGTCCAGCACCTTCATAGTTGCGAGTTAAAAGTTCGCTACCTTGTCGGAATCGTTCAAAAATAATTTCATGTTGTTCTTTGGGAATTCCAGGACCGGTATCTTTCACATAAAATTTAAGATGTGTATTAGTTTTTTCATAACCACATTCAATATAACCATCAAGTGTAAATTTGATAGCATTTTTAACTAGATTCGTTAAAATAGCATATACCTTTTCTCTATCGGTAATTATCAATTCTTCTTTCTTCGTATAATCTTTTTTACAGATAAGTTGAAGACCTTTTTGCTCTACTTCTGGTTTGAAGAATGTATATATATAATCAAGTTGTTCAATAATATTTGTTTCGGCAAGCATTACATCCATTTGTCCTGCTTCGACCTTCGAAATACTAATAATATCATTAATAATATTTAGCATTCTATTACCACTTTTTTCAATTATTCGAATGTATGTATCGCGAGTATCGCCCGACAATTGTGGTTCTTTTAATAATTCGGTAAAACCTAATATACCATTCATTGGTGTGCGTATTTCGTGGCTCATATTTGCCAAAAATGCCGATTTTAAACGATCGCTTTCTTCTGCTTTTTCTTTAGCATAATACAGTTCTTCATTGGTTTGAGTAAGCTCCTCGTTCAATTGTAAATATTCTTCGTTTTGAACTTCAATTTCAATGTTTTTATCTTTAAGAATAAACTCCATTGTTTTTCTTTCGGTTATATCTGTAGTAATGGTTAATAAGCATTTTTGCTTTTCGAGTTCAATAATTTCTCCATTCACTAAACCCCAAACAACTTTGTGTCCTTTTGTTGTAAATTGTAATTCTAAACAATCAATTCGTCCAGTTTCCTTCAATGTTTCAAGCATTTTCGATCTACCTTCAACATTCATCCAACCAATTTCGGTTGATTTTCTACCAATAATTTCAGCTCTATTATATCCCGAGAAACTTAATGCATAGCTATTCACATCAATATATTGACCTGTTTCAATGTCTGTTATTGTAATCAATACGGGAGCTCTATCAAATATTTTAAGGAATTTATGACGACTTTCGGCTAATGCAACTTCTACTTTTTTACGTTCTGTAATATCTAAAAAGATTGCATATGCAGCAATGATAGAACCAGCATCATCGTATATCGGAAAACTACTAACTAATTCATTTCGCAAAGAACCATCTTTTCTAATTACATAACGTTCCTCATTTTCTATTTTTTCGCCATATAGACTTCGAACTATTGGTGTTTCTTCTATTTTTTGAAGATTGCCTTTTTGATCATAATCTCGCCACGATGGTTTTACATCTTTTAGAGATACATTAATATATGATGGTTCATCAGCTATTTCTAAAAGTTCAAGACAAGCATTATTTATCATTTTAAGAGTTTGATTAGGCAGTCCTACAAGAACCATTGGAACAGGCGATTGTTTTATGGTTTGTTCAAGAAGAATCATTGTTTCACGTATCTTTTCATCGGCCATTTTACGTTCAGTAACATCACGTATTGTTCCAATCATTTGAATAGGTAATCCTTCTTCATTATATTTTAAACGCCCCATTCCATGAACCCAGCGTTCCGCTTTATCATTTTGTCTTATAATTTTATAAATTTTATCAAACTCTTGTTTCTTCCCAATTACTTCATTTATAAAATAGTCTAGCATTAACTGTTGCCAATCGGGATGATTTAATAATGACCAATTCTCAACAGTTTTCTCAAAATGTGCATCTATTCCAAAAACTGTATCAAGTGTTTCGGAACATTCCCATAAACCCGTTGAAATATCTAAAGTATATGTACCTAATTGTGTTATTTGTTGTGTTTCCTTTAAGAATTGCTCACTTTTAAATAAGGCTTCTTCGGTTTTCTTTCGTTCTGTAATATCATTAAATGTACAAACTACTTGACGTAATTTACCATTTTTATCAAATTCAGGAACAGCATCAACAAGCAACCAAACTCTATTTTTATTGATTGTATGATATACACCCATTACTACATTTGTAACTGGTTGTAAACTTGCAATTGCTTGTGGAACTGGATGTGTATTACCAGGGAATGGAGAACCATCTTCATGAATTACATTCCAATCGGGATCGAAAGAAGTTTTACCTAAAAGTTGATCTTCGGTTAAACCTAAAAGTTCTAATGCTTTGGGATTAGTTAATATAATTTCAGCTTTAGGACCTTGGAGCATAACTCCTATTTGCATGTCCCTAACTAAATTTCTGAATTTCTCTTCGCTTTCTTTTAAAGCATTTTCAATTTCTTTTTTTGATGTGATATCTGTATTTGTACCACTTAATTGTAAAGGTTTAAGGTTTTCATCTCTCTTTACAACATTTCCTCGTCCCATTATCCAAATCCAAGAACCATTTTTATGTAACATTCTAAATTCAGCATTATACCCCTTGCTTTCAGGATTATCTAATACGGAACTTATTTTTTCAATGGTAAGTTTGAAGTCATCAGGGTGACAAAGTTTTTCGAAAGTCTCAAATGACATTTCAAATTCTTGATTTTCATAACCAAGCATTTGGTACCAACGTTCGGTATAATACGTTTGCCCAGTAACATAATTCCATTCCCAAAGAGCATCGGTAGTTGCTGTTAAAGCTAACGTTAATCTCTCTTCATTTTGTTTGAATAAAATTTGACTTTCTTTTAATGCTTGTTCTGCTTTTTTACGTTTTGTAATTTCAACAAATGCTGCAACAAAATGATCGGGTTTATATTGATAACCAACACAATCGTACCATCGATTATTTGCTTGTAAATATGTTTCAAACCTATTGGTAATGCCAGTTTTTGCCACTTGACCAAAGGTTCCTATCCAATCGAATGTGTCGTTCTCAATTCCTGGAAATGCTTCTAACACTGTTTTACCACGTGGATCAACTCCTGTTAATTCAAGGTATGCTTCGTTTGCATCAATAAAACGGTAATCATATGCTTTACCTGTTTCATCGTAAATCATTTCATGATATGCAACACCAATTGGTCCTTTTTCAAATAATGCTTTAAACTTCCATTCAGCTTCTAAAAGAGCTTCTTGATTCTGTTTACTTTCTGTAATATTACGTCCTGTACCAAATATCTGTTTGGGACTATTATCTGCGTTTCTTTTATAAATTGTTTCGGTACTTTCTATCCAATGCCATTTTCCTTGTTTATCAATCATCCGATATTGATTAACAATTATATCGGAATCACTAGCAGTATAGTATTTAGGAATAATAACATTTAAATATCTTTGAAAATCATGAGGATACATTAGTTTTTGAAGTATAGTATTACCCATTTCTTGAATTTCAACTAAAGAATACCCTAATATTTTTGTAATTCCATTATTAGTAAAAATATTTTTCTGTTCTGTTAAATCATATAAATAAATAATATCGGGACTTACATTTATAAGCGATTCTATGAATCGTCCTCTATTACCTAGTTCCTCTTCTGTTTGTCTTCGTTTTGTAATATCATTAAAACTTACTAAACTAGCCCAAATAGTATTATTGCTATCCAAAACTGGAGATCCAAATATTTCTATAAATGATTGTGAACCATCGGGTCGTTCAACCATCATATCATCAATAAAAGAGGTCTTACCATTCATCCCCAATACAATTGGCATTTCGTCAATAGGATATGGAATTTCAGTTCCTACTTTAAAAGCTTTATATACTTCGGCTAGGTTTGATTTTGTTGTGTCTGGTAAAATACCTCGTCCTAATAAATTAAGTGCAGCTTTATTCGCAATTATAGGTTTACCTGTTGGAGCTTCTACCATAAATACACCAATCTGTAGATTCTCAAGAAGCGATTTTAATATTTCGTTTTGACGATTTAAAGTAATTTGACTTTGATTTAATTCATTTTCAGCATTTTTTCGTTCCGTTATATCCTTCATAAAAACAACGAGTCTACCTTCGTCAAATTTTTGAAATTGAACATTTGCTTCAACATTAAATAAAGAACCATCTTTTCGTTTATGTTGTGTTTCAAATTTATCTTCACCAAATGTTTTAATTCTATGAATACGTTTTTTTATTTCCTCTTGGTTTTCGTTAACTTCCAAATCTTTAATGTGTAAAGTGAGCAGTTCTTCTATAGAATAACCACTCATTCTACTATATGAATTATTTACTTCTAAAAGTTTTCCTTCAAAGTCTACAATCCAGAATCCATCCATTGCAGTTTGCAAAATTGAATGAAGTTTGTCTTTATTAGTTTGTAGTAATGAATTAGTCTTTTCGGTTTCTTTAATTTTTTTCTTTAAAAGATAGTTATTATATGCATTGGAAGATAATTGATTGGAATAAGCAAATAGCATTTTTGAGACCTTTGTGAATTTATCAAGACTCATTTCCGTAACTTCGTTATATGCTTCCATGAATTGATCTCTATCTGCCCCTATTTCATCGGCGTAAGCTAAAACTTTTTGTAAATCGATTGACTCGTTACGAACTTGTCCAATTAGCCAATTCGCAATATGTGTATCGCCAACGGTAATGCTAACTCCCGAATCCCATAATCCTCCACTTAAACATGGTTGAATTGTTGGTCCAAGTGTATTATGTACTCC
>Ga0302296_1000446_pt1 | contig 34570 bp, 31 predicted proteins | sample III_Fen_N3_1_FD_194546 | JGI IMG/M metagenome (GOLD analysis project Ga0302296, IMG submission 194546) | Peat permafrost microbial communities from Stordalen Mire near Abisko, Sweden - III_Fen_N3_1 | ecosystem: Environmental > Terrestrial > Soil > Wetlands > Permafrost | place: Sweden: Abisko... | reverse complement strand
AACGGTATTTTTTGCAATTGCACACGACTCTCAAAAACGATGGCTAACACACCGAAAAGAAGAATAAGCGAAGGTATCAAGGTTTCCATAATTCAGATTTTTGACAAACTTACAATGAATTTATTTACCATGGTAATTATTTTGTTCTTTTTTGTCGATTCGATTCATCTTTGTAAAGTTATTTTTAAGGTCCATCAAAGTAATTCTAATGAATTCCATTTAGAATTAATGTTGCACGATTCAAGATTAGGACTTACCTTTGTTAAGATAACTCATCATGAATAACACACTAAATATGAACATTTTCAATCGAAATAAAATTGGAAATCTCTTCATTTATCTATCTGATAATATTGACAATTTATTTCTCACAAAACTTCTCAAACTAACCTATATTATTGATGAATTAGCTGTTAAAGAAACCGGTTCTCCTGTTACTTGGTTAAGATATAAGGTTTGGAAAATGGGCCCTGTTCCTAGAAAAATACATACCAATTTAACTTTTGAAGGTGGTAACTTCTTCTCTGAATTTGTTGATGTTGAATATGTACCGGAAAGAAACGGTAGAAAAATTGAATCAAACAATCAATTTGATGATTCCGAATTTTCAGATTATGAAATCGAATTAATCGATCGGGTTATAAAAGATTACGGTCGTTATACTTCTACAGAATTAATTGAATTATTGCACGAAACAAACAGTCTTTGGCACCAGATCGTAGTAGAGAAAAAGCTGCAACCCATTTTTGATTCGAATGAAGAATCAACTTCCCCTTACTCCATTGATTTGAAAGACGCTATTTCTGATCCGTTCTTAAAGACTATGTTTGACGAAATGCTTGATACGATTGAGTTTCGAGAATCTCTAGTGCGTTAATTTGTATGTATACTCAGAAAAACATTGTATACGTTCTTCGGTATGATTTTGAGAACGACCAAACCATTAAACCAAGATACTTAATTGTAATCGATAACAACAACACAACATCTTTGGTTCTATCGCTGGTCACGTCTAAAGACCATATTCCAGACAACTTAATGAAACATGGTTGTATTAACGAACCTGACAGAATGATTCACTGTCATGTATTTTTAAGCGAAAAAATTATTGGAGAAAATGGATTCTCTTTTCCATTAAACAGTTTCATTTACATCAATACATCAACCGTTTTTCAGACGGACTCTCAAAAACTTATTGAGAAGTATCAAGATAAGGTTGAAGTAAAAGATAGTATGACCGATGATGAATTCAGTAATTTGATCTATTGCATCTACAAAAGCAAGTACATTTCCAGAGGAATCAAGAAAAGGATAGAAGTTGCTTTAAATGATCTTACTAAATAGCTGAATCCGTATTTAATCGGATTAGACGATTCCTCTTTTCGTATTTTCACAACAACTAAAACAGCTGATATGTTTGACTCCGAACCAAGTTCTTCCATCCTATTGCATCAACTTCCAGATGATTTTTTGAGCGGAAAACCGGTTGAAACATCGACGCATTTTTATGAAACCAATGATCCTTCCATAAAAAGCCGAGTGCAGTTGACCCAACATTTGTTCTGTTTGTTGTTACAAGGTCAAAAAACCGTTCATAGCAGCACAACCACCAATAGAATTGATGCGCAATCGATTTTACTGATGCCTCGAGGAAGCGTGCTCATGACTGAAAAAACGACTGATTTAGGAACATACAGAAGTATTCTCTTGTTCTTTTCCACTGCATTTTTGCTTGATTTTTCAGCACGTCACGGATATTCGACCCAAGGAATGAAAGAACTAAACAATGCGGCTATTGTATGGGAAAAAGATGCTTTTATAACCAATTACATTCAATCGCTTGAGTTGTTAAAACCAGCAACAATCAGCCCAATCATGCAACAATTAAAGTTGGAAGAATTGCTGTGTTACCTGTTTCAAAACTATCCGGAAACGATGCAGCAATTTTTAGCAGGAGTGGCACAAGAACAGCAGCACATTTCACTCAAACAGGTTGTGAATGCAAACATCGACAACAACCTGACAATTGAAGAACTGGCCTTTCTTTGCAATCAGAGCGTATCCACCTTTAAGCGTCATTTTACGGAAGCGTATCATACTAGTCCGAAAAAGTATTTTACCGAACACCGCATGCGGAAAGCGCAACAATTGCTGCAATTGTACCAACGACCGTCTGATATTTATCATCGTTTGGGGTACGAGAATTTATCGTCTTTCAGCGCCGAATTCAAAAAACACACTGGTCGATCGCCGAAACAATTTCAACTGGAACTTGACCCGAATTCGACAATTTTAGAGCCGATTGCGTAAGTACGTTTCATACTTGATTCCACAACTTTGCATAAAAAAAGTCTTATGAAAAATAGCATTCTCAGTTTAATTGTTCTCATCGCATTCGGTTCGGTTCACGCGCAAACATTCACCTTGAAAAGCGCTGATTTGAGCGGCCAGGCTACCGATAAACAAGTCTTCAACAGCTTCGGTTGTACCGGACAAAACAGTTCTCCGCAACTTTCATGGGAAAATGCGCCCGAAGGAACCAAAAGTTTTGCCGTAACCATTTACGATGAAGATGCTCCCACGGGAAGCGGTTGGTGGCACTGGCTTATTTTTGATCTTTCAGCTACCACTTCCGAACTGAAAACAGGAGCCGGTAACCCAACGTTAAAACTTTCTCCGGCAGGATCTGTGCAAAGTATGACCGATTTTGGTACTACAGGTTACGGAGGTCCTTGTCCGCCGGAAGGAAGCAAACCGCATCGTTACGTTGTTACCGTTTATGCGCTGAACACCGAGAAACTGGGCCTTGATGCAACAACAAACCCGGCATTGGTCGGATTCATGTTGGAACAACACCTCTTACAAAAAGCATCGTTGATTTTTTATTATAATCGTTAATCACATGAAAGCGGGTTATTTGGAAAGCGTCATCAAACAAGTTGAATACTACAAATTATTAGGTGAAAAATCGTTCGATCAACTGACCGATGAGCAACTCTTTTGGCAAGCCAATGAAGCCAGTAACAGTATAGCGACTATTGTGAAGCACCTAAGCGGAAACATGCTGAGTCGCTGGACCGATTTTATGACGACAGACGGCGAAAAAGAGTGGCGCAATCGCGATGCTGAATTTGAAACGGAAACGACTTCGCGTGAAGCTTTGTTGCAACAATGGAACGAAGGTTGGGATTGTTTCCTCAACGCCTTAAACAGTCTTCAGGACGACGATTTAGATAAGATCATTTACATCCGCAACATGGGACACACCGTAATGGAAGCCATTAATCGTCAATTGGCGCATTATCCATACCATGTGGGTCAGATTGTGTTTATTGCCAAGCTGGTTTGCGACCAATCATGGATTTCGCTTTCCATCCCGAAGGGCAATTCCAACGAGTACAATTCGGAAAAGTTCGCACAACCGAAACGCACCGAACATTTTACGGATGAAGTATTGGGAAAGAAAAAAAATCGTGATTAACTTTAGCTCAAATACCTTTCACAATGGAAATTACTCCCGAATTTGCACATGAATTTGCCGCTAACTGGGCACAATCATGGAACAGTCATGATATCGCTTCTATTTTAAGTCATTATTCCGACGATTTCACCATTACCACTCCGATGGCGACCAAATTGGTACCGGAAAGTAATGGAACCGTTTCGGGAATTGATGCAGTTAGAAATTACTGGCTCAAAGGACTGAGTTTGATTCCCGAATTGCATTTTGATGTTAAAGACGTGTTGATTGGCGTTAATTGCCTGACTATTTATTACATCAATACGGCAACAGGACGAAAATCTGCCGAAAACGTGTTTTTTAATGCCGAAGGAAAGGTAAATAAGGCGATTGTGATGTATTCTTAGCTGACAATTTCCACTACTTTTAGGCCGTAAAAGCTCCGTATGTCCAACACATTTTTCGAACAAACATTTTCAAAAACCGATTTCACCAAACACGAACTTGTAAAGGGTGAATATGAGGCGTGTGTGTTTGAAGAATGTGATTTTTCGGGAGTGAATCTTTCCGGATTTCGGTTTGTGCAATGTTCGTTTGAAGAATGCAACCTGAGTTTGATTAAATTAGGGAATACGACCTTAAACGAAATCACCTTTACCGATTGCAAAATGCTTGGTTTTCCGGCAGAACATGCCAATCCGTTTGGGTTAGAAGTTGCATTTCATCAGTGTGTGTTGAATCATGCCTCTTTTTACAAACTTAAGCTGAAGAACACGCGCTTTTCGAGCTGTAAGCTAGAAGAAGTGGATTTTTCGGAGTGCGATTTGAGTGCAGCCGTTTTTGACGAATGTGAGTTAACCGGCGCAACTTTTGACCAAACAAACCTCGAAAAAGCCGATTTCAGAACCGCTGTTCGTTACACGATCAATCCGGCAACCAATCGCATCAAGAAAGCCAAGTTTTCCTTGCGTGGAGTAGCCGGCTTACTGACGCAATTCGACATCATAATCGAATGAGTATGACAGAACTCGAACACTATATTTCTTCCTACTTCGGGATTGCGCAACCGGATGACTTGGATGCAATCGGCCAATTTTTTCAACCTACCACGCTGAAAAAAGGCGAATACTTTCTAGAAACCGGAAAAGCCTGCAAGCAACTCAGTTTCATTCAATCGGGGATGTTGCGCATCTACGTGCAAACCGAGGACAAAGAAGTCACCCAATGGATTTCGACCAAAGGATTTTTTGTGACCGATTTAGCCGGATTCGTGTTTGAAACTCCCGCCCGTTGGACCATTCAAGCGCTTTCAGATGTAGAATTGTTCACCATCAACCGGGCAGATTACATCAACATCAGCAAACTGGTTCCGAAATGGCACGAGTTGGAAAAACTCTTCATTGCACGCTGTTTCATCATGCTGGAAGACCGCATTTTCACGCATTTATCTATGACAGCAGAAGAACGCTACAACTTCTTCTTTGAACACAACAAAGAACTCTTTAACCAGGTTCCGTTGCAGTATATAGCGTCTATGCTGGGAATGACGCCTGAAACCTTTAGTCGCATCCGCAAAAAACAACTTTCCTAATTTCGCTTTAAATCTATTTTATTGGGGATTTATTGAACGAATTGCATTTCTTGATATTTGTCAAGAGCCGAACGCTGCCCATAGCTGAACTTTGTCTCATTCATTTAAACGAACGATTATGAAGTTCTTAAACAGCATTTTATTCATCACCCTTTTAAATTCAACGGCTATGGCAAAAGAAATCAGCACATCAATCATCATCAACGCGACACCCGAAAAAGTATGGAACATCCTTATGGATTTTGACAATTACCACACCTGGAATCCGTTTATCACTTCAATTTCAGGGAAAGCGGAAGTTGGTAAAAAAATCAAAGCGCACATGCAGCCTCACGGTGCAAAAGGAATGACGTTTAAACCGAAAGTATTGGTCTTTGAGCGCGAAAAAGAATTCCGATGGATCGGACATTTGGTTATGCCCGGATTGTTTGACGGAGAACACCGCTTTCAACTCATCGACAATGGCGACGGTACCACTACTTTTATTCAAAGCGAACGTTTCAGAGGAATTTTGATTCCGGTTTTCAAGAAAATGCTGGACGTGAACACCAAAAACGGCTTTCTTGCTATGAATGAGGCGTTAAAAGTGCAAGCAGAATTACAATAGACAACAGATTTGAGACGAAAGACAAAAGACAGTTTCTTGTATAGCTGTCTTTTGTCTTTTAGCGAAGCGGTCTCAAGTCTGTTGTCTTTCTTCTCAAGTCTTTTACTTAGTTTTGTTTCACACAGAAAGCGCTATGAATATTCTTGTTACCGGTGGTGCCGGTTTTATCGGTTCACATCTTGTACGTTTGTTGGTCAACAAGTACCCGCATTACCGAATTGTCACCTTTGATGCGTTGACCTATGCCGGAAATCTATCCAACTTGGAGGATTTGAAAAACGCACCGAATCACACGTTTTTGAAGGGCGATATTACCAATCGGGAAGATATTCGTGGTGCGTTGGAAAACTTCGAGATCACAGATATCATTCATTTGGCCGCCGAATCGCACGTAGACCGTTCAATTGAAGGACCACTTCCGTTTGTTACCACGAATGTAGTCGGCACGGTAAACCTCATGGAAGAAGCACGAAACTATTGGAAAGATCTTGCAGGACATACGTTTTACCACGTTTCAACTGATGAAGTTTTCGGTTCGTTGGGAAAAGAAGGATTTTTCACTGAAGAAACACCGTACGATCCACGCAGTCCGTATTCGGCTTCAAAAGCGGCTTCTGATCATTTTGTAAGTGCTTATTTTCATACCTACGGATTACCAATCAAGCGCTCCAATTGTTCCAATAATTACGGAAGTCATCACCATCCGGAAAAACTCATTCCGCTGATGATCAACAATATTTTAAACCGAAAACCACTTCCTGTATACGGCGAAGGTGTGAATGTGCGCGATTGGTTGTGGGTGGAGGATCATGTACAAGCCATCGATCTTATATTTCACCAAGGAAAAGTTGGTTGTAACTACAATATCGGTGGTTGGAACGAATGGCGAAACATTGATTTGGTGAACGAATTATGTGCCATTATGGATGAATTGTTGGATCGCTCTCACGGAGAAAGCGCCCAACTGATCACGTTTGTAAAAGACCGCGCCGGACACGATCAGCGATATGCCATTGATGCGACCAAATTGCACCGCGAATTGGGCTGGAAACCAAGTATTACGTTTGAAGAAGGATTGCGCCAAACTGTAAAATGGTACCTCGAAAATCAGTCATGGGTTACGGAAGTTACTTCCGGTCATTACCGCGATTATTATAAGAAAATGTACGGAGAGAATTGAGAAAATTCTTATTAATGCCTACTTGGGCGCTATTTTTGGTAGTTATTGGAGCCACTTTCAGTTTCTTAATGATTGATCAATGGTTTTTTCAGCTTAATGACAACAGATATAGCGAGTTCTATATATCCTTGAGAAAATTAACACTCCTATCAGCCTCCGGTTTAACCTATTTTTGGTTCTGGTTACTCAATAAAGCTTTAACCGAATTATTACTCGAAAAAGGATTAAAAACCAACAATCGTTTTAAATGGTTCTTTTTAGTTTTCTGCTTAAGCTTAGTTGTTACGTCATTTAGTAATGCCATTCCTCTCCTTCATTCGAATCTCATTTTTCTTGTTGTCCTACCACTAATACTTGCAGGATCCTACTTTTACATGCTCTTCAACCTAGCATATAAACTGCGTTTACTCGAGAGTTCGAATACAAGCTTATGGAAAACCTTGATCAGTTATGACCCAATACTATTCGTATTCTTCCCTATCGGAATTTGGTTTTTACAACCGCGAATTCTGGCTTTATTGAACGTAAAGAAGATCCCTTAATTCTTCCGAATCTTATCCATGTGCTCCACTTCCATTTTTAGGTACTTGGCCGTGTAGCTCTTCTCCGTGTGTTTTTTGATGAGCTCTTCCGGTGTTCCCGTGCAAACAATGTAACCACCATCACGACCACCTTCAGGACCTACATCGATGAGATGATCGGCAACTTTGATGATGTCCATATTGTGTTCAATCACCAAAACGGTATTTCCGTCGTTGACTAAGCGCTGCAAAACATCCGTCAACATGCGAATATCTTCAAAGTGCAAACCTGTACTCGGTTCATCGAGAATGTAAATGGTATTTCCTGTACCACGTTTGCTCAATTCACTTGCCAATTTGATGCGTTGCGCTTCACCACCACTTAGCGTTGTTGACGGTTGACCGAGCTTCACATAACCCAACCCGACTGAATTAAGCGTAGTGAGTACACGAGAGATTTTCGGGATGCTTTCAAAGAAAACGGCCGAATCTTCAATCGTCATTTCCAGAACGTCATTGATCGATTTTCCTTTGAAACGTACTTCCAGCGTTTCGCGGTTGTAGCGTTTACCATTGCAGGTTTCGCATTCCACATAAACATCCGGTAAGAAATTCATTTCGATCACTTTCAATCCACCACCACCACAGGTTTCGCAACGACCGCCAGCTACGTTAAACGAGAAACGTCCGGCTTTGTATCCGCGAATTTGTGCTTCGGGTAAAGACGCAAACAAACTTCTGATTTCGGTAAATACATTGGTGTAAGTAGCAGGATTACTCCGCGGTGTGCGTCCGATAGGACTTTGATCAATTTCAATGACTTTGTCTAAATGCTCTAATCCTTCAATGGATTTGTAAGGCATCGGTTTTTTTACACCATTGAAAATATGCGCATTCAGAATGGGATAAAGCGTGTGGTTGATCAAGGTCGATTTTCCACTGCCCGAAACCCCGGTAACACACGTCAACGTTCCCAACGGAATGGTCAGATCAACATTTTTAAGGTTATTACCGGTTGCTCCTTTTAATTTCAATTGTTTTCCGTTGCCCTTGCGACGCGTTTTCGGCAATGAAATTTCCAATTCGCCCAGCAAATATTTCGTTGTCATGGAATCAACCGTCACCAATTCATTGAACGGTGCCGCATTCACGATTTGTCCACCGTGAACTCCTGCTCCAGGACCAATATCCACCACAAAATCGGCAGCTTCCATCATCTCGCGGTCGTGTTCTACCACAATCACCGAATTTCCGGCATCGCGCAAACGTTTCAGTGAGTTGATCAATCGGGTATTGTCACGCTGATGCAAACCAATGCTCGGTTCGTCCAAAATGTACAATACGTTCATGAGTTCAGAGCCAATTTGGGTTGCCAAACGAATACGCTGAGCTTCACCACCTGATAAACTCTTGGCCGAACGGTGCAAAGTCAGGTAATCCAATCCAACTTCTAAAATGAAACGAACACGGGCACTGATTTCTTTCAAAATCTCAGTTCCGATCAGGCGTTGATCATTGGTCAAATGGGTATCGATGGTTTCCAACCATGTTGCCACTTCCTGTAAATCCATCGAAGCAACTTGTCCGATGGTTTTTTCGGCAATGCGGAAATGGAGTGCTTCTTTTTTCAAACGAGCTCCGTGACATTCCGGACAAGGAATCCGGTTCATGAAACTTTGTGCCCAACGTTGAATTCCGGCTGTACTTTCTTCGGCATGACGCGCCATAAAGTTGGCAAGACCTTCAAAACGGATGGTTGTATCTTTGGCACCTTGCTCCAATCCTTCATTTCCATTAAGAATAATGTGGATCAGATCGGGTGAAATATCTTGAATTGGGGTATTGAGTGAGAATCCTTCTTGTTGCAAGAAATTGTCGAGTTTTTCGAAAAACCAATTTTTCTTGTATTCGCCGATCGGAGCCAAACCGCCTTTTTTGATGCTCAATTTCGGGTCTGGAATCACTTTTTCCTGGTCAATTTCAGAAACTTCACCCAAACCACTGCAGGTTGGGCAAGCTCCATAAGGTGAATTGAACGAAAACAAACTCGGTTCAGGTTCGGGGTAACTGATGCCTGAAGTCGGACACATCAATAAGCGTGAAAAATGCCGCACTTCGCCTGAATCGTAATGCCCCACCATCATGCTTTTGTTTCCGTGTTTCATTGCTGTCACAATGGAATCAGACAAGCGCTTACGGTCTGTAGATTGAATGTGTAAACGATCAATTACGATTTCAATGTCGTGAATCTTGTAACGATCCAGGCGCATGCCGCGTTCAATTTCCTGAATTTCGCCATCAACACGAACGCGGGTATACCCCATTTTTGCGATTTGCTCAAACAGTTCGCGGTAATGCCCTTTTCGACCTTTGATTTTCGGAGCCAGAATGAGTATTTTCTGATCGTTGAATTGTTCCATGATCAGATCCGTAATTTGATCGTCGGAATACTTCACCATCGGTTCGTCGGTCACGTAGGAATACGCCGTTCCGATACGCGCATACAGCAATCGCAGGAAATCGTAAATCTCGGTAATCGTTCCCACGGTAGAACGCGGACTACGCGAAACCGTTTTTTGTTCGATGCTGATTACGGGGCTCAACCCATCTATTTTTTCTACATCCGGTCGTTCCATTCCACCGAGGAATTGGCGTGCGTAGGAAGAAAAAGTCTCAATATACCGGCGCTGACCTTCGGCAAAAATGGTATCGAATGCCAACGACGATTTTCCGCTTCCGCTCAGTCCTGTAAACACCACCAGCTTATTCCGAGGAATAGACAAGTGTACATCTTTCAGGTTGTGTTCACGTGCACCGTAAACGTCTATGCTTGGTGTTGAATCGATTTCGCTCATTAGAGGTACTCCTTGTACGGTTTTAAATTCTCATCCTTTGCAGGCAAAAGAATGGTGTATTGTTTGTTTTTTATGGTCAATTTATTCGACTTGATCCACGGATTGAGTTTTTGAACAATCTTGAAGTTGTATCCTTGCTCCATTGCCCAAGCTGCGATGTTCGGGATGCTTTCGGATACTACAACAGATTTGGTTTTGAAAGGTTCATACAACTGCATTTTATCCGGGTAATAGCCGTAATCTTCCGGGTGTTCGAAAATCAGTTTAATGGCCAACAAGCGGAAAAAATAACGTCCGGTTTCGTTGTTTTGGTCGGTATCGAAATAATGATCTGTGCCCTGCCAAGCCATGTCTTGCTGCACACCACCCACACCACGGTTATACGAAGCCGTTGCCCAAATCCAATCATTCAGGCTGTCGTACGAACCTTTGAGGTATTGACAGGCAGCTCGCGTGCTTTTTTCAATGTGTAAACGCTCATCTACTTCAGTGGACATTTCCAAATCGTAGTTCTTTGCTGTTCCCGGCATAAATTGCCAAAATCCCTGCGCACCGACAGGAGAAATAGCTTGCACCAACCCACTTTCGATCACCGCCAAGTATTTAAAATCTTCCGGAAGCCCTTCTTCTTTGAGAATGCGTTCAATAGTCGGAAACCAACGATGAGCGCGTTTAAAATAACCGGTAGTGGCGCTGTTGTAATAGGCGTTCATCAGCACTTCTCTGTCCAACCGTTCGATCACATCTTCGTCGGTCAACACAATTTCTTCCCCCGCAAATGTCATTTTTTCCGGCAAATGCGGGAAGACCAAAGCTGCTGGAGCCTGTGTTTTTTCAACGGTTTCTTTTTCAGTTGGTTGAGGTGAACTGCACGCCAAGAGGAACAGTGCAGGAGCGAAGACTAACAATCGATTCATGAGCTGAAAATTCGGAAAACGAAGGTACGGTTTTTTTAGAGATGCTTGATGACGATTTAGGTATAATAACAGATTCCGGTAGAAAGATGTTTGATGTTGGTTTCATAGATTTTTGATGTTGAATGCTTGATGTTTGATTGGATTCAGGTAAAGATTAGAAATCCTGTAAACACTCATAAATCTGAGTATAGAAGTATGAACTTTAAGTTAATAGGAAGAACTTAATCAAAAATCAAGCATTTAAATGATAATTTTCAGTATCTTAATAAGTATGAAAGAAAATTTAGTGATGGAAAAATCCTTTGATTTTGCATTGAAATCAATGGAACTCTATAAGATGTTATTGTCAAAAAATGAGTTTGTATTATCCAAGCAATTCTTTAGGAGCGCGACAAGCATTGGTGCTAATATTCAGGAGGCAAGTGCTGCATATAGTAAAAGGGATTTTGCAGCGAAAATGAGCATTTCTTCCAAAGAAGCAAGAGAAACACTTTATTGGATTAAACTCATAGAAGCGGGCGGTTTTGTGGAATACGATTTTCGGGAGTTAAAAACAGAATCCGAACGACTGATACGCATTTTGACTTCTATTGTGAAAACATCTCAGAGGAGTGCTTGATGTTGAATGCTAAATGTTTGATTGGATTTCAGGTAAAGAATAGAAACCCTGTAAACAGCCAAAATCTTAGTATAGAAGTATGAACTTTAAGTTAAGAGGAAGAGCCTAATTTAACATCAAGCATTCAACATCAAAAATCACAAACATTCGACATCGTAAACGCCTTTGGCGTGAGCAAGCATCATTTCTTATGCACAATCGTATTGCGATACAGCCAACCGAAAACGACTACAAAAAACAACGACAAAAACGCTCCCATCCACGGATTCCCCCATTTGGCAAAGGTGATCGCTAAGACAGAAATCAGCGCAGCAAGTGAAGCAATAGTCAAAAACACGTACCAAACTTGTTTGTCATTTAATCCGGAATAAACCAAGTGATGTGTGGTGTGATCTTTACCTACTACCATAGGTGAAACTCCTTTTTTCAAGCGATTGATCACAACCGTAAGTGTGTCTGCGGCAGCCGGTGTAAATGCAATAAGCGTCACAAACATTCCTGTCCAAGGAGTAAGATTCGTTGATTCGCCCACACTCCATAAATGGTGAATAGCAAAAAAGGCAGTAAACAATCCGATGAACTGACTGCCGGCATCACCCATAAACAATTGCGATGGATTGATATTAAAACGTAAAAAACCGAGTAAGGCACCAATTTGAACCAACAATGTGAGCGACCAGATATTCATGTTCCAATCAAACAAAATCACTTCACTCGCCAGGCAGGAAATCAAAATAAACAGTACAGTGGTACCTGTGATGCCGTCCATATTGTCAAGCATATTCAAGGAATTCATCACTCCGACAACCCAAATAATGGTAAGTGTAGCGTTGATCAAGTGTGGTAAATTCCACCAATCGACTGTTGCTGCCTCGTAATCAACTCCCATAACGTTAATAGTAGTTTGAGTCAACACCAAAATTACACCGCACGAAATCTGAACGGCTAGTTTGATCCAAGGTCGGGTGTTGTACGCATCATCCGATAATCCCATCACAAACGCCATAATTCCCGCAGCCATCAATCCAACGAATTGTCTGTTGTGGAATACATTTTCATCCATGAAAACAACGGCATACGCCATCGTCCCGAACACAAAAGCCACGAAGAAACTAACACCGCCAAGCGACGGCTTTGATTCGTTACTCCAACGGATGGTTACGTCATTTTTATTACGAATTCCGAGCGATTGCGAAAAGCGAAGTAAGAGTGTATTACAAATGTAGCTGGCAATAAAGCCACTGATCAAAAATGCTATCAATGTAATGATGAGTGCGCTCACTAAAATTGTTTAAAAAGGTGAATCAAAGGTATGGAAAAGAAGCGAGTCTTGATCTTTAGCAGATATAATTGGACTCTTAATCCCCCAATTTATTTCTAAATCAGGATCGTTCCACTGAATGGTGCATTCTGTTTCGGGAGCGTAATAATCGGTGCATTTGTAGTTGAAAATTGTTCCTTCTTCCAAGCTTAAAAAGCCATGTGCAAAACCAGGGGGAATCCACAATTGTTTTTTGTTTTCGGCTGATAAATTTACTGCGACATGTTTACCGAATGTTGAACTGTTTTTACGCAAATCAACCGCTACATCCAACACGGAGCCTTTTACTACGCGCACCAATTTACCTTGCGTCTTTGGTGGTAATTGGAAATGCAACCCGCGCAGTACGTTTAGATGAGAAACCGATTCATTGTCTTGAACAAACTCAACAGCATGACCAATAGCTTCCTCAAAAGCGCGATGATTGAAACTTTCGAAAAAACTACCACGATCATCTGAAAAGACGCGCGGAACAAACAGTAAAACACCTTCCAAAAGGGTTTGCTCAATCACCATTCGTTATTTTTTTTTGTTGGATTTTTTCTTCGTTTCCTCTTCGTAATAACCATAGCCGTAACCATAGCCGTAACCGTAACCATAGCCACGACCGGAAGTTTTGGTTCCGTTTAGGATAATATTGAGGTGTTCGATTTGCTTCATTTCAAACAACTCTTTTACGCGGTTGGCAAATATACGTTTCGAATAATGCGATTTAAAAATATAGATCGGAACATCTGCGTTGGCAAGGATTTTCACTCCATCAGTTACTAAACCAACCGGCGGATTGTCAATCACCACCACATCATACATCGATTTTAATTGCTCCAAAATCTCCAGAAAACCGTCACTGAGGATCAACTCGGAAGGATTCGGAGGAATGGGACCGGCGGTAATAAAATCCAGTTTCTCGATGGCCGAATGTTGGATACACTCTTCCAATGTCACTTTTTTAATGATCAGATTACTGATTCCTTTGGTATTGGAAACATTCAACCCTAAGTGAACCTTTGGTTTACGTAAATCGAGATCAATAACCACGGTGCGTTTACCCGACAAAGCAATAATTCCGGCCAAGTTGAGTGCAACAAAGGTTTTTCCTTCACCCGAAACAGAGGACGAAATGGCAATTACGCGTGCATCTGCCTTCACAAAACTCAGGTTGGTACGGATATTCCGCATCGATTCTGCAAGCATCGATTTTGGCGCGTCGTGCACCATCAACTGCGAGTATTCGTTGGCGTCTTTAAGCAATGGAATACTGCCCAGCATGGTTGCTTTTTCAGGCAATAACTGCTTGAGGTCTTCCATCGAATTGATTTCGTTGTAAGTAACGTATCGGAACACCAATACACCAAATCCTAGAATAACGCCAATGAAAATAAAACCGGCATACACCATCTTTCTATTCGGACTCACCGGCGCAGATGCAATTGTGGCTTCATTCAAAACACGGTTATTGGATGAATATCCGGCATTGGAAATGGAATAAAGCGCTAATTTATCGGTAAGAATCGCGAAGTACTTTTCGTTGAGTTCTTGTAATGATTTCAAGCGGCTGTACTCCATTTTTTTGCCCGGAAGCTGGCTGTATTCTCCTTGAAACTGATTGACCTTTCCTTGAATGATTTTAATGTTGTTGGAGATTCGCTCTTCAATGGCCTCCACGCTGCGTCTGATGGATTGAATTTTACTTTGGATGCGAATATTGATACTTTTTATTTCGGCATTATCTTCCGTAACATCGAACAACAAATCTTCCTTTCGTTCCAACATGGAATGGAGGTCGCCTATTTGTTTTGTGAGCGAAGTTTCAAAGCTTTTACCCATCATTTCAGGGATCAAGCGGTAGATTTCAAGTCGATTGGGATCGTTGCGCAATTTGGAGGAAACCAACTTCAATGTCGACATTTCTTCCTGCATCATAAACAATTGATCCTGGAATTGGTCCATGTTCTGAGTCAACGACATTCCGTCTGTTTCCGGATCGTTGAGCTGAGCGCTACGCTGAAAAAGGGTCAAACTGTCTTTCGAAATTTGCAATTCACCCGAAATCGAATCCAACTGTTTGTTAATGAACACCAGAATGTTCTCGGCACTTTTTCGTTTTACCTCTTCATCGTAGGTAAAAAAAGCTTCGGCAACTGCGTTGGTAATATCGTGACACAATTCGGCATTGTAACCCTGATAACGGATCAAAATGGTTTTGGCCTCGATATCAGCAGGTGTAATTTCCAAATTCGGCAATAAACGCGCGATCAGTGTTTTTTTATTGTTGAATGTGAAATACAGATCGTTTTGTTCATCATCCGAACGCAATTCCTGCAGGTTATCCACTTTGAATGCGATGTCGAAATGCTGATTGCTAAACCGCGAATTGATCGGTTGAACCATCGAATAACTTTTCCCATTAAGTTGGTAGGAAAGCTTTACTTTATTTCCATTGAGTTCTATCCAAATTGGAATATCACACAAACTGCTGTCTTTTAATTGAAAAGGCTGTACGTTGAACGAACTTTGCAAGTATTTTTCTTCGGTGAGGATCTGTCCTTTCGAAAAAAGGCTCACATTCATGTGCAAGCGCTCAATGGCCATTCCAAACAATAATTCGGAACGCAACAATTCGATTTCGGAAGCAATATTGTCTTTGGTATTGATGTTTTCGATGTCTACAATTTCTTTCCCTTGGTCTTTTTCACCCAATTGAATAACCATCGAAGAATCGTAAATAGGCTTTGTATAACGCAGATAAACGAAAGCAATTGCGGTAAAACACGTTACGAATAACAAAGTCCACCACCAATATCGCTTCAAAATAGTTGAAGCAACAAGCGGATTGTATTCCCGATTGATGAGTAAAGACGATTGTTGAGCTCCGTTCACGTAACTATTTTAGATTTGAAATCACGGTAAATATAATCAACGCACTTGAAAGTAGCGAAACCACCGGTGCGGCGCTTTGTACCACTTCTCTGCCGACTTGTTCGTTTGGTTCAACGTAAATGTAGTCATTGGCTTGCACGATCATATCGGCGTACTTCAATCCGTCGATGGTAGAAAGATCAAGTACATACACCACACGCGAAGTGCCAAGGTTGCGCATCAGTTTGATTTTATCGGCGCGACCTCTGTCGGCGATACCACCCGCCAACGCAATGGCTTCCATTAAAGTAGTATTATTGTTTTGCAACGGAATGACCTTGGCATCACTTCCGTTTCCGGGAAATACGATCACTCGCTGATTGGTCAATTTGACCTGCACATACGGTTCCTGGTATTCCACCGCAAACGCTTTCGCTAATGTATCTTCGCATTGTTGAACCGTAAGACCGGCTACCATTATTTCACCAACGATCGGAAGTTCTGCAGTTCCGTTTGAACGCACAATGTATTCCGGAATTTCAGGGTTCACTTGCGCATCATTCATTCCGGCCATATTTTCCACAATGCGTTTACCGCCGTTGGTATAAAGCGTGAACGAAAATTTATCATCGCGTGAAATTGTGTATTCTGTAGTGGGCCGCAACGGAATACTATCGCTTCTTTCCTGAACTCCTTTCGGTGTTTTGAACATCAGGTTACTATTGATGCCACATGACGATCCTACTCCCAGTAATAGAAGTACTAAACTGCCAAACAAACCTAATCTCATCATTGTATTCCTTTTTTTGCCAGCAATGTACGGTAGTAATTTTCCATATTGCCAACCAATGTAGTATAGTGAAATTGTTCTTCTACGAACTTCCATCCGTTTTGTGACATTTTTTCACGAATTTCTTTCGAATTAATTAAAAGTGTCAATTTTTCGGCCAATGCATCCACATTTTTCTTAGGTACGATAAAACCTGTTTCACCGTCTTTTACAATGTCGCGAACTCCGCCAACATCGGTAGAAATAACAGGAAGATTACACGCTTGTGCTTCAATCAAACTCACCGGTGTTCCTTCATTATCAGAAGTAAGACAAATCAGGTCCATTCCTGCATTGAAAGTAGCGATATCGGTAATCCAAGAGGTACAGTGAATACATTCACCATAAAGCGCATTCAATTGATTGACCCGTTCGGTGATCATCGCCTTTTCACTTCCGTCGCCCACAATAAAAAACCGTGCTTTCACACCTTGTTTTAAGACCTGTTCAACTGCATCTAGGAACAATGTGTGATTTTTGATCGGAGCCAATCTACCTACAATTGCAACGGCTACTTCATCTTCACTAAGTTGGTACTTTGTGCGTGTTTGCAAGCGTTTTTCGGGAAGGTTTTCCTGAAACTTATGCAAATCGAAACCCAACGGAATCACGGTGATTTTTTCGGGCGGACAAATCTTATGTTGCAACGATAATTCGTCTTTTTGCAAAGGACTAATGGCGATAATTCCATCGGATTGTTTGGCTAAGCGCCGTTCAATGAATTTATACAAAGCCGTTTTTGCTTTCCCGAAATAGGAGTGAAATACATGACCATGATACGTGTGAACAATCACCGGAACTTTACACGCTTTTGCCGCTTTTCTACCCAATGCACCTGCTTTTGCCGCATGTGTATGTACAATATCGGGCTTGAATTCTTCGATGATTTGCTTCAATTTCTTATACGCTGCCCGGTCAGAAGCCAAATTCGGCAGACGCTTCATTTCTTCGATCAGCGCGGGTTCTACGCCGTAACTTCTCGGTATGTGCAAAGAATCACTCTCATCGGCTTCCGGCAAACCACCCACCAAGAGGGTTTCGAAATCGTCGGATAAATAACGAGTGAGGAAAGTAGCGTTGTAAGTCGGTCCGCCTATGTTGAACCGATTGATGATTCTTAAGACTTTTGGCATAGTGTTGTCATTCGATCATACCAATGCTGAAAGACGATGTACGCCCAAGCGGTGGCTGCCGTTGTTGATGATTTACTGTTTGTTAACTGACGGAATAGTTGTTGGATGGTCGCGGGATGAAACAGGTTTTGTGCCTCGAGGTAATCTTCATCGAGCCAAAGAGGATGCTTAGAAACCAAATCGGCCGTCACCAACCATTGATGGAGCGGAACTTCAAAACCGTGTTTCGGGCGTTTGAACACCTCATCGGGCAACAAATCGGCAAATGCTTCTTTCAAAATCAATTTACTTGTTTTGCGATCGTTTTTCCAGTTTGCGGGTAAGCGATTGGCTAGTTTTACCACATCTTTATCCATAAACGGTGTGCGTACTTCCAACGAATGACGCATACTCATTACATCTACTTTTTTCAGCATATCGCCCGGAAGCACCATGAGCTGATCGAGTAACAGAAAATCGTTTAAAGAAGCCGTGGTAGCAGGCAATTCCAGCTTGTAAGGTTGGGGATGTTTCAGGAGTTTATCAGGAACATCCAACCCAATCATCGCTGCCAAATATTGGTATTGATCGGGCCAATCGTAACGCAACAACTCCCCCATTTTACCGATTTTCCGCAATTGATTCGAGAATTTTCCTTCGCGGTGACCACTCGAAAAACGCATTACCGGACTCAAGGCTTTTCGTTGCCAGGAAGGAATGCGTTGGGCTTTCAAAAAGGCTGTATGTTTATTGTAACCGCCGAAAAGTTCATCGGCACCGTCGCCGGATAAACTGACCTTGAGATGTTGTGCCGTTTCTTGCGCCAGAAAATAAACCGCGATGGCCGATGCATCAGCAAAGGGTTCATCAAAGGAAGCAAGCACCTCTTCCAATTCGGCAATTACTTTTGATTCATTGAGACGTATTTCGTGGTGTCTGGTTCCTAAAGCAGCTGCAACGCGTTGTGCATACGGACCTTCATCCAACAATTGATTGCCTTCAAAAGCAATCGAGAATGTTTGTAATTCGTCAAACTCTCTGCGGGAAATGGCCGTTACGATTGAACTATCAACACCACCACTCAAGAATGTTCCCAATGGAACATCTGCATCTAGTTGCGACAAAACTGCTCTGGTAACCGTTTCGTTGACTGCTTTTACCGCATCCGAATAAGTTGACGGAGCAGGTAACTCATCTTTCGGAAACCAATACGCTTTCAAGTCGATCTGTTGACCAGTCACTTCCACATAATGTCCGGGAAGTAACCGCTGTACATCTTCGATCATGGTCATGCGACTCGGCACGTACGAATACGTGAAATACGCCGACAATGCCGCTTGACTGACTTGAAACGGAACCCCGACCTTCAACAATAAAGGCAATTCGCTGGCAAAATAAACGCCATCTTTCTGCACCGAAAAAAGCAAGGGATTGATCCCCATTCGATCGCGGGCAAGCAACATATAATCCGTTTCAGAATCATAAAAAGCGAACGCGAAACAACCACGCAATTCTTCTAAAGCAGCTTTTCCTTTTTCAATCAGTAAATACAACAACACTTCCGTATCGGAATGGGTTGTAAATTGGTAACCGATTGCTGAAAGATCGTTCTTTAAGGCATGAAAGTTGTAAATTTCGCCATTGAACACCAACATGTAACGACCTGTTGGGTCACAAAAAGGTTGGTGAGAACGTTGTTCGAGATCAATGATCGACAATCGGTTGTGCCCGAACACTGCATTGGCTTTTTGGCAGATTTCTTGGTGATCCGGACCGCGGTGTTGTTGCAGATACAAAGCCTTCTCAAAGCGTTCCACAAGAGATATTGTAGGCGCTGTGTTAAAAAGTTTTATCCCTGCTATTCCACACACGAAGCGAATTTACCCAATTTTAATCACAAATAATTTAGTTTATGTTTTTCCCACTTCTTCGGCACCTCATTTTAACAGGAATTTTACTGGTAGTTGGCAGTGGCTGGTCACAAAATTCGGTTCAAACGGCAGTAGATGTTTTTGCCAATGATCCGGTATTTGCCAACGCCAGCGTGGGATTCTTAGCAATCGATGTAGCTACCGGAGATGTCATTGCATCAAAAAATCCGGCAACGTGTTTGTCACCTGCATCTACTGTAAAATTGTTCTCAACCGCCACGGCATTTCAGGTACTCGGAAGTGATTATGCTCCAAAAACGCGCATCTATATAGATGGAACGATCGATGCCAACGGAACGGTGAATGGAAATTTATGGATTCGCGGTGGTGGCGATGTTACTATTGGAAGTCGTTATTACAACGCCGAGGGAATTGAAGATACTTTGTTGCGTGTTTGGGCAGATACCTTGATGAAAATGGGCATCAAACACATCAACGGAGCCATCATTGCTGACGCATCCGAATTCGGTTATCAAGGAGTTCCGGACGGTTGGAGCTGGAGTGATATGGGGAATTATTACGGTGCAGGTCCATCGGGTTTACCGATCTACGACAACATGTTGCGTTACGTCTTTCAAACGGGCGCTTCGGGCGGAAAAACAACCCTAAAAGAAACCATTCCGGCCATTCCCGGATTTAGTTTTCACAACTACATTAGTTCGGGCGGAAGCGGCGATAATTCTTACATCTACGGCGCACCTTATTCGTTGGATCGATTTGGAACGGGAACCTTGGAAGCAAAAGCCAATCGCATAGTGGTGAAAGGAAGTTTACCCGATCCTGAATGGCAATTTGCCCAAGAGTTTTTACGCATTCTGAATGGTCGCGGAGTAACTGTGCGCGACAGCGTCAACACCGCTCGACAATTAACTTGGGTTTCTCCTTCTGTACGCTACGGGTCTATGAAAATGCTCCTCGAACACAAAGGCAAAACCGTTGGTTCCGTTGCGTGGTGGACCAATATGAAATCGGTGAATTTGTTTGCCGAAGAATTGTTGTGCTGGGTTGGATATTCAGCCTACGGAACCGGTTCTACCGACAATGGCGTCACCAAATTAGAGAATTACTGGACAGGGAAAATTCCGGTTTCAGGAATGTTTATCAAAGACGGAAGCGGACTTTCGCGCGGTAATGCTATTTCTCCCCGACATTTTTGCGATTTATTGAAGTTTATGACCACCAGTAAAAACTTTGATGTGTTTTACGGAACGTTGCCGGTAGCAGGAATCTCCGGAACACTTTCATCGGTTTGTAAAAATCAAGCGGGTGAGGGTAAAATTCACGCGAAAAGCGGTACGATGAACAGAATCAAATCGTATTGCGGATATGCTGAAACAAAAAGTGGAAAACGCATTGCTTTTGCGTTCATTGCGAACAATTACAATTGCACGGCGAATGCGGTTGTGGATCGTATGGAAAAAGTGTTTAATGCGATGGCGCTTTATTGATTCAAATATAATTACTTGATTTTCAAAAATATAGTAATATTGCAATATTGATTTTTTTATAAAAAGTGTTGATTCTCAATTGGTTGTAAATAATCTAGTATCGTAAGACTTAAGATCGTCTCAACAATCATCCCTCCGATTAATTGGTAATCACCTGAAAAACAAACAGATAGTAATATTGCAATATTACTCAATTTTTGGCTAGTTCTAAAGCGACTCCAAAAATCGCAACACTTGTTCCCGTTCTTTTTTTGAAAGCTCCTTAAACTTGTTTTTACTTCTTTCCGCTTCACCGCCATGCCACAAAATAGCTTCTTCGATGTTGCGTGCTCTTCCGTCGTGCAACAAAAAGGTATGTCCGTTTACCGTTTGAATCAAACCAATTCCCCAAAGTGGTGGCGTTCGCCATTCATTTCCAGTTGCTTTGTAATTTGGCAATCCATCTGCCAGTTCATCGCCCATATCATGCAACAACAAATCGGTATAGGCGCGAATACGGACATTTTTCAACGCTTGAATGCTTCCACCTGAACCGGTAACATGCAATGGTGTGTGACATCCTGTGCAATTGAGTTGCTTGAACAATTCTCTACCTTTTTTGACATCCGGATGAGTGACATTGCGCTGCGCCGGAACAGCCAAAACACGACTGTAAAGTACTACCGAAGCCAAATCGTCATCCGAAATTTCAGGAGTTCCGCCATTTGGAAGTCCGTTGCAAGCAGCCTGACCCACAGTATGATTTTCAAAAGGGAACATGTTTGAGGTAATGCCGATATCTCCATTGAACGCTCCGGCCACCTGCTGATAAATAGTAGGAACATTCGCCTTCCAACCAAATCGACCGATACCGATACCTTGGCTCAATAAATCGGATACATAATTCACGCGCCCGGAAATTCCGTCTTGATTTCCGTCAAACGGATCGGCAAGGGCTACTAAGCGCGCATCCGGAATTTGTTCCAACAAACCAAGTCCAATCATCTGTTGCGCAATACGTGGCGAAATGTGGGTAGTTGAGTTAAGCGCTCCAAATTGTTGATTACCGATACTATAGGTTGGAACACGCAATGAATAACTGCTTCCATCCGGATAATAGCCTGTTATTTCAGTGTATTGAATGGTCATTTCACCTTCTTGCGGAACACCGGAAATCGATTGATCCTGCAATTGTCCACCGAAAATGACATCCAAAATACTTCCTGAAAAATTACTGTTTGGAGTTCCTAAACGAAACAACAATCCTTCATTCATAACTGGCAATCCTCTTCCGTCGCGGAAATGACAGCCTGCGCAAGATTTGGCATTAAACAACGGACCTAAACCGTCGCGAGCTTCTGTAGAAGACGGCGCTTCCACCCAATTTTGATTAAAAAACGAATTCCCCACATAAAACTGAAGGGATTCGCTGGAGGATAAACCGTTTACTTGGTAGGAAAAAGCATAGGAAGTCTGATCATAAACCGTACAACTTCCCGCCGAAGCTGCCAGATTGGTGCTTTCAAAATCCTCAATGAGCGGTTCTTTTTTACAAGAGCTTACCAGAAAAGCTGCACAAGTTAGACCTATGAATAATCGCATTTTATCGGAGGTTAAAACGTAATACCGAATTCAACGGCAATGGACAGAATCACGGTTTGTTCCGTTTGCAATGAAGTCACCACATCTAACACTTTCGGTCTTTCAGCAGGTAGAACAATTGCTTGGTCAAATGGGGTGTACATCAAACCGATTAAGGTTTCAGTCGTTTGAAATCGCGTAAGAAGTTCAGTATTTTTCGTCGCATTCACTTCAGCTACCAAATCTTCCAAAGCATAACCACTTACCAATGTTCCTCCAACACGGGTGTAATTCCCTTTGTAAAGATTTGAAATGGCAAGTGCATTCAGGTAAATATCACGGTGAGTATTATCAGAGAAACACGAGTGCTCATCTTCCTGATTTGAATTTTCATAAGCCACATAAATACGCTCTCCGGCCAACTCAATTCCGCTCAAAACGCGCAATGAATTAAACATTTTACGCAGTGCAGTATTGCTGTCCATTGCCAAAAATGTTTGACGGTAATTTCCAACACCACCCGGATTCCAGGCATCGCTTACTTGTTGAAGAGCAGCAACCAAAATATCGCCCAACACTTTCAGGTATTCCCCTCTTCGTTGCTGATTACTATTGGTTCCACCAACCGTGAGGTAATCTGTATACGATCTGGCTCCAGCGCCATTCGCATCAAGGTCTTGCCCCCAAAGCAAAAACTCAATTGCGTGATAACCTGCCGAAATATTTTCTTCGCTTCCAAATTCATTGGTGGAAATAATCGTAGTGGCGTTAATGGTTGGATACGTTGCTACATTGTTGATGATTCCTGCATTCGGTGAACCGACTACATAATCGACATACGCTTCGTCCATCGGCCAGGCATTGATCAAGCCTTCAGGTCCGTCTGAGGCATTGTCTATCGGTCCGTCTACGAATCGGAAAATCTCCGTTTGTCCATAGACTTCGCGCGCATCTAACCAAGCTTGTTTCGCCGCATTGTGCGTTGTTAAACTCGGATTATCAACAAACGCATAGAGTGCATTTCTAAGATCTTGGGAAGTCAATAAAGCGTCATTGTAAACCGCAAATGCCATATCAGCATACGTTGTTTTTAACTGTGTCTTTTGTGTAGCGTAAGGATCTGGTGTTGATGTATTGTCGTCCTCCTTTTTCTTTTTACAAGAAACTAACACAAGTGTTACTAGCGCGATGTAAGTTATAACGTTCTTCATAGACCAATTTTGGGGCAAAGCTACCTTGACTTTACAGGTGTTACAATACCCTAAACAGGGTATTTATAATCATTCTAAATAACTTCGCTTTCGGCAATACAATAAGCCATCAAACATTCCGTTCATTTCTTGGCAAAACACTCTTATTTGCTATCTTTACGCGCTCGAAAGGCACGAAATCTTTCTGTATATAGCTAATGGAAACACAGTTAAAAAAAATAGAGATGGTTGATTTGCGTTCGCAATATCAGCAGATCAAACCTGAAATTGATCAGGCGATTCAAGGCGTGCTTGATGCGGCTCATTTCATTGGCGGGCCGGCTGTAAGCAAATTTCAACAGGAATTTGAAGCCTATTTGAATGTCAAACACGTGATTCCATGTGCCAACGGAACAGATGCCCTTCAAATAGCAATGATGGCTTTGGGTTTAAAACCGGGCGATGAAGTGATCACTCCTTCTTTTACTTACATCGCTACTACAGAGGTAATTGCTTTGTTAGGATTAACGCCTGTTTTTGTGGATGTTGATCCACGCACGTTCTGCATTGATTCTTCCAAAATAGAAGCCGCAATCACTGCTAAAACTAAAGCAATTGTGCCGGTACATTTGTACGGTCAAGCTGCCGATATGGATGCCATTATGGAAATTGCCAATCGTCGCGGACTGTTTGTTGTTGAAGACAACGCTCAGGCAATCGGTTCGGATTATTTCGCTGCATCGGGTAAAACTTCCAAAGTAGGAAGTGTCGGTCATATCGGTTGCACATCGTTTTTCCCCTCTAAAAACCTCGGTTGTTACGGTGATGGCGGAGCGATGTATACCAACGACGATGCTTTGGCAAAACAATTGCGCATGGTGGCCAATCACGGTCAGGAAAAAAAATACCAACACGATGTTGTCGGTTGTAATTCACGATTGGATGCAATTCAAGCTGCCATCTTGAGCGTGAAATTAAAACGCTTGGACCAGTACATCGATGCCCGTATTGCAGTGGCCGATTACTACGATTGTGTGTTGGGAGCTTCTGAAAAAATTGCCGTTCCTTTCCGCGATCAAAAATCGAAACACGTATTTCACCAATATACCGTTCAACTCAAGGGTGTTGATCGCGACGGATTACAGGCATATTTGGCCGAAAAAGGGATTCCTTCAATGATTTATTACCCGAAACCGGCACACAAACAAGGCATGTTTGCTTCGTTTCAATTGGGCGATTTGGATTTACCGGTGACCGAAGAGCTGACCAAAAAAGTAATCTCATTCCCCATTCATACCGAAATGGATGAAGCGCAACTGGCCTTTATCTGTGAGCACATCCTGAACTACGTTAACCAGAACTAAATGAAAAAAATTGCAGTTGTAGGAACCGGTTATGTCGGTTTGGTAACAGGTACTTGTTTTGCCGAAACCGGTAATCAGGTGATTTGTGTAGACATCGACGCCAACAAGGTTGCCCGCATGAAAAATGGCGAAATGCCCATTTACGAACCGCATTTGGATGTGTTGTTCGAGCGAAATATCAAGGCAAATCGCTTGTCGTTCACCACCAATTTAGCCGAAGGAATCAAAGACGCTGAAATAATTTTCCTTGCCCTTCCTACTCCTCCGGGAGAAGACGGAGCAGCTGATTTACGCTACATTCTTGGCGTTGCCGATGAATTGGGACACTTGATTCAGGATTATAAAGTGATCGTTGACAAAAGTACCGTTCCTGTTGGGACAGCTGAAAAAGTTCGCGAACGCATTGCCAAAAACGCCCAGGTAGATTTCGATGTGGTTTCCAATCCGGAGTTCCTGCGTGAAGGTTTTGCGGTAGACGATTTCATGAAACCGGATCGCGTGGTGATCGGAACATCTTCCGAACGTGCCGAGAAGATCATGGAGCAATTGTATAAACCGTTTGTTCGTCAGGGAAACCCGATCTTGTTTATGGATGAGAAATCGGCGGAATTGACGAAATATGCGGCGAATTCCTTCTTAGCGACCAAAATTACCTTCATGAATGAAATTGCCAATTTCTGTGAGTTGGTTGGCGCTGATGTGGATAAAGTTCGCATCGGAATTGGGTCTGACGAGCGCATCGGAAAACGATTCTTGTTTCCGGGAATCGGTTACGGCGGATCGTGCTTTCCGAAAGACGTGCAAGCTTTGGTGAATTCAGGCAACGAAAACAATTTCTCGTTTGAGATCCTGAAAGCGGTCATGACCGTAAACGAAGATCAAAAAACGGTGCTTTTCCCGAAAATGAAGAATTTCTTCAGAGGCGATTTGAAAGGCAAAAAAATTGCCATTTGGGGCTTGGCTTTCAAACCAGATACCGATGACATTCGCGAAGCTCCGGCATTGTACATGATAGACGCATTGACAAACGAAGGTGCAACTGTGACGGCTTACGATCCGGAAGCAATGACCAATGTAAAAACATTATTGGGCGACAAAATCGCTTTCGCAGATAACGAATACGATGCATTGACCGGCGCTGATGCCTTGTTGATTTGCACCGAATGGGGCGTTTTCAGAAACCCCGATTTCGATAAAATGGCTACCTTACTCAACGATAAAGTGATCTTCGACGGACGTAACCTTTTTGAGGTTGCAGAAATGAACGATCGCGGATTTTACTATAGTTCTATTGGTCGCATGACACTGGAAAAATAAACATGGAAGAACGCAAACGCATTTTAATCACCGGAGCTGCCGGTTTCCTCGGTTCACACCTCTGTGATCGGTTCGTAAAAGACGGTTACAAGGTCATCGGAATGGACAACCTCATCACGGGGCGATTAAAAAACATCGAACACCTTTTCGGAAACGAACAATTTGAATTTTACCACCACGATGTGAGCAAATTCATTCATGTTCCCGGAAAATTGGATTACATCCTGCACTTCGCCTCGCCGGCAAGTCCGATCGATTACCTGAAAATCCCGATTCAAACCCTTAAAGTAGGTTCGTTGGGTATTCACAATTGTTTGGGATTAGCGCGTGTGAAAAAAGCACGTGTGCTCATTGCGAGTACATCTGAAGTGTATGGTGACCCTACAGTGCATCCGCAAACGGAAGATTATTGGGGAAATGTAAATCCTGTTGGTCCGCGTGGTGTTTATGATGAAGCCAAGCGTTTTCAAGAAGCGATGACCATGGCCTATCATACTTTCCATGGAGTTGAAACGCGCATCGTTCGTATTTTCAACACCTACGGTCCGCGCATGCGTTTGAACGACGGTCGCGTATTGCCTGCTTTTATCGGGCAAGCCTTGCGTGGTGAAGATTTGACCATTTTCGGCGACGGTTCGCAAACGCGTTCATTCTGCTATGTAGATGATTTGGTTGAAGGAATCGTTCGTTTATTGCACAGCGATTACGCTTATCCGGTAAACGTTGGAAATCCGGATGAAATAACCATTAGTGAGTTTGCCGAAGAGATTATCAAACTCACAGGAACCGATCAGAAAGTGGTTTACAAAGACCTACCGGTCGATGATCCGAAACAACGTCGTCCGGATATTACCAAAGCTCAAGAATTACTTGGCTGGAATCCGAAGGTTGGCAGAGCTGAAGGTCTCAAATTGACCTACGCTTATTTTAAAAGTCTTACCAACGAAGAGCTAAACGAGAAAGAACACATTGATTTTGAACATTATATTCATTAAACCATGGGCTATTTTGCACACGAAACAGCTGTAGTTGACAACGGTTGTACAATCGGGGAAGGCACCAAAATCTGGCACTTTTCGCACATTATGCCCAATTGTACCATTGGCGAACGCTGTAACATCGGTCAAAACGTTGTTGTATCACCCGAAGTGATTTTGGGTAACAATGTTAAGGTTCAAAACAACGTTTCCATCTACACAGGTGTTGTTTGCGAAGACGATGTATTCCTTGGTCCTTCGATGGTCTTTACCAACGTTATGAATCCGAGAAGCGCGGTCAATCGTCGTGATCAATATTCTAAAACGGTGGTAAAAAAAGGCGCTTCTATCGGTGCAAATGCTACCATAGTTTGTGGAAACGACATCGGTGAATTTGCCTTTATCGGTGCGGGATCGGTGTTAACGAAAGAAGTTCCGGCTTATGCCTTGGTAGTGGGAAATCCTGCACGCCAAATCGGTTGGATGAGTGCTTACGGACATCGATTGACCTTCAATGAACAAGGTTATGCCGTATGCCCTGAAAGCAATGAAAATTATCATTTATCGGACGGAAAAGTCCAAAAAATTGACGCATGATTCCTGAAAATCAGAAAGTAAAATTTGCCATTGTCGGCTGTGGACATATCGGAAAACGCCATGCTGAAATGGTGACCCGCGATCCAGAATCCGAATTGGTAGCATTGGTGGATGTTCGCACGCGTGAAGCTTGTGGTGCAGACGCTTATGATGTGCCGTTTTTTAATACAATGGAAGAATTGCTCGCTTCAGGGCTTGAATTCGACATTGTAAATGTGTGTACCCCTAACGGACTGCATGCCGAACAAGCACTGATTGCTTTGGAAAACAAAAAGCATGTAGTGGTTGAAAAACCGATGGGCTTGTCGAAAGAACAATGCGAGAAAGTGATTTTTAAATCCTTACAGCAATCCAAACAAGTATTTTGTGTGATGCAAAACCGTTATTCACCGCCAAGTGAGTGGATCAAATCGGTGGTTGAAAGCGGTATCTTGGGCGAAACATTCATGGTGCAACTCAATTGTTACTGGAACCGCGATGATCGTTATTATAAAGCTGGCGGCTGGAAAGGAACTCAAGATTTGGATGGCGGAACGTTGTTTACCCAGTTCTCGCATTTCATCGATATCATGTACTGGTTATTCGGCGATATTGACAATATTCAGGGAAAATTTGCCGACTTCACCCACAAAGATTCAACCGACTTTGAAGACTCTGGTTTTGTGAGCTTCGATTTTATCAACGGTGGTATGGGAAGTTTGAATTATTCCACAGCTGTTGCCAATCAAAACCTGGAAAGCTCCATGACCATCATTGGGAGCAAAGGAAGTGTGAAAATCGGTGGGCAATACATGAATGAAGTGGAAGTCTGTAACATTACCGATTACGAAATGCCGGAATTGGCACCAACCAATCCGGGGAATGATTACGGCGCTTACAAAGGTTCAGCAGCGAATCACCACTATGTGATCACCAACGTGATCGACACCTTAAAAGGTCGCACCTCTGCTACTACAAACGCATTGGAAGGACTCAAAGTAGTAGAAATTATAGAACGCATTTATAAAGTACGCAATGAGCAACTCAATTTACAATAAACTGATTCGCAAAGAAGCCAAACTGGCGGTAATCGGTTTGGGATATGTCGGATTACCGATTGCCTTGGAATTTGCCCGAAAAATCAAAGTGGTTGGGTTTGATATCAACCAAGCACGCGTTGATTTGATGAAACAACACATTGATCCGAGCAACGAGTTGGAAGCAACAGATTTTGATGGTTGTGACATCTTATTTACTGCACAATTGGAGGATTTGAAAGACGTTGAGTTTTTCATCGTTGCGGTTCCTACACCTATTGACGACGCCAATCTTCCGGACTTAAAACCGTTGTTGGGTGCTTCGCGCACGGTAGCGCAAGTCTTGAAAAAAGGCGATTACGTGGTGTACGAATCAACTGTTTATCCGGGCTGTACCGAAGAAGATTGTATTCCGGTATTGGAAGAATTGTCAGGATTGAAATTCCACCAAGATTTTATGGTTGGTTATTCACCTGAGCGCATCAATCCGGGAGATAAGGAACATACCCTGCAAAATGTGGTGAAAGTTGTTTCAGGTTGCGATGCCGAATCACTCGAAGAAATTGCAAAAACCTATGAATTGGTGGTTCATGCAGGTGTTCATCGCGCCGCATCTATCAAAGTAGCCGAAGCAGCAAAAATTATTGAAAACACGCAGCGCGATGTGAATATTGCGTTGATCAATGAATTATCCATCATCTTCAACCGATTGGGAATCAATACCTATGATGTATTAGAGGCTGCCGGAACAAAATGGAATTTCTTGAAATTTTCTCCGGGATTGGTTGGCGGACATTGCATTGGTGTAGATCCTTACTACCTGACGCACAAAGCACAACAAGCAGGATATCACGCCAAGATCATCAATAGCGGTCGTTATGTGAATGATTCTATGGGCTTCTACATCGGGAAACAAACCGTGAAGAAAATCATTGCTCAAGGAAAACACATCCAGGATGCAAAAGTATTGGTGATGGGAGCTACGTTTAAAGAAGACGTTTCCGACATCCGCAATTCGAAAGTGATCGATGTAGTAAACGAATTAAAATCATTCCAGGTACACGTTGACTTGGTTGATCCGCACGCTTCTTCTGCAGAAATGCAACACGAATATGGTGTTGGGTTGGTAGAAATCGGTCAAAACTACGATGCCATTATTGTGGCAGTTAATCACAAAGAATACCGCGGCTTAACAGAAGCCTATTTCCAATCTATTCTGAAAGACGGAAAAGGTGTATTTGTTGATTTGAAAGGAATTTACAAAGGCAAGATCGCCAACTTGGAATATTGGAGTTTGTAATAAAGACTCTGAGACTAATAGACTTGAGACCAAAGAAAAAGACCGTGTTATTGAACACGGTCTTTTGTCTTTTAGTATAAAGTCGAGACTTCTTAACGCTTCGTGATTTTAGATCGCAACGTTTCTCCGTTCATCGTCAATTCAATAATATAAATTCCTGCTTCACCATTAATCGGTGTTTCGATTTTGGAAACATTCGTATAGCTATTGTTGCTCACTACTTGTCCTGAAGCTGAATAAACCGTTACCGAAACTTCTTCGCTTTGTTGCGTGAAGGCAATCGTGATTTGATCGGTTGTCGGATTCGGATAAATTGAAAACGGAGATACCGATGTTGCAGACAAACCTGCGGTAGCGGTAAAGGCCGTACATGAAGAAGTAGCCGAACATCCGTTTGCCGATACTGCAACCGCATAATTACCTGAACTTGCAGGAGTAAAAGTAGCGTTGGTTTCACCCACAATCGGTGTGTTTCCATTGTCACAATCCAACCATTGGTAGGTTGCTCCAACAGCATTCGAAGTTAGTGTAGAAGAAGTTACAGTAACAGTATTATCAGGAGAAGCAAAAACATCTAACGCGATCTTCTGATCCTGAGTAATAACCTGAACACCAACAAAAGGAACCGTTACCCAAGCCGTAACTGTAACAGTTATACTATCTGTTGGCGCAGTTGGTGCAGTAGGAATACCGTTGATTCCGATACAGCCTTTGATTAGATTAGGCGGATTCCCAATGACTTTACAATCTATATTGTGGCAATTACTGGTTAGCCCTGCAGGAACAGTTGAAACAACGTATTGAACAGAATCAAAACTAATGGTAAAACCAAACAATACAGTATCACTTGGAAAAATGATGGTCATCGTTTCCGAATAATTTGTACCGACACAAGTCGAAGGAAAGTTTGATGGATAAAGTCCAGGTGAACTTGGAACCGGATCAATAGTACATTGCGCCGTAGCGATTCCGGTAAAGAATACCGCTGTCAAAATAAATAGCAATTTTTTCATACGTAAAGTAGTTTTAGTGTTACTTCCGATTCGACTTTTCGCATCGAATTCCAAACAAAGATATAGCTTTTTAGTTGCTAGTAACGTTCTTAAATAGACTGAAGACCAAATAGACAGTAGACTTTAGACCGCTTCGCTAAAAGACAAAAGACCGCGTTCAGTAACACGGTCTTTTGTCTCAAGTCTCTTAGTCTTCGATCTTTTCAGTCTTTCGAACTACTTCAACAAATTCAAATGACCGTACAACAACACACGTTCATCTGTTTTATTGGTTTTAAACTCTATTCGCCAGGTATATTGACCTTCTTGCGCCATCATTCCCATGTAAGATCCGTCCCAACCAACACTTGCGTCTTTCGATTCAAAAATGGTTTCTCCCCATCGGTTAAATACGCTGAAGTTAAAATCATACGGATCGAACCCGGAAGTAAAAACTGGCTGGAATGTTTGGTTGAACTCATCACCATCCGGCGTAAACGTATTCGGCACATAATACAGCAATTCTTCTTCAACCGTAATTCTGGCCGTATCTTGATCCTGACAGCCATTGTTATCTGTGGCGGTGAGAATAACGGTATAAACACCTGCAGCTCCAACTGGGAATGCATGCGTCGGAGAAACCGAAATAGAGTTGCTTCCGTCACCGAAATCCCACGAATAATTAGTAGCTCCTGTAGAATTATTAATCATGGTAGAAATCGCACTTTCAGAACTCAATAAGGAAGGAGTTGGCGTAAAAGAAGCAACTGGTCCGCCGGTAACGCAGGTAATAGAAGGATACGTCACATTGGCAGTACAGCCATTCGCACTGATAGCCAAGACTACTAAATCTAAACATCCGGCAGTGTTAAACGTAACCGTTTGATTGCCGCAACCTGTAACAGATTGACCATCGGAAAAAGCCCATGTGCACGAGTTACTGTTAATTGTATTACTTGTAAATGTCGCCACCAACGGAGCGCATCCCGAGGTGGTGTTTACCGAAACATTAATCACCGGAATCGGATCAACGGTTATAGTGATTTGATCTGTAGCCGAGCAACCGCTTGCCGTTTCTGTAACCGTAACCGTATAGGTTGTAGTTGCTGCCGGAGTAAAGGATACATTTTGCAAAACGCCATTGTCCCAAGCAACTGCTGCCGGATTCGGTGTTAACAACGTTGCACTAAGAATGGTCGGTGATCCGGCACAAATAGCAAAATCTGCACCCGCATTAACAGCAGGAGCATTCGCAGGGTTTAGTGTAGCGCTTGAAGTTACCTGACATCCACTTGCATCTTGCACCACAATCGAATACGTTCCACCAGCCAAGCCAGCAAACACATTTCCACCAGTAAAAGACACGCCATTATCAATACTGTATTGTAAACTACCATTCGGGCTGTTGGCCGTAATATCAATACTTCCATCCGATTGATTACAAGTAGGATCAACCGTAGCCACATTAGTCACAGACGGGCCATTGGCTGTTGGAACCGTTGTTGGACTTGTTGCCTGACACCCGTTTGCATCTTGAACGGCAATGGTATAATTTCCGGGTAAAACGGTATTGAACGCATTGGAAGCCTGAAAGGTAGCTCCATTATCCATGCTGTATTGTAATGATCCACTTCCTCCGCTGGCAGTAATGGTAATTGTACCGTCTGCAGTATTACAATTGGCAGCTGTTGTTGCAACATTCGTAATGGAAATTGCCACAGGATCTACCAAGGTGTAATTTTGCGTAATCGGCGGATTTGATCCTCCTACAGCAGGAGTTGTGATCAAAACATTATTGATTGCTACAGATGGATCGGTACCAACACCGTCATCATCATTGTCCCATTGAATGCCAATTTGCAGGTTGGCTATATTGTTGCAACTTGGCGGAAGAACCACTGAGTAAGCCGTCCACAATCCTTGTCCGCTTGCACAAACGGTTGAACTCAACGCACCACCAAGCTGTACCCAACCTGATCCGGGATTGATCCAAACGGTTGCCTGATCATTCGGCTGATCTCCATTGGCAATGTAATCGAACGTCAACGTTAGATTAGAATAACCGCTGGTGTTAATCAGTCCCGATTGGGCTCTTACATGCGTTTCAGGACAAAACAAAAATCCGCACAATCCGCCGGCATCATAGGCAGCACCTCCGGTTGGGTTAAACACACTCGTGATATGTAGTGTATTATCACCATTAGTAGCAACACCACATCCTCCGGGAGCAACACCACCTTCATTGTCTGAAACGGTAAAGAAATTCGGATCGGCTCCTTCTGGTGCCACAACATTACTCAATGACCAACTGGCTGCACCTGTTTCAAAATCTTCCGAATAAACGGTTGTAGAACCGCCGCCCGAACTGGCATCTGAAATGGTTAAGCTGTAATTTCCAGCACATAAATTACTAATGATCGGCGTATTGCCACCAATGATTGATCCTGTGCCGTCATGCCAAACATACGTGTAAGGAGTTACCCCTCCAACCGGGGTGGCTTGTATAGAACCATTACAACTTCCCGAGCATGTCGGGTCGGTTACAGTAGAGGATGAAACGGTAATTTGCGCAAAGGAAAACCCATAGGCAATTAACGCCATGACGAGAGTGGAGAGTCTAATCATAAATTATTGAAGTAGTTTTTCGAATGACGCTAAGAAGGTAAAAAGGTTGTGTTTTTTATCACGATATTCGACAGAAAGCATGAATTATTCGACAGAAAATGCATTTCGGAAATTTCAGGGGGTAAGAGACTAAAGACGATTAGACTTGAGACAAAAGACAATATTTCCAAAAATGTCTTTTGTCTTTAGCGAAGCGGTCTCAAGTCTTAAGTCTACCTTCCTACCCTAATTCCTTATTCTTCAACGGCAAACGCATCAACTGATGAAACGCGTCATCTGAGAGGTGTTGTTCCATTAAATGTAAATGCTCAATACGATGACAATCGGTTCCGGCAATATCTACCAAGCCTTCTTTAACTAACTGTAATGCTTGTTTTTTAAC
>Ga0302296_1000436_pt1 | contig 35043 bp, 31 predicted proteins | sample III_Fen_N3_1_FD_194546 | JGI IMG/M metagenome (GOLD analysis project Ga0302296, IMG submission 194546) | Peat permafrost microbial communities from Stordalen Mire near Abisko, Sweden - III_Fen_N3_1 | ecosystem: Environmental > Terrestrial > Soil > Wetlands > Permafrost | place: Sweden: Abisko... | reverse complement strand
GTGTTCATCTGTTATTCCGCTATATTCTATAGGCATGTTATAGCCGGCAAATTCGTGCATTTTAGCTCCCAGAGCAATGTGTTTGTTTGTAAATGGTGTTGTTTTCATAAGCATGACCCCAAACCCCTAAAAGGGGATTTAGTTAGTGTTGTAATTGTTTAATTATTTGTATTTATTTTATCAGAGAAAAAGTCTTTAAGTTCCACTTCGTGGGATTTAGGGGGCTTTTATTTGTTAGCAAGTATTTCTATAATCTTTACTACTACCTGCATGGCTTTTTCCATAGATTGAACCGGAACATATTCAAATCTACCGTGGAAATTATGACCACCTGCAAAAATGTTAGGGCAGGGTAGTCCCATGTAAGAAAGGCGTGAACCGTCTGTTCCACCGCGAATAGGTTTTACGTTTGGTTTAACGCCAACTGCTTCCATAGCTTCGAATGCCAAATCGACAACGTGCATAACCGGTTCAATTTTTTCGCGCATATTGTAATATTGATCTTTAATTTCAATAGTAGCTGTATCTTCGCCAAATTCAGCATTAATTTTATTGACCAAATGTAGTATTTCTTTTTTGCGACGCTCGAAACGGTCACGGTCGTGATCGCGAATAATATAGCTCAGTGTTGTTCTCTCAACGGTTCCTTCTATGTTTGTAAGGTGATAAAAACCTTCATAATCCTGAGTATGTTCGGGAGTTTCCCAACGTGGCAACATACCTACAAACTCCTGAGCTATTCGCATAGAATTCCGCATTTTATGATATGCGTAGCCCGGATGCACATTTAAACCTTTGAAATGAACTTTAACTCCGGCAGCGTTGAAGTTCTCGTATTCCAGTTCGCCAATTTCACCGCCATCCATGGTGTAGGCCCATTCGGCATTAAATTTAGTTACATCAAAATGATCGGCACCCTGACCAATTTCTTCATCAGGCGTAAAGGCCAGGCGGATTTTTCCGTGTTTAATCTCAGGGTGAGCTATCAGGTATTCCATAGCCGTAACAATTTCGGCCAATCCGGCTTTATCGTCGGCACCCAGCAGGGTTGTACCATCGGTAACTACAATGTCCTGGCCTTTGTACTGAAGTATTTCGGGATATTTTTTTGTTTCAAAAACGATTTCTTTTTCCTGGTTTAGCACAATATCTTCACCATCGTAATTAGCTACTAACCTTGCTTTTACATGACGTCCACTCATATCAGGGCTTGTATCCATATGCGCAATAAAGCCAATAGTAGGGATTTTTTTATCGGTATTAGCCGGAAGGGTGGCAGTTACATAACCGTTAGTATCTAATTCAACCTCCTTTAACCCAATGGAAGTAAGTTCTTCAACAAGGTGGCGTGCAAAAATCTTCTGACCCGGCGTGCTGGGAGTCATATTTGTATTTTCGTCGGAAGTAGTTGTAAAGCTGACGTACTTTAGAAAACGGTCGGTAATATTCATGATGATATAGATTTTAAAATTCAGAGACAAAAATACTCAAAAAATGGTATACAAATTCAATTTTCAAACGTTTTTTATTGGAGGAAATTTGATAAAATAAAACTTCATTCGGTTTATCGTGTAAATAGGGAAAATCGCAGAGAAATTACCCGCAATTTGTCTCTGTAAAAATAGAACTACCCTATACTTTACGGAAATAGATTATTTCCGTACCTTTGCCAAAGCTTCTGAACCAAAAGTCTGCAGAAGTGTTTATTACAGAAAACTTTATGCAAACCAAAATATATCAACTTACCGATTTTCTGCCTACAACCAAAAAAGAACTGGAACTTCGCGGCTGGAACGAAGTAGATGTGGTCCTTTTTAGTGGTGATGCGTATATCGACCATCCTGCTTTCGGGGCGGCTGTTATCGGGCGCTTGCTCGAAGCACAGGGATTGCAGGTGGCCATTGTGCCTCAGCCTAACTGGCGCGACGACCTGCGCGATTTTAAAAAGATGGGACGTCCGCGGATGTTTTTTGCCATTTCGGCAGGCAATATGGATTCCATGGTGAATCATTATACCGCCAACAAACGCCTGCGGTCCGACGACGCGTACACACCTGCTGGAAAATCGGGCATGCGTCCTGATTATTGCACCATTACCTATGCCACTATTATCAAAAAATTATATCCTGAAGTGCCCCTTGTCATCGGTGGAATTGAAGCTTCGCTGCGCCGCTACACACATTACGATTATTGGTCGGACAAGCTCATGCCAAGCATTTTGGTCGATTCCAAGGCGGATTTGCTGGTATATGGAATGGGAGAGAAGCCTATAGTGGAACTGATAAAACAGATTCGCGAGGGTAAAACCTTCAAAGAGATGACAAACATACCACAAACCTCGTTTTTATCGAAGGAAATTCCGGCACATCCCAAATGGAAAGATTTGGAACTGGTTTCGCACGAGGTTTGCCTGAAAGATAAAAAGTTATATGCTTCCAATTTCAAGCATATCGAAAAAGAATCGAATAAATACGAGGCCAACCGTCTGCTGCAAAAAGCGGGTAATCGCTGGGTAATAGTCAACCCACCCTACGAACCTCTGAAAGAGGCCGAACTGGATGCTTCGTACGATTTGCCCTACACGCGCGTGCCACACCCTAAATACAAAGGCAAGACCATTCCTGCCTACGAAATGATTAAGTTTTCGGTAAACATGCACCGGGGATGCTTTGGAGGATGTTCGTTCTGTACCATTTCGGCTCATCAGGGCAAACATATCGTGTCACGCTCCAAAGAATCGATATTGAATGAGGTTAAAAAGATTACTGCTATGCCCGATTTCAAGGGTTATCTGAGTGATTTGGGCGGACCCTCGGCCAATATGTACAAAATGAAAGGGAAGAACCTGTACATATGCAGGCAATGTCAAAAGCCTTCATGTATTTTTCCGAAGCCTTGCTTTAATCTCAATACGGATCATACACCTTTGCTGGATATTTACCGTTCGGTCGATCAGTTGCCGGGCATCAAAAAGTCATTTATCGGCAGCGGTGTGCGTTACGACATTTTACTGACCGACCCTAAAAACGTGGAAATAAACAAAAGTCACGAGGAATACATCCGCGAACTTATTACCAATCACGTTTCCGGACGGTTGAAGATTGCTCCTGAACATACGTCGGACGCAGTACTGAACCTAATGCGTAAGCCCAGCTTTGCCTATTTTGGCGAATTTAAAAAGAAATTTGAACGGATTAACCGGGAGGCAGGACTGAACCAACAGCTGATTCCGTACTTTATTTCGAGCCATCCGGGTTGCCACAACGAAGATATGGCTGAACTGGCAGCTCTGACCAAGAGTTTTGACTTTAAGCTGGAACAGGTACAGGATTTTACGCCAACTCCCATGACACTGGCTACCGAGATTTATTACTCGGGCTATCATCCTTACACATTGGAACCGATTTTTACCGCTAAAAGCAAAGATGAAAAGTTGGAGCAACGTAAATTCTTTTTCTGGTATAAGGGTGAATATAAGAACCAAATCATCAAAGATCTGAATAAAATGAAACGCCCTGATTTGCTGAAGAAGCTGTTTCAAAAATAGAATTTTCGTAATTATTGATGATTTTTCAACGTATTTTCAACTGCTGACAGGGACTTCGTCCTCTGTCAGAGTTGACAATTACAACCCTGTCAGCAGTCCGAAGGACTCTGACAGCGGTTGAAAAGTCAGCGATTGAAAATTACTGTTTCTCCGTCAAATACTTCCAATACCGCTCGGGTAAATGTTGTCGTTGAAGTTTCAGATTGATGCGTTCTTTGATAGTCATCGATTTGAAATAACCTTTCCATAGTTCCTGAAACAGTTTTTCATCTTCCGCCATCAGTTTTTCATCCAGTTTGCCTTCGGGGAAAAGATCCTTGCTGTCGAGCGTCATTTCGGTAACCGTTTTCAGGTCGTAATAATAGCCGTAGTTGCGTTTGGTATCGTAGATAATCCATTTCTGGTCGGCAAACCGGTCAGTAAAATGTTCCAGGGTGAGCGGCAACGTGTTGTGGTCCGGTGAAACGGGTGCAAAGAAAATATCGTCAGCCGCTTTTTGAAAACGCACCAGTTCTATTAGTCTGCAACACTCCTTATCCACTTTTTTCGCCAGATTTCGCATTTCGAGCACATCATCGTCAGCAAAATTCATTTCGATAGAATGCTTACTGTCGAATGCTTTGCGGATGTAGCGAAAAATCAGTTCATCACTTCCCTGTAGTTCCGACAGCCAAACGTATCTGAGCATATTGCAGCTGATAGGCATCAGCTTTTTCCGCAAACCCTGCCATACACGGTCTGATTTAGCTTCATCTGTGATAACAGTGTAACATTCGTCGGTAAACAACGGCTCAACCTCCGCCTCGTCCAGTAAGCGGTCGGGGAAAGTCTTGCGGTTGTATGCATCGAATACGGCAGTGAGTAAACCTTCAAATGTTTTATCGTAGCGAAAAATAATCATTCTGTTGTTGGGGTTTCTATCGTGCAGCGGCTTAAAGCCGCTTGCCGGGTTAATCTGCTACTTGCAACGCGTCAGGCGGACTTAAAGCCGCCAGACGCTAAGAGGTTCTCTAAGGGTCAAACATCAACGACATTTGTTGTTTGTTATCTTTTCCTTTGGCAAACTTTTTCTCTGTAAGTATCCGTCTCACATATTCGGGCGAAGTATCATTGACATTTACAGCTGCTAATTCGTTACAGGCAATAAAATACTGTGCTTTTTTTAATGAAACGCCCATTTTCTTAAGCGAGTCTGAGTTTAATCTGCCGTATCGGCGGGTGACAACTATTAGTTTAGCTGTTTTCACACCTATACCCGGAATACGGAGTATCTGTGTGTAATCGGCTTTATTTATATCCACCGGAAAATGTTCGGGATGCCGCAATGCCCATGCCAGTTTCGGGTCAATCTCCAAGTCGAGATTGGGGTGTTTCTCGTCCACAATTTCATCTACCTTGAATTCATAAAAACGCATCAACCAATCGGCCTGGTATAAGCGGTTTTCACGTACCAAAGGCGGTTTTACAAGCGCCGGCAAGCGGTTATCATTCGTATTTATGGGAATATAGCCCGAATAATATACCCTTTTCAGGCTTGGACGTTCGTACATCGAAGCAGACACGTTAAGAATTTGCTTGTCGCTATCGTCGGTAGCACCAATAATCATTTGCGTACTTTGTCCGGCAGGAGCAAAGCGCGGTGCTGAGCGATGTTTCTGACGGTCTTCGGTGTTTTCGAGCACGCCTTGCTGAATGTAAAGCATAGGAGCAAAAACGCTCTTGTGGTCTTTCTCCGGTGCCAGCATTTTGAGGTTTTGCTCGGTAGGTATTTCTATATTCACGCTCAGACGGTCGGCATACAGTCCTGCTTCTCGTACCAGTTGTTCACTGGCTCCGGGGATGCTTTTCATGTGAATGTAACCGTTGTAACGATGCACGGTGCGCAGTTGCTTTACCACGCGTACCATGCGCTCCATGGTGTAATCGGGATTATTTATCACACCCGAACTCAGAAACAAGCCTTCGATGTAGTTACGACGATAAAACTCGATGGTCAGTTCCACCAGTTCTTCTACCGAAAAGGTAGCGCGTCGAATATCATTGCTGCGACGGTTGATGCAGTAAGCACAATCGAAGATGCAGTAATTGGTAAGCATAATCTTGAGAAGTGACACACATCGACCGTCTTCGGTGAAGCTATGACAAATTCCCCAACCGGCGGTACTGCCAATGCCACCCGGAGTGTTTTTCCGTGTGGTGCCGCTGGAGGCGCACGAAACATCGTACTTTGCCGATTCAGCCAGGGTTTTGAGTTTTTCGAGAACTTCTTCTTTCATACAGCACAAAGTAACGGATTTTGCTGCAGAAAAAATGTGAGAAAAAATTAAAAATCAGTGCTTGTTGATAAGTTGTTGGAGGGAATTTTTTTCAGGGGTAATATTTGATTCTTACTTAAATAAATGTCCCATAAAAGCTGTTGCACCCATGGCTATTGTACTCCAGAAACAAATTCTCAATATTCCTTTTGTCATACTTGAACCGCCTGCCTTCGCAGCAATTGCACCCAACAATGCCAGAAAAACAAGAGAGAAAACATATTGGTAAATAACCATATGATTCATCGGGGCAAGCAACGCAATTAAAAAAGGCAATAATCCACCTCCCGTAAAGGATGTTCCCGACGCGAGCGCTGCCTGCAAGGGTTTTGCTTTAGTAATTTTAGTAATTCCTAATTCATCTCTGGCGTGGGTTTCCAATACATTGTGTTCAGTAAGTTTTACAGCTACTTGCATGGCTAACTGACTATCCAAACCCCTTTGTTGATATAAATCAGCTAATTCATTCAATTCTTCGTCAGGCATTGTGGCAAGTTCGTTTTTTTCTCTTTTTAAGTCAGCTTTTTCAATGTCAGCCTGCGAACTGACCGAAACATATTCACCGGCTGCCATGGATAGAGCCCCTGCAACTAAACCTGCTAAAGCTGCCAGAACAACAGGATTTTTGGTTTCACTGGCAGCAGCTATACCGATTGCTAAACTTGCTGTAGAAAGTATACCGTCGTTTGCACCCAGAACGGCAGCCCTGAGCCAACCGCTTCGTTTTATATAATGTTTTTCGATTTCCATTAGTTAGAAAGTTTATCGTAATCATTTAAAATAGAAGCATTTTGGCTGATAAATAATCAGTTGGCGAATTAACCCATGATTTAATGACTAAGCGGTCTTTTTTTAATCATGCCACCTTTGGTGTCTTTTACACTATTCATGACTACAAAAGCTTTTGGCTCAATTTTCTCAATTTCTGATCTGAGATTGTTTACTTCTAAGCGAGTGATTACGGTATAAATTATTTCAACTTCTTTTGTATCTAACTTTTTCCCAAAACCACTTTTACCACTATAAATCGTCACACCACGCCCCAGTTTGTATATAATCATTTTCCTTATTTCTTCACTTTTGTCCGAAACAATCGTCACTCCAATGTATTCTTCTATACCTTCAATAATAAAGTCGAGCGTTTTTGAAGCAACAAAGTAGGTAATCATAGAATAAAGCGCAATTTCAACACTTAATAAGTAAGCAGCTACAAGAAAGATAATTACATTGATGGAGATAATAATATCACCAATAGTAACACCTATCTTCCGACTCAAATAAATAGCAAGAACTTCCGTACCATCAATTACGGCTCCTCCACGAATGGCAAAACCAATTCCTCCACCCAGAAAGAATCCTCCAAAAACCGCGACTAATAGCTTGTCTTTGGTTACGTCGGGGAAAGTTACTGTAGCAAGACAAACAGCCAGACCGGTTATTGCCAACGCGGTTTTAAAGGCAAAGCGTTTGCCCATAACTTTGTAACCTAAAATTATAAAAGGTATATTGATACAAATAATCAAAATATAGAGCGGAATTGACGTTAGTGCTGAGGTGAGCAACGAAATACCGGTTACTCCACCATCGATAAAGTGATTGGTGAGCAGGAAACCCTTAAAGCCAAATGAAGCCGAAAAGATACCGATTATAATCAACAAAATGTCTTTGACAAATCTTTTGGCATTGCTTATTAAAACTTTATATCCTCTTGCCACTTCATACCTGGAATATTGTTTTTTTTCGCTGTGCGTTTGGTTTTTGTCACGAAGCACCAGTAGGATGATTATTTTTGTCAATAATGAGTTCATTTTTTATCTGTTTCGTTTAGTGTCAAATAATGTCTGAATTACTATTCACAAAAATACGATTTTATGTTTCATAACAACGCACGAAATAGTTAATTTAAAACAACTCTGAAAATTATAAAAAGCTGGTGACTAGGTATTATAAACCATTTTCAATGCATCGTTTACTTCATTTACCGGAAGTTGGCAAGCGTTATTTCGGCATACGTAGATAGTCGTATCGTTTTCACGCAATTTGCCTTCAAGTAGGGGTAAAGTGCCTTCCTGATGCCCGCCAGACAAAAACACATGAGGTAAATAATGCACTTCGAACTCTTTACGCTTAGTTTCATAATCTTTGCCCACAATGGCTACTTCATAAGGTTGACGGGCAAACCAACTCATCAGAATATCCCAATTGGCGTAATATATGCCACCATTTTTAGCATGCTGACGAATGTTATTGAGCATCTTCCAGGCCATTTCGATATAATCTTCTTTATAGAAATAATGACCCAAAATAAACAGGTTTTTGCTCATTTCGGAGTTTGAAGAAGGTATCACATTATCCGAAATCTCCATTTTTCGGGCAATGAGCGAAGGTTCTGTATCGGACGTGTAATAAAACATGCCACTGTCGGAATCATAAAAATGAGTAAGGACATATTCTGTCAATTGTTGGGCTTCCTGCAACCATTTTTCATCAAAAGTAACCTGATAGAGCGAAATAAAAGCCTGAATGCTAAATGCGTAATCATCAAGAAAACCCGGAATGGATGCTTTACCATTTTTATAATTTCTATACAGGCTGTTGTCGTCGGACTTAATATGTGTATTGATAAAACCGGCATTCTGTAAGGCTTTTTCCAGATATTCGGCTTTATCAAATGCTCTGTATGCATCACAGTAACCTTTGAGCATAAGCGCATTCCATGACGTGAGAATTTTATCATCGAGTGCCGGTCGAATGCGCTTTGATCTCTCGGCAAGCAACAGTTTCCTGACTTCCGCTATACGCACAACCAGTTCGGCTTCGGTCAGTTTGTATTTGGCTGCGATTTCGGCATGGTTTCCTGTTTTAAACAGGATATTCTGCGATTGTTCCCAATTTCCTTTTTCGGTGACGTGATAATAATCTTTTGTAAGCTCTGCATTTTCGCCCAAAACTACTTTCAATTCGGCGTGTGTCCACACATAAAATTTGCCTTCTACGCCTTCGCTGTCGGCATCCAGCGATGAATAAAAACCACCTTCGGGTGAGGTCAATTCCCGACTTATGAAGTCCAGCGTTTCAGAAACAACGGTTTGGTAAGCCGGGTTTTTAGTTTGTTGATAAGCGGCAGCGTACACACTTACCAGTTGGGCGTTGTCGTACAGCATTTTTTCGAAATGAGGAACTTTCCATATTTCGTCGGTAGAATAACGCGAAAATCCACCTCCAACCTGATCATATATACCGCCTTCAGCCATCTTATTCAAAGTAGTGGTTACAGCTTTGAGTGCTTCTTTATTATTAGTTAAATGATGAAAATGAAGCAAAAACTGAAGGCTGGACGGCATGGGAAACTTGGGCGCATTGCCATATCCGCCATTTTTGAGATCGATATTGCTCTTGAGATAATAGAAAATATCTTCCAAATCGTTGATGGCTACATCTGTTTTTGCCGAAACAGTATCTGAATAAATCAGTTCATTATTTTTAATACCCTCCGTAAGCGATTTTGCCTGTTCTTCGGCTTTATCAGGATGTAACTGAATAAAATCAGATACCTGCGAAAGCATATCCAACCATTGTACTTTGGGAAAATATGTTCCACCGTAAATAGGACGCCCATCGGGCAATGCAATACAGTTTAGAGGCCATCCACCCCGTTCGGTCAGCAATTGTACTGCAGTCATATAAATCTGGTCAATATCCGGACGTTCTTCCCTGTCTACTTTAATAGCCACGAAGTGCTCGTTCATATAATTAGCTACTTCTTCATCTTCAAAACTTTCGTGCTCCATTACATGGCACCAATGGCAGGCGGCATAACCAATGCTAATCAGAATGTTTTTATGCTCATTTTTAGCCTTATTCAATGCTTTTTGACCCCATGGATACCAGTTTACCGGATTATGGGCATGTTGCAGTAAATACGGACTGCTTTCGTGTATGAGTTGGTTGGTATATTTATATTGTTCTGTTGACTTCATTTTATCGGCTTTATCTTTGCCATAAAACGAATACACAGGCAAAAGGTTTTAAATCAATAAAAAAACGACTACCTGAAATTCAGATAATCGTTTTATGAAATAAAAACTTTGAATCAATAAATGTTTCAACTTTAAATCATGACACATTGCGGATAATCATATTAGAATATTATTTTTTGGATTTTATAAATACCCCGGTACTCCAAAGAGCCCAAAGAACCAACAGCGGTTGAAAGAATAAACGCGTTAACCGAAGTGCATCTGTATTTAGTCCAAAAGCATTCACGTGGTTTATATATTGGGATATATTTCCGGGAAATACCAACACAAAGAAAATGGCAGCAAGAATTCCGACATTTCTTTTTTGCTTTAGAAAGAATATAAGAGATAGCCCCAGGCTTATTTCGACTATACCAGAAAGGATTACCACCATATCAGGATTGAGAGGAACCCACTGTGGAACCTGAGCCAGAAACTCTGCCCGATTAAATGTAAGGTGACTAAAACCTGCAAATGCAAGAAAAGCACCCAATAGTATGCGAAAGATATTTTGGAGTAATGAGCTTATTTTCATTTTTTTGTTTTATTGATGGTGTATTACAATCATTATCAGTTATCTGTACTAATTTTCAGCGTATATTGTATTCTGAATTGGTATTGTCCGGTAAACTTATAAATTAAGTTTTCGTTAGAGATTTGGCTGTCGCCGATTTTCAATTCTCACTTCGTTCGAAATGACAGTCAACGTTTTATGTTTATGTGTTTGGGGTAGGTTGGCGGCGAAGCCGCCAACCTACCCCAAACACACTACAAAGACATTTTAATAATCTGTCATTCTGAGCGAAGCGAAGAATCTAATATTTTTACCGGACAACAATAATTCTGAATTGGTAATAAATTATGCCCGATGATTTACGGACTGATCGTCGGGCATAAATAGTTTATTTCAAAAGTTTTATCAGCTCTTTAGCTGCTTCTTCGGAAGAACCCGGGTTTTGTCCGGTAATCAACAAGCCATCTACTTTTACGTACGAACCCCAATCGGGACCTTTGCTGTAGTTAGCGCCCAGCTTTTTAAATTCGTCTTCAAGTAAAAAAGGAACTACCTTGGTCAGTTGTACAGCTTCTTCTTCAGAGTCCGAAAATCCGGTAACATTTTTACCTTTTACCAACGGTTCTCCGTTTGGCAACTTCGTTTTAATCAAAACCCCAGGAGCATGACACACAAAAGCTATTGGTTTCTGCTGCTTGTAGAAGTTTTCTATCAAAGCAATGGAGTTTGTGTCGTTGGCTAAATCCCACAATGGACCGTGTCCGCCGGGATAAAATACGGCATCATAATCTTCCACTTTTACATCGGTTAGTTTCAATGTGTGCGCCAGCTTTTGCTGCAATGCTGCATCGCCATCGAACCGGCGTGTTGCTGCCGTTTGAGATTCCGGTAATGCACTCTTAGGATCAATCGGAGGTTGACCACCCAGAGGCGATACAATTGTTATCTCTACTCCGGCATCAGCCAGCACGTAATAAGGAGCGGCAAATTCCTCAATCCAAAATCCGGTTTTATGTCCGGTATTGCCCAAATCGCTGTGCGATGTCAATACTATTAATACTTTTATAATCGTGTTCATATTATTTTTTTTTCTGTTTGTTTAATAACTCATTTCTACTATTTTAGCTGCATCTGCCGGAGTAACTTTATGGTTTTCGCCCAACCCTGACCAACCACGTTCTGTAAAACGTTTTGATACCATTTCGGCAGTACCCGAATAATCAGCTGTGTATTCTGATAGTTTGGTTTTAATGCCCAACGAGTGGAAAAATTCTTCTGTTTTGTCAATACCGGCCTTAGCTTTTTCGTCAAGAGTTCCACTGTTCACATTCCAGATACGCTCTGCATACTGAGCTAACTTTTCTTTTTTACTTTCCAGATTATAACGATAATGACTTGGAGCAATGATAGCTAATGTCCGGGCATGATCTATTCCAAATAAAGCTGTCAGCTCATGACCCATCATATGTACCGCCCAATCCTGAGGAACGCCTTGTCCGATTAATCCGTTCAATGCCATGGTACAACTCCACATAAAGTTCGATGCTGCATTATAGTCCGAAGGATCTTTCAGAATAGCAGGAGCAACCTCAACCAGCGTTTGAAGAATACTTTCAGCAAACCGATCCTGCAACAAAGCACCGGTAGGGTAGGTCATATATTGTTCTAAAACATGTGTATAAGCATCAGCCAATCCGTTTGCAATCTGTTTTTGAGGAATGGAACGCACCACTTGCGGATCGAGAATAGAAAACTGTGGATACAAAGCAGGACCACCTGATGCCAGTTTTTCTTTCGTCCCTCTGCGGGTGAGTACAAATCCTGAATTCATTTCCGATCCTGTTGCGGGTAAAGTCAATACAGCACCAAAAGGCATTCCATTCAGAATAGGTTTTCCTGCGGTAAGTAAATTCCAGGGTGTTTCACCTTCATATTCAGCGGCTGCCGATAGAAATTTGGTTCCATCAATGACCGAACCACCACCAACTGCAAGTAAAAACGTTATTTTCTGTAATTTTATCTGTTCCAACGCATTCATCAAAACTTCATATTCCGGATTTGCCGGTATACCTCCAAATTCGATTACTTCGAAAGCTGAAAGTGCCTTTTTTACCTGATCATAAATGCCGTTAGTTTTAATGCTTCCGCCTCCGTAAAGCATGAGAATACGTGCATTTGCGGGAATTTCTTTTGCAAGATTAGCGATTTTATCTTTTCCAAAAATAATTTTTGTAGGGTTTTTAAATTCAAAATTGTTCATATAACTATTGTTTTAAATATTTATAAATAAAATTGTTCGTGTCTGTTATTTCTTCAATGGCATCCAACCTGTTCTTAAAACAAGTCCCTGCCAAAGTGGAGTCGGTATCTTCAATGCGTCTTGACCATTAACATCCAGTTCTGTTTCTATTTTGTCAACAGCGTTCTCTTTTACTTTCGTCAACCAGTGTGGATCCATCAAAAGCTCACGACCCATGGCTACCAATGGAATACCCATTGTAAGAACTTTTTCTGCGTCTTCCGGCGTATGGAAACCTCCGACGCCAATAACAGGAAGAATGTGCCCTAGTTTAGCAGCAATTAGTTGAGCGCGGGCTGCTGTATCTTGCTTATCGCGCATTGAACCAGCCCAAAAATCCATAACGGAAACATGCAGATAGTCCAGCTTTTTATGCGAAAGAGCTTCTGCCAAATAAAGTGTATCTTCCATCGTTATACCCGGATTTTCCATTTCTTCGGGCGAAATACGGTATCCTACAAGAAATGGGCGACCGGCAAGCGCAGCTGCTCGTTTCACGGAATCAACTACTGCCAACGGGAAAGTCATTCTTTTTATCAAATCTCCTCCCCATTTGTCGGTTCTTCTATTGGAATGGGGTGAAAAGAATTGTTGTATCAGGTAAGTATTTGCTCCATGTATTTCTACACCATCAAAACCGGCTGTAATAGCACGGCGGGTGGCTTCACCATAAGCCGCAATGGTTTCTTCTATTTCTGACTCAGTCATTTCGCGCGGAACCTGAGCACCTTCTCTTTCGGCAGCAACAGCACTGGCACTTACCGATTGTCCATCAGGTAATTCTTCGGGAGGCGACATCCTGCCTCCATGATATATCTGAAGTATCGCTTTATTACCATTTGCTTTCAGGGCTTCGGCAATTCGTCTCAGACTCGGGATCAGTTCGTCGGTGTCGGCACCTATCTGTCCATGAAATCCTTTACCAGGTCTGATTACATAGGCACAAGCAGTTATCAACAGCCCGGCAGCCTGGTTACGTTCCTTGTAATATGCCACTTCGGCATCTGTGGTAGTGCCATCATCGTTTCCCGAAAAAGTAGTCATGGGAGCCATCACTATGCGGTTAGCCACTTCAATACCGGAAACCGGAAAAGTAAAAGGAGAAAGAATGTTTTTATAATTTGAATTCATTTTTGTTGTAATTTAAAAACTTAAGTAAGTAATTAATAATGTTTAATGATATGTTTCCTGAAAGTAAAATACAGATAAATATTCTTGTAACTCGTAACTATTTACTTGTAACTCGTAACTATTGATTTTTGTCAGATTTTTACAATCATTTTTCCATTGTTTTTTCCTTCGAAGAGTCCGATGAATGCTTGCGGAATCTGATCAAATCCCTCTACGATTGTTTCTGTATAAGTCAGTTTTCCTTCTTGCACCCATTCGGTGAGTTTCGCCAATGCTTCCGGAAACTTAGCTGCATAATTGCGGACAATGAATCCCTGCATCAGGGCACTGTTTTTCACCAATGTTGTCTCCACTCTGGGACCCACAGGCACAGAAGTTTCATTATACACGGAGATAGAACCACATATAATTAAGCGTGCAAACTGATTGATATTAGCCAATACGCCGTCGGTAATTTCTCCGCCCACATTGTCAAAATAAACATCTACACCATCAGGACATGCAGCTGCAATAGCTTCTTTCATATTGTCGGTTGTATTGTAATTGATAGCAGCATCAAAGCCATACTTAGCTTTGAGCATCGCTGCTTTCTCATCCGTTCCGGCAATACCCACAACACGACAACCTGATAGTTTACCGATTTGTCCGACTATACTTCCTACAGCACCTGCCGCACCCGACACAACCAATGTTTCACCCGGCTTCGGTTTTCCAATCTCGGTTAGTCCCAGATAGGCCGTTAATCCGGTCATTCCTAATACGCCCAAATAGGCTGATAACACGGCTTTATCCGGATCTATTTTCAGTAACCCTTTACCATCCGATTTCTGATATTCTTTCCATTCAAGGAGTCCCGATACATAATCACCTTTGCTGAAACCTGCCAGGTTTGACTCCACAACTTCAGCTACTACGCCCGAACTTATCGGTTTTTGTAGTTCGAAAGGAGCGGAGTACGATTTAGCATCACTCATTCTGCCACGCAGATACGGATCAACCGAGACATATCTTGCTTTTAATACAATTTCGTTTATACCTGCTTGCGGTTTTTCGTCATCAATAAATTTAAAATCAGTAAGCTGTGGTTTCCCAACAGGTCGTTTGTCTAAAATAATTGTTTTATTCATTGTGTTTCTTTGTTTTTTCTTATTGCTAATTTTTTTTTATAAAGTAATTGTTAGTGTGAATATCAGGATAATGAACATTCATTCTTTAAATTAAATAAAAAATTATACTTTAATGGAATCCCATGCTGCCTGAAAGGCTTGTTCGCGATCATTTCCATTTATTTCACAAAGGCTTTTTACATGCATAGCCAACAAAAAAGATAAAGGATATATAGTGTAAGCGTAGAGTAAATAGGGAGATATGGGTTTGATAATACCTTCCTTTTTGCCACGTTCCCAAAGATCAAGCAAAGGTTGTAAATGCTTCAATCCCTCTTGTATGCTTTCACCATCTATCATGGGAGTATTATCGCACTGTGATAAAAACATTGATTCCTCCACTTTGTTCAGTTTATACTCAGCAATATTATGCCATATTATCTCAAATCCCTTTTTTACAGGCAATTCAACATCATATCCCTGAAAGGCATGACTACAAAAAGAAGCTTTAACTTCTATATAAAGTTTATTGATTAAGTCCTGCTTATTCTCAAAATACAGGTAAATGGTTGCCGGTGAAACTCCGGCCAGTTTAGCTATTTTTGACATAGGAGCATCATGAAATCCACGGTTGTTCACCAGGGTAAGCGTTGCCCGAAGCAAGGCTGAATATTTATCACTAACTTTTTCTTTCATAACCTGATTTTTAGTTTTGATTTATTTCCGCAGCAAAAATAGGTAAAAATTTTTATTAATGAACGTTCATTCACCTTTTTTTGTTCATATTCCAAACAAAAAAAGCATTGATAGTCCATATAAACTATCAATGCTTTAAATTGTGTTGCGAAAATTTAGCTATTAATTTTACTTCAATTCTGTTTTAACGGCATTTTTATAGTCGGCACTATAACCGGTATGGGCAGTGAAAATATAATCAACCTGAGGTAAGTTCGAAATCTTATGAAACGATTTGATGGCAGTTTTCAAATCCATGCTGAAAAACTTATTCGGTTTGTCAATCTTTCCTTCTTTTAATCCAAAAGCGTCTCCCACAAACAAATACTTGTTGTTAATCACATAGCTCATTGAACCGGGTGTATGTCCGGGCGTCGCAATTCCTTTAACTGAGATATTTCCTAACACCAGTGTTTGTTGATCATCTAATAAAATGTAGCTCTTAGTAGCTATTTTATTGTGAAAGAATAACATCTTGGCTGTTTTCCCATTAATCATTTGCTCTTCCTGACGGGAAAGATAAACTTTGGCATTTTTGAATAAAGGAAGCGCAGCCGTATGATCTCCGTCGCCATGGGTAAGAAATACAGCAACAACCTTTGAAGAGTCTATGCTTAGTTTAGCCAGTTCAGCTCTAACGACTTTTATATCTTCTCCAGCATCCACAGCCACGTAGTTGTTGCTGTCTTTAACCAGAAACATATTCACAAACGAATCTTTGATAGCAAACACGTTATGAACCACTTCTTTGGTTTCAGTAACATGCATTTTACTGATTTCAGATTTAAATTTAAAATAGAAGCCGCCCATAACCAAAGCGAGAATAACTATTAATGAAGTTATTACAATTAATATCCATTTGATTGTTTTGTTCATAGTATGAATTTTTTATTAATCAATAAAATTATCTTTTTTCTCAATGATATATTCGGGTCGGTCTTTTACTTCATCAAAAAGGATTCCGATATATTGACCTAATACACCAACAGTAAGTAGTTGTACACCACCGAAAAATACAATTAATATAATGAGGGAACTCCAACCCGAAAGTGCATGAGTGTAACCGACTATTTTTCCTATCAAAGTATAAACAGCATAAACAATACCAATCAATACAGTAATAAAACCCAATCCGGTAGCCAGTTTCAATGGCTTCTTGGAAAAATAAAGCATGGCTGTTGATGCGAATTGAATCATTTTACTCAACGGATACTTTGTTTCACCGGCAAAGCGGGCCTGACGTTGGTACTCAAATGGAACCTGCTTAAAGCCTATCCAACTGATAATTCCGCGAATGTATTTTCCTTTTTCGCGAAATTTTTTGAATTCTGCCATAACTTGTTTGTCAATCAGGCGGAAATCGCCTGTATCAAGAGGAAAATCCACTTCCGACAAGTAGTTCATAGAACGGTAAAACAACTGCGCTGAAAGCTTCTTAAAGATACTCTCGCCTTTGCGTTTATCCCTGACACAATACACTACGTTGGCTTGTTCCCGTTTTTGAGTTGCCACCAGTTCAGGAATCAGTTCGGGTGGATCTTGCAAGTCGGCATCGATAATGACAGCTAAATCACTGGTACAGTTATGAATTCCGGCTGTTACAGCAGGTTGATGACCGAAATTACGCGAAAAATGCAATACTTTCACTTGTTTATCGGCGGCAGCAATGGCACTCAGCATTTCGGATGTACGATCTTTGCTTCCGTCGTTTATAAATATTATTTCGGTCTGAAGTGTGGTCATTCCATCCAACACTTTTTTTAGCCGGCTATATGATTCGGCAATGACTGCTTCTTCATTGTAGCAGGGAACAATAACACTGAGCGTTTCCATTATCTATTCAGATTTTTTAGTTCGAAAAGTAAGTTTGTTGTTGAAGAAATATTGAATTAATGCAACAATAATTATTGATAATAGTTTGGAAATCATGCTGTCTAACTTCAGTACATCGATAAACAATGCCAAAAGTCCGGTACTGATAGCCATCCCAACCAGAGCAATGGCATAAAAGGACAAAAAGCGTTGTAGTTTTTTATCAGTAACGTTAAATGTGAAATAACTATTCAGTATAAAGTTGTGAATTACAGCTAACGATGAGCTTGTGATGTTAGAAACCACGTAATTTATACCGAGCTTTTTATTCATCAGGTAAAACACAGCCATATCAACCACTAACCCCAATACACCTACCAATCCGTATTTGATAAACCGGGTTATTCCGTGATTGGCATATTTTTTTAGAAATGAAGAAATCATTAAGTTCTTGTGTTAGTGAATAGGTTATTATAAGAAATTAAAACACCAAAGATAGAAAAAAGTTATTTCTTTCCGCTCCTTAGCCATGCCATAAACATTTTCACCTCGGTATAATTCAGAAATGCACTCAACATTTCGTAAATAGAACCGGTTTCAGTGCCTTTGCGAATCAATTCGGAGGCTTTCTCGCGTTTCTCGGCATTTATAAAGTCGTTTATATCCAGTTCACCACTGATGACGTATCGTTCCAAATGTGTAACAATCGTTGTCATATTCAGATTGCGGGTAAAAGCAATTTCATCAATTGTTCTGCCATCTTTATACATAGCCAGCGAGATGCGCATAGTTTCACCCACCGGTTTTTTCTCTTTTTTCTCCTTAGTTTTTTCCTTTTCGTCCATGAGCGACGAAAGATTGTTTTCTTTGCAGAACGAGAGGATTACGTCCAAAAATGCTTTACCATATTTCTCCACTTTGGCAGGCCCAAAGCCGCTTATTCTGAGCAAGTCTTTATCATTCTGAGGCAGATAATCCGACATTTCATTTAGCGTCTGACTTCCGGCAACCAGGTAAATCGGTAAGTCATGCGGCTCACAAAGCTGATTGCGAAGAAGCATTAACTTTCTATACAGTTCCGGTTGTCGCGTAGTGAGCTTTTGCTTTGAACTTGTTTTGGAATAAGCATTTACGACGAAATCAGGTACCGCAAACGTATTCTTCAACACAAAGAAATCTTCCACTGTAAATTTCAGTTTCAATCCTTTCATCAAATAGCTCTTCTGAGCTACGTTGGAGAAAATCATGCGTATTCCATCGTTACAATCTGTAGCATGTAACTTGCTGTCAGTTACTGCAGGCGACTGGCGCAAAGTTTCCAACAGGTTATTCATTCTGCTGTTAAAAAAATCGACAGCAGCCGTAATCCGACTTTGCAAGTGTTCTTCGTCTACCGGATATTGATCCAGTATACCCACCAGTTGGTTTTGAAACTTCCAGGCAACTTCCTGCAATGCTTGTGCCTGACGTAATAAATCGGCAAGATAGGGCAGGGTTTCTTCGTTGAATGAGGATTGCACATCGGTGGTTTCTGCAATTAAACGGGAGATTTGGCCTACTGCATTTTTAAAATCGAAAAGCTGCATCAGAATAAAGCTCCGATATAGATTACGTGATTCATTCAGCTGTAATTCAAGGTCTTCAACAGGTAATTTATTTCGTTCATGCTCTACTATCTGGCGATCATTCTGAATGCTGTTCGGGTTAATCTTGCTGAGAAGAACCATTCCGTCCAATGAGCGGCAACGACTCAATGCCACGTAAACTTGTCCGGGAGCGAAAGCTGCTCCGGCATCAATCACAGCTTTGTCGAAGGTTAAGCCCTGACTTTTGTGAATGGTAATAGCCCACGCCAACCGTAAGGGAAACTGAATAAATTTGCCTAACTGGTTTTCTTCTATCTGTTTGGTAGTGGGATTGGTGGTATAACGAATATTTTCCCAGACGGCTTTCCCCAGTTCAATGGCTTCAAAATCGTCGGGACATTTTATTTTAATTGCATCGTCGTCTACGCTTTCTACCACGCCTATTTTACCATTAAAGAATCGTCGGGGTGTTTCAGTATCATTTTTCAGAAACATAACTTTAGCTCCGATCTTCAATTCAAGTATTTTCTCTGTCGGATAACTTTTCTCAGGATATTCTCCTTCGATTGTAGCATCAAAGGTATAGATCTTTCCCTTTATCTTGGTAAGCTCCTCGGCATTGATTTGGTCGGCTTTGTAGTTATGGGTAGTGAGTGTAATGTAAGTATCATCGGATGGTGGTACAAACAGCGGATTGTATCTGCTTTGCAGCAATTTCAGACTTGGATCAGACATACAATTGTTGCGCACTTCATTCAGAATTCTGATAAAATCGCCGTTTGTCTGGCGAAATATTTTATCCAACTCGATATAAACCGGTTGCTGTTGCATGATTGCCTGACTGTGGAAGAAATACGGACTTGAATAATACTGACTGAGCATGCGCCATTCATCATCCGTTGCCACAGGCGATAGCTGAAACATATCGCCGATGAAGATTACCTGTACTCCTCCGAATGGTTCATTGTTACGATACCGCACATGCCGCAGAATAGTATCTACCGAATCCAGTACATCGGCACGAACCATACTTATTTCGTCAATAATCAGTAACTCCAGTTCTTGCAATACTTTGCGTCTGTTACTTTGCATTTTCATTTTCTCAATCAGATTTTTACGTCCTTCCGGTGTGGGGATAAAGGGCGTAAAAGGCAACTGAAAGAAAGAATGCATGGTGGTTCCGCCTGCATTGATAGCAGCCACCCCGGTAGGTGCCACTACAGCCAGTTGTTTCTTTGTTTCCTTTTTTAGATTATGTAGAAAGGTGGTTTTTCCGGTTCCTGCTTTTCCTGTCAGGAAAATCGAACGGTTTGTAAACAACGCGAAATCGTGCGCCAGTTGATAATAAGGGGAAGCATTTTCCATAGAGATACAATCGGAATAGTTTTACTTTTGCAAAAATAGCTAAAACAAATCAGAATTAATTACTTTTTCAACTACAATCTGTTAGAGTAAAAATATACACCGTAGGAGCTACGAATAACTATTGCACAAGATTAATCAACGTCTTTTTTCCAAAGAAAGATTCAAATTTATCGACTTTTTCTATAATTTTATTGTGCGTATCTTTTTCTTGAGGCTGGAAGAAATTTGTATCAATAATTACCTGATTTTTACCCAGGGTTCGTTTCCATAATCCTGATACCTGTCCATCTATCACAACTACAGGTCGGAAGAGTCCATTCTCCGATACAGTTTTTCTATTGTCGACCAGAGATAAAGAAGCGCTTCTGTTTCTGTAGCTGATAAGAAATTCGTCGTAAGCGGGTAATAAATGAACGGAAGATTCGCCATATTTTCCGGTAGAAAAAGAATTTGTAAGCCAGTATGTTTCAGTACCTATAGTTTCTGAGATGAAGTCGGATTTAATAAGTTCCAGAGCTCGTCTGGCTTCGGTTAGTGATAACCCAGACCACCATACAAAATCCTGTAATGTAGCAGGGCAGTGGCTTGTAAAGTAGCGCTTTGCCAGCTCTGCCAATGATTCATCTTTCGTAAAAGTTTTCGTAACAGGAACTCTTTCCTGCAGTAAAGCGTATGTTTGTTTCTTTGCTTTTACGGGTCCACTACAAACCAATCCTTCTAATTCAGCGCTAAACATTAGATGTGAAAGTCGGTTCTCTGAAGTTTTTATATTGGCTTTAGCAAACTCAGCAGCCAGTTCGTCACGGGTGAGAAATTTTTCTGTTGATAATGCCTTTTCAATAATGGAATTACTCTTTCTGAGAACATCGTCTGACAGTTCCAACTGTTTGTGTCTTGATTTCAACGAAGATTTTATTCTCAGTGCAGTTAGTTTAAGCATCCAGTGAATGTCATCAGCTGAAACAAAATGCCAGGTTGGACGCATTACGTGGGTTCTGATAATTTCACCTTTATTAAAGGCTTCTTCAACCTTTGTATCAGTTGAATTCAACATCCGCAGACCGATAGCCAGTTTTGCCATCGGGTAATCTTGCGCTTGCATAGCACCCATCCAACCAACAATTTCTTTTGCCGTTTTATATTCTGTTCCGGCAATTTGTTGGCTGAGTAAGCGAATGTAGGAGATTTCTTTTACTGTCATTTAGTACAATGAACGACTAATCTTCGGTTTGTTTATTGATATTGGATATAGATGGGTTGTGGCTTCAGTTTCAATAAATCCTGAGGCGTTAACATGACATGAGGTGCTTTTTTCAGATCGTTTTTGTAGAATAGTTTGAATCCTGTAAATTGTACCGGCTCCTTGTATATGTATAGTTTATAGGTACTTCGTTTCAGGATAGGTTCACCCCAACCGTCCATGTTCATGAGCATCTGCACTTCGGGGTGGAGAGCTATATTTTTAGAATTTCTGACCATACCTTGTGTAAAGCGATGCACGATAAGAATTTTTGGAGGTAGATTATTATCTCTAACTAATTTAGCCAGATAATTTGAACAGAAATTAATATCTGTTGCATCCATGGTACCGATTTTGGTACCCGGTCTGTGTCCATCTTTCATCGAAAACTCAGGGTCGATACCTAAATGTACCTGAGGCATTTTGAGGTATTTTTCCAACGTTGGTACTTCTGCTTTTACATTACTCTGAGCTACTTGTATATCCAGAAAAACGATGGCATTTCCCATTTTTGCTATAGCCAGAGCCGAATCAATTTGATGCGCCGGCATACGTGTCCGGTATTTTCCATCTTTTCCTGGAGTGCCCGAAGCAACTATCGCAATATAGTGAATGGCAGGTTGCACCGGAGTGGTAGAGTCGGCTTTTTCCCACGCTTTTACTTCAATATTTAATCTTCTCCACAATTCTTTAGGCGGATATTCACCCAAAATACCCATTCTCTTCGAATAGAGGTTACCATAATAAGCCACAATTCTTTTGAATGGCAGAATGGCTCCATCCAACGGATAGGAGCGAAGGTGATTAGGCCACAGTCCGGTGGTATCGCCATTGGCTAAGGCTTTTAGTTTCTTTTGATAAGCCAGTGTATCTATCGGTACCACTTTCTTTGCCTCCTGCTGTACGGATGATTTTTCTCCTGTGATTTTCTCTGAGCCTGATTTTGTTTTATGACCGCATCCGTTGAGGATGAAAATAAACGAAAGAGATAAAATGATAGAGTGCTTATAGTTCATAAAGTTGAAAGTTTATAAAGTTTGGAAAGTATAAAGGTTTAAAATTTACAAAGTTATTTGAAACTTCTGCGCATTGATTTGAGCAGTGCCTGAGGAGTGCATTCAGGTACAATTATTCTGCGCACTGTTTGTAAAGGTACAATTGAATCGCGTTTTGTTGATAGCGAGAAAGATAGTTTAAAGTATTTGCTCAGTTCTTCAGCTCCCTTGTGGTCAAATACTCCATTGGGGTAAGCCCAGTATTCAACTGCTTTACCAACTATTGTTTCCAGTTTTTTCTTAGGTTCTGCCACTTCTTTTTGCCAGTCAGAGGCATCTTTATATTTAGTTACCATGGTGTGATCCCAGCTATGAAGTCCAACGGTATGTCCGGCTTTTGCCAGTCCGGCAATTTGTTCCCTGGTCATGTAATTTTTTTTGTTGTAGGTGATGGTCATAATAAAGAAAGCACCTCTGAGTCCGTTTTTTTCCATTACCGGAGCAGCTATAGTGGCATGTTCCACCCGCGAGTCATCAAAGCTTATCAGCACAGGTTTTTCGGGCAGAGTCTTATTAAAAACCAGATAGTCGTATAACTGTGCCGGAGAGATGGAGTGATAACCGCTATCGGCCAGTATTTTCATGTGTGCTGAGAATGTAGACGTGCTTACTGTATAATCGCCCTTTTTACCATCTTCTATGCGGTGGTAACATAAAACCGGAATTTGATGTTTGGCATAAATTTGTGCCGAGGTATTCTTAACATGTTTTACTCCTGTAGTATCTTCTGTCGAAGCGGTGTTATTAACCGCAGTGGAGTTTGCGTTGGTTTTATTTGTATGTTTACAACCACTAAACACTAATCCCAGCAACATTGTGCCAATAAAAATATATTTTCTGTTCATAATTTTACTATTTAACCGCAAACCCTAAAGAGCACTGAAGTTGTTATTTTATTTTCTGTATTTTAAGTAAACAATGTAATGCCGTGTTTTGATTTCAGATACAATCAATATAATTTTTTTTCCCCTTTAGGGGTTAGGGGTCTTTATTGATTGATAAATTACTTCTTGTATTTTAGGTCTGATACTCATTCTGGACAGTTTATTTACACCATCATTGGGATAAGTACGATTGCTTAAAAATACATATATCAGATTATTAACCGGATCTACCCAACAACAGGTTCCTGTATAACCTGTATGACCATAAACAGTTGATGGTGCTGATACACAACAAGGACTACCTTTCGGGTTGGCAGGTGTAGGTTTATCAAACCCCAGCCCACGTCTACCACTTGCCGAAGTAGTGGTTGTAAATATTCTACATGTTTCTGCGCTAAGATAGCGTTTTCCATCCAATTCTCCATGATTAAGCAGCATTTGATATACTGTGGCAACATCACGGGCTGTAGCGAATAACCCTGCATTTCCCGATATTCCACCCATAAAAGCAGCATCCGGATCGTGTACATAACCCTGAATCACTCTATTACGCAAGAAATCCCTTTTCAACGTAGGTGCAATATCTTCTTTTTTATGAGTTCGCAAAGGCAAATATACTATGTTATTTAGTTTCATGGGTTGATAAAATTCTTTGTCCAAAAAAACATCAAGTGGCATACCATTGATGGTTTCCACAATTTCTTTCAACAACATAAAGTTTATACAACTATAGACATACGTTTTACTCCTGAGATGTGTATTGGCTATCATCTGCATGGCAGCCTGATGGAAGCGATTGTGCAAATAGAAGCTATCCGAAACCTGCGATGTAAATACCGTTGAAGGAATTTTGGATACCCAGTCTTGTTTGTATTTCATCGTTTTACTATTCAGTCTCACAGTATGCATCGTATCTTTGGTTGCTGCCAGAAAAGATGGTGTATTGTTTTTCTCCATTGTCAACTGATAGAATGGAAGACCTGCTGGTAAACCTGTTTCATGAAACAACAATTCTGTTATGGTTATGTTTTCTTTGTCAGTACCCCTTAGAAAAGTAAGATACATGGATGCCTTATCGGTTAGCTTGATTTTGCCATTGTCGTAAAGCTTCATGATGGCGAGTAATGTACCGGTAGTTTTAGAAAGAGAAGCCAGATCATACAGGGTAGTTGGCTTTACCTTTTGCGTGGACTCGTAGGTATAGTTTCCAAAACACTTGTCATAAATAGGTTTCCCATCTTTCATAACAAAGACCTGACACCCCGGAAAAACATGGGACTTAATGCCATCTTTTACAATGGAATCAATTCGGGCTAATCGGGCTGTATTTACTCCGGAAGTATTGAATTTTGCGGTATTTTTTTCGGTGGAGGAGAAATCAACGCCCGTTCTCATACGGGCAAAAGTGGTATTTCCTATCTTCTCCATAAAAATTATGGAGAAAAGAAGAACGAGTATTGTTATTATTTTTTTCATGCTGAATATCTGTTCTGACTTATTCTATAAACTTATTAAGTTTCTTATAGCTAAGCTAACGTACTACATCCTGATTAATTGTTCGCTGGATGATCCGCTATTTTTATTTTTCTGCAAATATGAATACTTAAGTAAGTGGAATAATATAATGTCGTATTTTCAAAAAAGAATAGAACGCTGATTTTACGGATTGAGCGGATAAAAACGGATGATAATTAAACGGATCTAAAAACTGATTTTAGTCATGCAAGCATGACAGATAGAACCATAAACTGTTAAAAATCATTAACTACGTTGATCTTCGATTCCGACTAGTCGGAATTAAAATCCGTATAAAAATCCGCTATATCCGCGTTCTAATCTTTATCCATTTTTAGATTTACTTATACGACATTATATTTATCAAAGTATTTATCTTTTCAAACAATTGTATTTGATTTTGCTATTGCTTGGTTATCCCAGGTTTCCACCTATGCGGCTATACATTTTTTCCGGTTTCCAGGCTATCTCTTTTCCCAAAACCATTCTTGTTCCAATGCTTATTTGTACAAACCCATTTTGTATCAGGAATTCACGTCCGGCAGTATTTTCAGAAGGAAGAACCGCTTTATCAACCGTTGAATATTTTAGTCTCATAAGTTCTAATCCGGCTTCTTCGGTGTCGGCAAATATCAATCCTTCCTTTAATTCGGGTATATAGTATCCCAACACTTTATTTTTGTCGACATACAGGATAGATTTCTCCAACATATTTTCCAACAGTCTGATCCTGTTTTCACCGGAAATTTTTGCATCCAATTTATAAATTTCTGAACGATACATTTCCGCAAACGGAATCAGATTCTCCGATAACACACAAGTTACTCGTGGTTTTTCCCGCTTGAAGAACAAATATTCGCTTACAACACTGAAACCGGATTTTATATACACCGGTTTTCCCAGACTTGTGGCAATAAGCGAGCAGGTTTCGATAGAATCCTTTTTCAACAACTCCAGTAAATAATTCACTATCTGACCACCTATGCCTTTATTTCTATGCCTGCTACCAACAATGATATGAGCTATCCACGCTGTATTTTCAAACACAATAGCTGTTCCTGTGCCAACAATGATGCCATCAATTGTTGCTTTTACAGGATTACAGAAAGAGGAGCGAAGATAAAATTCAATATCCGGAATTATATCACCCCAATCATCGGGCTGTAAGTTCCGTATCTCATCTAAATCCGAATATGTTATAGTTTCAAACTGCATATTTTTATATTAGTCTATTCCGATGATGGTGCTTCTTCTTTCGAGCAAAACCGTGCTTCTCCATACATCTTTCATTTTACCTACTTTCTCGCGATAACCTATTTCTCTGAACCCTGCTTTTTTATGGATAGCGATACTTGCCTGATTCTCGGGAAATATACCTGCCTGTAAAGTCCAGAATCCTTTGCTTTCGCTTTCGGAAATAATAGCTTCAAGTAGTTTTGTGCCAATTTGCTGTCCTCTGTATTTGCTGCCTACGTAAACACTTACTTCAGCTATTCCGGCATAAACAGGTCTGCTTGAAACGGCCGATAACGCGGCCCATCCTGCAACTTCATTATCGACTTCAATAATCAATCTGCATGTGCTTATATGAGCTTTATTCCAGTCATCCCACGAGGGAATGGTTTGCTGAAAAGTAGCATTACCTGTTTCAATGCCTTGTTTGTATATTTCAGCAACACTTGTCCAGTCGGATGCTGTTATTTTTCTTAATTTAATACTCATATATCTGTATAATTATTTTCTCGCTTTTGTTGAAATAAGAACTACGCCGTTGGCCCCACGTGATCCATAGCTAGTCAATGAAGCTGCATCTTTCAATACATCTATTGATTCTATTGAGTTTCTGTCCAAATCATTGAGTGAACCGTAAAAGGGAGAGCCATTGAGAACAATAAGAGCATAGTTGTCTCCATTGAAGCTCTTCATGCCTCGTATTATAAGTTTCATGTCAGAACCATCATAAACAACTTTTATATTGGGTATTGTCTGAAGAAGTTGGGCAATGTCTACTTCTTTATTTTGTTTAATTAGTTTTTGATCAACAGGTGTTGATGATTGGGTGGTTTTCGACTGTTTTACATAACTAAAACCGGTATTAACCTCCGGTTCATTGGATCCATTCAAATCGAGAGCTAAATAAACATCAATTTTTGTTTTTCCTTTTACAGTTATTTTCCTTGTTTCATATCCTCTTCGGGCAAAGACAAGTTTTCCTTTTACAGGTGCTGTGATTTGGTAATTACCTATAGAATCAGTAAAAACTTCTATGGTAGTTCCTTGCAATTTTACACTTACACCGATTACTGATTTATCGAAAATGTTTGTCACATGACCTTGAACCGTAACATCCTGACTAAAAGAAACAGTAACAAATAACAATTGGAACAACAATGTTATCCCACAAGTTTTTAAAAAAAATCCGTGTTTCATTATGAATGTTTTTTTTATGAAAATTATGATTTTAGCAATAGATTAATGTATTATCTTCTCTTTAAAGAGGATATGAAAACAAAAATGCACGTTTCTCAAACCCTAGTTTTATATAAAATTCATGTGCCTTTTCGCGATGAAATGCAGAATCTAATTCCATGCGTTTTAAGCCTTTATCTTTGGAGTCTTTAATCGACGCTTTAATCAGCATTGAGCCGAATCCTTTTCCTCTGTGCTTTTCATCAACCACCATAGCATACATATAAGCAATGTATCCGGCTTGCCACAAATTATTCACTATAGCGTAGGCACAAAATCCTACCAATTCATTGGAATAATCCATGCACCATAACTCATCTGCATTCGAGTCTACTCCACGATTAAAAACAATCCTTAATGCGTCTTTGTCCAATTCCTTATTGGGCCAAAGTTGCTCAAACAAAGGATAGACTTTTTCAAAATCTTTTTTAGTTGCTTTGCGTATGTTACTATCCATAAATCAATTATTGTGTGATGTGTTTAATCGCTTTCGAAATCATTCAGAGAGTTTTACTATATTCTTCGTGTTTGTGTCGTCTGGTTTTATTTAAACTCGTCCCCAAAGGTAAAAACTATTCTTTAGTTAACCTAATAGTTTTGTGAATATTTAATAGGATTATGGGGTGAATGAAAAATACAGAACTCAGTTCAGGGTCTTTATTCTTTTTGATGATTATTTAAGTCGAAATTTAGTTAGAGCGTGATTTAAAGTTGTACTCCTATTAATAACCAATCTGATTTTTTTTTTGATAAAAAATAATTTTTAATGGTAGGCGCAAGTTTTTTTGTTTTCGCAGCAATATCCATTAATAACCCTGGCTTAATTTATTGATATTATGAGAAATTATGCAATTTATATTTTCCCTTTTCCTGTATTTTCTATTTTCAAATAAATGTCAATGTAACTTTTAGGTAAATTTAAGAGATTTTGCAGTTTGATATTTGTGTTTAAAAGAAATTGAATGTCAGTTGTTTGTTCAAATTGTAATCAAAAAAACACATGAATGTAAGATAGGTTTAATCTTAATTACAGAAATACTGGTAGTGTAAAAATCAGTTTATTTTTTACCTTTATATGTTGTAATATATTTAATGCATAAAATATACATAAGAAACACATATTTATGAATTTTACAAAGTCTCAAAGTTCAGAAGCAGTTTTTGATGCTATTTCTAAAGACAGACACAGAACCAACATCCTACGAAAATACGAACAAAAATCTCTGGTCTTTTTGGTTCAACGCATACCATCTTTTATTACTTCAGATATGCTTACCGGCATTGGTTTTATTGGAAGTTTAATAACCTTATCCGGCTTTATTCTGGCTACTTATGTGGAGCGGAATTTTCTGTTGCTGGGTCTTTTAGGCTTTTTTGTTAATTGGTTTGGAGATTCTATGGATGGCAGAGTAGCCTATTATCGGAATACACCCCGAAAATGGTATGGCTTTTCGTTGGATATTACTGTTGACTGGTTGACTACTATTCTGATAGGCTATGGTTACATGATTTATATGGATGGTGTTTGGGAAGTGCTTGGATTTATATTTGTAGTGATGTACGGATGGGCTATGATTACTACTTTATTGAGATACAAGGTTACAGGAAAATATACTATCGATAGTGGTTTGTTTGGTCCAACGGAAGCCAGAGTCATTATTTCTGCTATTTTGGTAGCTGAAGTGCTTTTTGAAGGTTCTATTGTATATAGTGCATTGGCTGCATGTATTATTTTATTTATTATCAACATTGTCGATACACGAAAACTAGTTAGTTTGGCCAACGATAGAGATATTGCTGAGAAGCAAAAATAATAAACAGCAAACATGTTCGAAAAGCTGCTTACATTCTCAAAAGCTCAGGTTTCTTCAGGTGTGGGTGGGGTTGTTGATTACCTCACAATGATTTTCTTTACTGAAATTTTTCATATACACTATACCATTTCTATTGCTATCGGCGGTGTGGTAGGTGCCATTATCAATTTCTCCATAAATAAATTCTGGACTTTTCGTTCCAAGGCTCAGCCTTACGAGTTATCTTTACGGAAACAGCTGTTTCGTTTTATCCTCGTGGTTGTAAACAGTATCGTATTGAAAATGTCGGGCACCTATCTGCTGACTACATTTCTTAAGATAGACTATAAAATCAGCCGTATTATTACCGACCTTATTGTTTCGGTTATCTTTAATTATATGCTGCAAAGATACTGGGTTTTTAAAAGAGGAAACTCCGATATAACCGGAAAATTCAAATAATATAATTGATTTATACAACCACGGAAACATACATTTGTATTTGTAAAGTAAAAAATAAATCGTATTTTGAAAACTAAAGTAGTTGAAGAACAAGACCTGGAAACAGTGTCTCCCGTTTTTAAAGGAAAAAGAGGGCATAAGTTGGCTGGGTTTCTTATGCACCTTTTTGCTATTGATAAAGTAAACGCTGTGTATGAAAATTCCTGTAATTATACCGGTGCCGATTTTTCCGAAAGATTATTGAGCGATTTGGGTGTGGAATATATGATTGGTCATCCTGAGAATCTGGAATTATTACCAAAAGGGGCTTTTATCACAGTGTCCAATCACCCTTATGGTGGTTTGGATGGAATCATGTTAATAGATTTGATGGTGAGAATTCGACCTGATTATAAGCTTATGGTTAATAAATTCCTATCGCTTATTAAAACCATGGAAGGAAATTTTATCACTGTAACGCCCAAAACGGCTATAAATAATATTACGGCTACTACCAGTCTTAAAGGTCTTCGGGAAACGTTGACGCGTTTGCAGGCTGGCCATCCGGTAGGATTCTTTCCAGCAGGAGCAGTTTCTAATTTTGAACCTAAGAAACTCTGGGTCAGGGATAGGGAGTGGCAAGAAAGCGTACTAAAAATGATTTATGCCGCCAAAGTTCCAATCGTTCCTATTCGCTTTTTTAATCAAAACTCTTCGTTTTTCTATTTTTTAGGACTGATTGACTGGAAAATAAGAGCCATGAGAATGCCTTATGAGATTTTTAATAAACGTAGACAAAAACCCCGTATCGGAATAGGTCGGATTATATCTGTGGAAGAACAGGCTGCATTTCCTAATTCTAAATCTTTGGGTTTATTTCTTCGTGAAAGTGTTTATAATATGCCCCGACCCAATTCATATACTCCAAAATCGGAATTGGAAATATTGAAGAAAAGTAGCGGAGTGCCGGAATAAGACTGCTGATGCTAATGTTATAAAAAGACTATCCCAAATGATCTGCACCCCAGATGTTCAACAAAAACTTTTTGCGTATTTTTTTATTTGCCGTCAGAGAAGATTAAATGCATAATCTTTCTCTGACCACCTCTCAACCAATATTTTATTGCTAAGATTCTACATACTTTTAAACATCAACAATGTTGGTTTTTGCTTTAAAAAAAAAGGTCGAAAAGATTACATTTATCGGTTTGAATGCTTGGAACTCATGAATTACATACAACTGGAATTTCTATGCAAATAGATGTCCCCTCTCCAACTTTGCTATCAATGTTTAAATTTCCATCAAGGAGCGCTACACGTTCTTCCATTCCTAGCAATCCGTATGAGTTAATTCTCCTTGAACTATTTATATCGAATCCAGAGCCATTGTCAGTAATACACAAAGAAAGGGTTTTAGATTTTTTATTTAGTGAAACTTTTACTTTACTTGCATTAGCGTGCTTAACGATATTTGACAATGATTCTTGCAATATCCTATACAAAGCAACGGTTTGTTCCTGGCTGAATTCAATTTCATCGACATTATTCTCAAAAAGACATTCTATTTTAAACCTTTCGCGGAAATTTTCGATGTACATTGTGGTAGTTTCAATAAATCCAAGATGATTTACAGTTTCCGATCGAAGATCCGACATTATTCTTCTGGCTATAGCAATGGTTTTATTGGTCAGATCGAGCATTTTTGTCATTTCTTTATCTATTAGTGCAACAGATAATTGATTGCTCTGGTTTGTCAGCTTTTTCTTCAGTAAGCCCATGTCTATTTTCATAGCAACCAGTATTTGTCCTAAGTCATCATGTATTTCGCGCGCCAAGGCTATTTTTTCTTCTTCACGTATGCTCTGCAGGTGTCCTGCGAATTCTTTAAGTTGCTCTTTCGATCTAGTTAGATTCTCTTCATCCACCTTCCGTTGGGTAATATCTCTGATAATAAAAACTAATCCGGTTGGTTTGCCGTCGCTATCTCTTATTATATCTCCATTAATCTCTGAAGGAAATACTTCTCCGTTTGCACGCACCATGTTGTATTCGATAGTACCTAAGTAACTGTCAAACATCAATCTAAAATTGTTTTTCATTCGATCATGCTCATCGATTGCAATAAATTCAAAAAATGAATGATCTATTATCAGACTTATATCTTCGGAACCATACATCTGTCTGGCAATGGGTGAAATCGCTTTTACCTTTCCATCTAAATCAACTACTGCAATTACATCGGGAGAAGCATTGAGTATACTTCTATAGAGAGCTTCATTTTTATACAGTATATCTACCCATTTCTTTCTTTCAGTAATATCCTGCAATGTGAACACCAGATTCTTTATCTGTCCTGAATTATTTTCAAACTCGGGCTTCGCTACTACATGAAGCCAGCGAACCTGATGGTCATTCTGACGAATGATTTTAAATTCAGTATCCATTGTAATCTGTTGTGGTATTACTTTATTCAGAAAATAATCTTTAAGTTCAGGTAACATTTCAGGATGAATAATATTAATCCAGTTTGCTATTTTTTTGTCATAATGTTCATCAATACCAATGATATCATCCAGCATGGGAGAGCTTTCCCACGTGCCTTTTGAAAAATTGATAAATGCATAGCCAATTCGTGCAATTTTTTCGGCTTCTTCAAGTTGATGTTGTTTTTGTCTGAGGCTGTTCTCTATACTTTTGCGATAGCTTATATCATTTACAAACCCGATATATCCCTGCGACGTTTTTACGGTATCAACTAACACATGTTTTACTATGCCCGATTTTGTTCTGATTTCAAGTTCGTCGGAAGCTAATCCGTAATTTTGGACATTCTTACTGTGATGAATAAATTTTGGATAATTAATCTGGGTAGTTAATTCAGATATATTCATAGAAAGCAATTCTTCAGAAGTGTATCCTGTAATTCGTGTTGCGGCCGGATTAACCTCTACAAATTGATCTTCAGTGTTCCAAACCACAAATGCATTAGGAGAAAACTCCAAACTGGTCTTAGTTAGAGAAATTTGCTCTTCTAGAGTTCGTATTTTATGAGTTTCTTGCTTAATCTTATACCTGTAAAATGCTTTTTGAGAAATTTCTTTTACCAGTAAGTCTAAAAATAAGGTAATCGTTTTAAGCTTTTCGCTACTCATAACGGTCACTTTCTCATAAGCATCCATTACTTCTTTTTTGCTTAATCCTATGATTTCTCCATATTCCAATATATTGTTTACATTCAGCTTATTATTTCTAACTTGTCCTATCATCCAATTACCAACGTGTACTCCATTCACAACAAAGCACACACCACTATCCCAAAGTCCGGCACTCAGGCAAGGTTGTACATGAACTTGTATGGAATTCAGGGTCATTTGTGATAAATGGGTGTCCGATTTCATGCAATTAATAAGTCCTTTATCAGTTCTGCGTATTATGCTACATAAAGATGAAAAATTACTAGGTTGTGTTACAGGTGTTCCATCCAATAGGGTTATAATAGATGCTACTCCGGTGAGTTCAGAAAATGAATTTTGTATTTTTTGCAATTCAGTCAGATCAAATAATTCATCAAAGCTAAATATGTCTTCATTGGAAACTATCATTGCCTGCTCGTTATATTTCATTGCTTTGGTCTACAAAATTTAGTTTTAAAAATATACTGCTATTATGTTTGAATATATAGACTTCAAAAATACAGCAATTTATTTAAAATATTGAATAATAGATATTTAATATTGGTCATCCAAAAATTTAAATGTTAATATTACTTATTGTTTCCAGACGCAAAAAAATGAATATTAAAATATTGAGAAATAGATATTTAATCAGAAGGACTAATTAGTTTTATTACTCCAATCCTCGTTTTTTGTTTATATAAAACCAAGATGCATTGACATAAGTGAAAAAACGTTAATTTAACACAAGAATACTATTTACTACTCGAATCTGTAGTAGAAGTTATCTTTTATGGGAATATCGTGATTTTATAATATGAATTTGTAGTACTTCGAGAGGAATATGTGATAGGATAGTTTTTATGTATACAAAAAAATCTCCGAATAAGAAAAAGTTATTCGGAGATTTTAAAACTAGTAATTATTTATTAGTATTGTTGATCGGCCAAACGTTTGTAACCGTCATAACGCCATTTCGCATTTTTCTGAGCAGCAACGAATAGTTCTGTTGCTTCTGCAGGGAATTGTTTCAACAGCGAGTTGTAACGTACTTCGCCCAGTAAGAAGTCCTGGAATTTATCCCATTGTGGTTCTTTCGAATCCAGAGTCATTGGGTTCTTTCCTTCTTCGGCCAAAGTAGGATTATAACGGTATAAGTGCCAGTATCCACATTCAACAGCACGTTGTTGTTCTTCCTGAGCTTTACCCATTCCGGCTTTAATACCGTGACTGATACATGGAGAGTAAGCAATTACGATAGATGGTCCATCATACGCTTCAGCTTCACGAAGTGCTTTCAGAGTCTGAGCCTGGTTAGCACCCATAGCTATTTGAGCTACATATACATAACCGTAAGTAGCAGCCATCATACCAAGGTCTTTTTTACGTACCCGTTTACCCGAAGCAGCAAACTTAGCAACAGCACCTACCGGAGTAGATTTTGAAGATTGTCCACCTGTATTTGAGTAAATTTCTGTATCCAACACCAGAATGTTCACGTTTTTACCTGAAGCCATTACGTGGTCTAATCCACCAAAGCCGATATCATATGCCCAACCGTCACCACCAATGATCCATTGTGATTTTTTTACAATGTATTGAGTCATTTCGGCAATTCTTTTTGCCAACGGACTGTCAATAGCTTTTACCAACGGAGTAATTTTTCTTTCGAGAACTTGGGTTTCGTCAGAAATTTCACGTTTTTCAATCCATTCGGCAAACAAAGCTTTCAACTCATCCGAGAAACTGGCATCAGCCTGTGCATCGGTGAATAGACGAACCAAACGGTCACGCATATTATCGTTTGCAAACACCATACCCAAACCAAATTCTGCATTATCTTCAAATAAAGAGTTAGCCCAAGCTGGTCCGCGACCTTCGTCGTTGGTAGTATATGGAGTAGAAGGAGCAGAGTTTGAGTAGATAGAGCTACATCCGGTTGCATTAGCTACCAATTGGTGATCACCAAATAGTTGAGTTACTAATTTTACATACGGAGTTTCTCCACAACCTGCACATGCACCCGAGAATTCGAACAATGGAG